>Ga0134125_10000585_pt1 | contig 48414 bp, 65 predicted proteins | sample KB31751_FD_96464 | JGI IMG/M metagenome (GOLD analysis project Ga0134125, IMG submission 96464) | Terrestrial soil microbial communities with excess Nitrogen fertilizer from Kellogg Biological Station, Michigan, USA - KB3-175-1 | ecosystem: Environmental > Terrestrial > Soil > Unclassified ... | reverse complement strand
GGCCGCGATCTGCGAGCCGCCGACGCGGTACATACTACTGGTGTTGATGTCGCCGACAACATCAAGCGTAAAATTCGGAGCAATCGTGTTGATGCCGATTCTGGTGTTGGCCTGGTCAATTGCCAGGAAATTCGGAGTGAAGATGGCATCGGTGGTATTACCGGTACCAAACCCCCAAACGGCAGACGCACCATTATATCCGGCGGAAATGACATTATTGCCGTTGCGGATAAACGCCATTTGCTGACGGTTACCGTTGGCGTTGGTGATCTGGATGGCCCTGCCGTATGTACCGGGATCATTCGCGCCGTTGGCAATCGACAGTAGCGCGCCGGGTGTACCGGTGCCGATCCCAATCCCGACATTGCCGCCGTTGGGATTTAGCGACAGGACATAACCGGTCGATCCAATCGCGCTGGCGCTACCGCCCGAGGTGACTTGGATGGTCCCCGCATTTGTCGTCGGCGAATTATAAATACTGGTCCAAACATCGGCTTCGTTGACCCCAAACCCGCTCTGCGGTGTCTGTAAGCCGCCGCCGACCGAGAGTTTGGCGGGCGGCGTGCTGGTGCCGATTCCGGCGTTGCCGTTTACAAACCGCGCCACCTCACCGTTGAGTGTCGAGAGGCCCAAATAAAAATGGCTGCCGTCAAACCCGTTGGTTATCGTTCCCGCCGTTGTCGCAGCGCTACCAGCAATAAATTTTATCGTCGCCCCAGCGGCTCCACTGTTGCTTGTGTAGGACAAGCGTAGCTCGTCATTGATGCCAGCGGTCGAAGAAGAAATGTCCAAAAGCGCCATTGGCGAACTCGTGCCAATCCCAACATTGCCGGTCGCGCCGTCGATCCGCATACCTTTGGCGGAACTGGAGCCGGGGCCGAGAAACAAGCCTCCCGTATCTTGCAAACCGCTAGTGCCGTTAAAAACGAGCGAAGTATCGCCAAGAAGAACCATCGGATTGAACGAACCGGCGGCAGACGCGGTACGCAGCCGTCCCGAGATAACCCCGCCAGCGCTCAAGAGGATGTGCGACTCGCCGGACCCCGTCGGCTGCATATCGATATGCAGCATGTCCTTGGCGGTCGCGTTGCCCAGCGTCAGCTTGCTGTCCGGCAGATTGGTGCCGATCCCGATATTGCCGTTCCCGTTAAACCACAACTGCGCGCCGCCGGCGAACGAGGTAGCGTCGACATCGATCCCGAGCCCGATCGCGGTCGTCGTCCAATCCGTGCCGTTCGCGGTGCGCTGCGCGCGGATCCCGAGCGCGGTCTGATTGCTCGAGAGAAACCCGAGGCTGCCGACCGCAAGGGTGTTGCCGGCGGTCGCCCCGAGGGTTCCGGCATTGGTGTTGAAGACCGTCGACATCGCCGCGCCCGAGAGCGGCAACCCGGTGGTCGAGACCGACAATGTCGCGTTGGGGGCGGCGGTGCCGATCCCGACCGGGCCCGTGAGGATCGGCGCCGGCAGGGTCAGCCCGCTCGGCAGCGTGCGGCCAAAAAAGAGATGGCTAAACCCATCCGAAAAGAGGACCGAGTTTGGGACGATCGCGGTCGAGGGCGGGCACGGCGAAAACGCGCAGGGCGGGACCAGGTTGACATCCTGCTTTTGCTCGAAGGCCTTGTTGAGCTGGGTGTTGGTGATGATGACGCCGTTGACAAACCCCGGCGAGGACTGCGCCGCGGCGAACCCCGGCGCGAGCGCCAGCACCGCCGACAGGAGAATTCCCGCGATCTTTGTCATGACGTCTCCAGCTGAGCGCGCGGCGCCGCCTGGCGCCCGGTTTTGACAACAGCGAGGGGGTTGGGGCTAGTGCCCGATGGCGAGGAAGTTGCACCCGTTGGTGCCGGGCGACGAATTGTAGGCGCCAAGGGTCGAGGTCGTCGCCGGGTTGACCCCGATCGCGCCGGTAGTCGGCGGGACCGCGTTCTGATACGAGGCGAGGGCAAACAGGCACGCGGTCGGAAAAGCGATCGGCAGCGGCACCGAGGTCAGCACCCCGGACGGGATGTTGGCGTTGGTCCACTGGATGATGAGCCCGGAGGGAAACCGCCAGTACCCGATCGCGGCGAGCGATCCCGACCCGACCGAATCCGAGATCAGCTGGAAATTGGTGCCGTCAAAGATCGCTTCGAGGATCCCGCTCGCCGACAAAACCCCGGCGGTGAGCGCGGTGTTGTTGGTCAGCAGGAGCGGGGTCGCGGCGAGCCCGTTGACCGCGATAGTGGTCGCGCCGGTGTTGGCGGCCGCCGCTTTCTTGATCCGGATCGGGGACCCGACGAGCGCGGCGAGCGAGGGGGGGACCGGGTCGAGGGTCACCGAGATCGCGTTGGCGGTCCCGCTATCGGCGGCGTAGTTGGTGGCCTGCTCCTGGAGTTCGTCCTGCTGGACCATCGTGTCGGCCTGGCCGGCGGTCCAGCGGTTGGCGACGATATCCCCGGCGAGCCAGGAGAGCGCGCTCGTCCCTTCCTGAGCGCGGACGATGGTAAAGGTGTCGGTCGACACATTGGTGACCCAGATCACCTCGTGATCGAGCCCGGTGGCCTCGTCGACGAGGACCCCGACAAAATACTGCCCGGCGCTCGGGTGCGCGAACAGCGCGCCGGCGCCGGCCTGGACATTGAGCGCGACCGCCGAGTTGGAGATCGGCCCGGCCAGCGTCGAGGTCGCGAAATTCGCGAAGATCAGATCAGCCACGATATCCCCTTGCCCTGGGCCTCAGTTGACGTGCGCGTCGGTTGACTTGGCCCTCAGTTGACTTGAACCGTCCAGTCGTACCCGACCGGGAGTTCGAGCACCCCGGCCTCGACCGCCGCCTTGAAAATCGGCGCCATCGCAAATTGCCCGAGCGCGGTAAAGGTCGAGACCATCGAGCCAAAGACCGCGCCGGTGTCGCCAAAGGCGAACTCGCCAAACATCGCCCCGGTGACCTCGCGGCGGATCCCGGCGACGATGCGGATCGTCGCGCTGGTGCCGGCAAACGACACGCTGATCTGGTAGGCGTTGTCGATGTTGTAATAGGTCGGCCAGGTAACCGGGTTGCCAAACGAATCGAGCGCCATCACGATATCGGACGGGATCGGCAACCCGCCATACCCGTTCTGGCCGAGCAAAAACCGCATGACCCGGCGCTTGAGCCAGCGCACGCTAAAGGTCTTGCCGTCGCCGAGGTAGAGGTACCAGGTCATGATCCGGCGAAAGACATCGTCGGTCGTCGCGAAAAAGTCGCTCGGGCCGATCCGCTCGCCATCGCCAAACGCGATCCCGCCAAAGACATAGGTCCCGAGCGCGCCGATATCCTGGGTGCTCCCCGACGGCAAGAGCGGGCGCAAAAACCCGTAGATGCCTCGCGCCAGCCAATCGAGAAGCGGGCCCTCCTGCAGCGGGTAGATCGGCAGCGAGGCGCTGTTGAACCACTCGACGTAATACTGCGCGAGCTCGTTGTAGGCGTTGACAAACGCCTGCAGGTCATCCGACCCGCTGCCGCTGCGCCATTCGAGATAGAGGTAGGCGAGGATGGTTTTCTGGACCCCGGCGGCGACCGGAAAATCGTTGGGGTCGCCGAGCGGCGATTGTCCGAGGACAAACCCGCCGAGCCAGTTGGCCGGGTAGCGGTAGGGGGATTTCACCGGGTCAGCCTTTCACCGGGTCAGCCTTGCGCGATGGTAAAGGCGTTGGCGGCCGCGGTCAGCAGCGATTGGGTGTCGCCCTGGACCTCGCCGGTGCCCGACCCCGGCGCCACCCCGACCCCATCGATATCGATCGCAAAGACGAGCCGGGTCAGATTCTGATTGGGCAGGATCGCGACCGTCGCCGCCTGAAAGACGGCCGCCATCTCAAAGGTGTTGAGCGGCTGGCCGGTCGGCAGCGCGTTGACATAATCGACCAGCGGCTGCAGCGCGGCCTGGTTGACCGCCGCCGCCTGGGTGAAATTCGGCAGGTTGGTGTTCCAGGTCACCGTGCCGGTGACGATCTGGGTCAGCGGGTTGGCAAACGGGATCTGAAAGGTGTCCGGGTAATCGAGGATCGGCACCGTGACATTGCGCGGGTTCGGGGTGAGGACCGCGGAGCCGACATAGGAGGGGAACGCGCTCGTGTCGACGGTGATCGTAAAGTTGAAATCGTCGATCACCGCGAAGATCGTCGAGGTGCCGTTGTAGTTGGTCGGGTTCGACCCGCTGATCGTCACCGCGGCGCCGACGAGGAGTCCGTGCTTGAGGCTGGTGGTGACCTGTCCGTGGGTGGCCTTGGTGATCCCCGAGATCACATTGACCGAACCGACGAGGCGGGTCGGGTCGCCGACCGAATCGTAGATCGCCAGCGCGATCTCGTTTTCGCCGCCGCCGCTCGCCAGGACGAGGACCCCGCCGGTCGACGGGGTCTGGATCGTCACCGAGCGCTGCTCGACCCCGGGGACCGCCCAGAGGTTGGTGCGGATCGTCGACGGCATCCCGACCGCGGCGGCGCGGTAGGCGCTAAAAATCCGCGTCCGGTAGCTGGCGAAGCTCTCCGGGTCCTCGGTGCCGGGGGTGCCGGCGTTGGGGTTGTTGCAGGTGAGGGTAAACCCGGGCGGGATCGAACTGACGATCTGGTTGACCGTGTTGGCCGGGACCGGCCACGACCCGGGGTTGACCGCGACCACCGTCGTCGGCTGGCTCGTCCCGCCGCCGTCGATGATGACCCCATCGATGACGACATAAAGCTGGTTGCCGTCGGAGACCGCAAATCCGATCGGGATCGGGAATTGCGGGGTCCCGGTAAAGACCACCGGCGCCGAGGTGTTGGTCGGCTGCCCGAGCATCAGCCCAAAAAGCTGGCCCTGCTGGTTGAGGAGAAACTCGTTGGCGCCAAACGGGGTCACCGAGTTGATCGCCTCGACCCGCGCGCCATCGATCAGGATGATCGCGAATTGCGCGGTCGAGCTCATATCCTCGATCAAGGACCCGGGCAGATCGTTGGTGTAGCCGGGCACCTCGGCCGCGACCAACTGGGTAAAAGTCGCCAGGATGACGGCCGGGTCGGTCGGCTGCGCGCCGGCCTGGGTGAGGATGACCGGGAGGTCGATCGCGGGGTCTGCCATGGGTGTCAGGTGGCCAAGGGGACGGCGGCGCTGAGGGTGACCCCCTGATGCGTCACGGCGCGCACGTTGTAGGTCGGGACCGGGTGGTCGAGGGTCGGGTCGGGCGGCGCCTTCGAGACGACGAGCGAGGCGAAATACTGCGAGAATTGCGCCTGCGTGCGGGCGATGTAGAAATCGGGCGGGATTTGGGTCAAGACCGATTGCTGCGCCGGGATCCCGTATTGGGCGAAAACCGGCGACTCGCCGAGGCTGAGCCGAAGCGTTTGCGCGAGCGTCGCGAACCAGATCAGGTCGGGCAGACCGGTGCGCGCGTCGCGCTCGATCACCACCCATTCCTGATTGCCGAACTCATCGGGCGCGGTGCGGCCATAGGTGCGGATCGGCTGCGGCATCGGTCAGGTCCCCGGGGTCGGCGGCGAGACCGGGCCCGAGGGCGCGGTCGGGTGTTCGTGGTGCTGCACGGTGACCGAGTCGCCGCCGCCAAACCCGGCGGTGATCGCGCCCGTGACGGTGAGGTCCCCGGTGATCGCGAGCTTTTGCCCGGCCGGCATCGTCAGGGTCACCCCGCTATCCGGGGTCAGGGTCAGGACGGTGTGCTTTTGGCTGTCTTCGAGGACGACCCCGTTGGGCCCGTAGAGGGTCGCCGCGTTGGGGTCGACGGCAAAGAATTTCTTGCTCGAAATCGGCTGAAAGGTCAGCGTCGACAAATTGCCGGTGACCCCGAGATTGGGGGTCGCGCTGGTAAAACCCGAGGCCTGCGCCACCGCCACCGTCCCCGGCACCGCGAGCCCGCGATCGCCGACCTGGATCGGCATCCGGAAATATTCCGGGGTCGAAACCGGCATCGTGATCTGCGGGATGGTGAAGTACGAGTTGACGTCGAACTTGACCGTGACGACGGGTCCCGGCTGAACCGAAATGACCGTGCACGGCAGCGCCTTGCCGAGCAGCGCCTGGACCGCATGGGCGCGCGCCTGGGTGTGCCGGTTGAGGGCGTAGATAAAGGGGGTCTTGAGCGCTTCGGTCATCCTCGCCTCTACGGCAGCGGTTCAGGGGTCTTGGCCGGGCTCGACGGCGACGGCGGCGCCGCGATCGCGGTCGGCCCCGGGGTCTGCACCGCGGTGAACATCGTCACCCACCCGGTCGCCTGATCGGCCTTGTAGTTGCCGACCTGGCGCAACTCCTGGACCGTAAAGGTTCCTTGAAACTGCGAGGTCCAGCGTGCCTGGGTAAAGGTCTCGGACGGCGTGTTGATCGCCCCGGCCGCGCCGATCGTGGTCAGGGTCGGCGGCAGCGTCACCTTGTCGGCGATCTGGATATCGCCGCGCATCACCGTGGTCACCTGGATCGTGTTGTTGCCGATCCAGGTCGGCTGCCCGATCAGATCGGTAAACGCCACCTGGACGGTTTTGAACGCCGGCGCCTTGGCCCCGCCGGTCGCCTGGCTCGCGGTGCTGGTCGACCCGTCGGTGACGACGAGGCCGCCGTCGCGGGCAAAAATCTGCACCCCCTGGTACCCGGGGTTCGCGGCCCCGAGCAGCGCCACCGACTGCTTGTTGAGGTAGTCGCTAAACGATTGCAGCGTCCCTTTGATATCGATCAGCGCGTAGGGCGCGACCAGCGCCGGGTTGATCCCGATGCTGATCGGGACGCCGGGAAAAGCCGCGCGCAGCGTCGTGTTGATCGCGCTCGCCAGAGAGGCGCCCTGCGGCGCGTAAAAGGTGAAATTGTTGACCGGCAGCTTGGGCAGGTTGGCGGCGATCGCCTCGGCCGTCGCCGGCATCGCGGTCAAATAGAGGTCGAGCGTCATGTTGAGCCCGATCCAGTTGCCGATCGCGCGCCAGATATACCCCTGGACGATGACCCCGATCTGCGCCGGGTTGGCGAGCGGCAACCCTTTCGCCATCCCGCCGCGCAAGACCACCTTGTAGGTCGGCCCCGGCGCCGCGCTCGGCGCGCTCAGATTGGCCGCTTGCGCGATATCCTGGAGCGGGACCCCCCACACCCGGATAAACGAATTGCCGTAATCGCCGCCGCCGGTCTGGTCGCCGGTCGCGATCGCATAGGGCGAGAGAAGGAGATCGAACTCGATATTGAGCGCCCCCGGGTCCGGGGCCGCGGTCGCGCCCTGCGGGTGGGTCTGCCAGTGGCGGATGACCTCGCCGGTTTTGATCGAGCTGACGGTCAGATCGTAATAGCGCACCGCGGGGCCTTACGTGATCTCGAATTGCTGCGAGGACAGGCGGTAGACGAGGGTGCTCGAAAACCCGTACCCGGCGAGCAGGTTGAAATCGAGGTTGCAGACCGCGCTCTGATCGACCCCGGTGAGCGCCGCCGGCTGGGAGAGGCGCACCGTCGTGCCCCGGACCGCGGCGATGGCGGTGCCGGCGGCGAGGTTCGCCCCGGCGACCGCCATCGCCGGGAGGAGCCCGGCCGCCGAATTGACCTGCGCCGTGTAGAGACCCCGCGTCGTCGTCAGCGTGCGGGTCACCGGGTCGACCGATTCGATCAGCGGCAGGGTGAAGACCCGCGGGCCCGAATTGGCGTAGAGGAAAACGTACCAGCGCTGGCCCCACAACCCCCAGCGCACGACCGCCAGATAGACCTGGCCGTCGAGGGTCGGCTGAAAGCTGAACGGCTGGATCGTGGTCGGGACAAAGCCGACAAAGGTCGTCATCAGGAGCCGGCTCCGATCACCGGGAGCCCGCTCGAAAACCCCGACCCGTTGGGCGCCTGCTCGTACCCGAGCCCCGGCGATTGCGCCGCGGGCGACACCCCCGGCGCCTGCCCCGAGAGCGGGTTGCCGGCGCCGGCGGCGAGGCTCGACCCGCTGATCGCGCCCGCCCCGTCCGGCTGGATTTGGGTCCCCGAATTGATCTTCGCGAGGAGCGTGTTGTACTGCTGCTGCGCCTGCGCCTGCGTGACCAGCGGCTGCTCGAACTCCAATTGCCAGATCACCTGCCGCTGCGTGGTCTCGCCCTCGGCGGTGACATCGCGCATCGCGCGCATGACGCAACTGTCCCAGAAAAACGCCGGGGTCGCGCAGAAATAGAGCCCGCCCAAGAGGTTGTGCTGCTGGAGCGTCTGTTTGAGCGCGATCATGACCGCCTGCTTGGCGGCAAACCCAAAGGGGCCGCGCGCCGGGCAGATCATCCGATAGGCGATCGCGAGCGGTTTCGTAATGATCGCGTTGGCCGCGGTCGTCTGGTTGGCGAAGGGGTAGGTCGCGACATCGTTGTCGATCAGCGTCGACCCGGCCATCGGGACAAACTGGGCAAAAAAATCGTCGAGGCTGAACCCGCCGGCGGTGTCGATGATCGAGCCAAAATCGATCGCCTGGGCAAACGAGGCGATGCTCATCGCGCCGCCCGGAAACTGCGAGGCGAGCCCGCCGGTCAGGATGATCGGGCTGATCTGGTAGAGGTACTGGAACGCCGCGGCGCCAAACGAATCAGCCATCGAGGGTCCTCATGGAGACGCGGCCTGGGTCGTCTGCGTCGTCGGGCTGGCGCCGGTCTGGTTGTCGATCTTGACCTGGACCTTGAGCGGGTGCCGGTTGGACCAGTTCAGCCCCCAGATCGCATAGCGCGACTGGCGCGTCACCGGGTCTTCGCCCGGCGCCTTATAGTTGGAGGCGGCCATCCGCCGGCGCATCGCCGCGTGGAAATCCTCGTCGCCTTTGATCGAGCCGCCGGCACGGGCGCTCCACGGGGAGTACCCCTCGGCCCGGAACATCCGCTCGAACACCGCGTCCTGCAGCCGGCGCGGCGCCCCGCGGGCTTCGTTGTATTTGCTGAAATCGACAATCCCGGCCCCGTATTTGTGCCAGTTTGTCGCCAGCATCTGATAATAGCCGGACGCGGTGTAACCGAGCGGGACGCCATTCCGGTAACCGGTAATGTGGTAGATGCCGTTGTTGATGTCTTGGTCTTTGCTTTCGCGCCACGCGATGATGCTGGCGGCCGCGGCGATCTCCGGGTCCTTGATCGTCGAGGCGGCATCCCAGGCGGCGCGGTTGGGCGGGTTGGCCTCGCCGCCGCCGAGCCGACCCCGGCGCCAAATATCGAGGATCCGCTGGCCGTCAAAGTGTGTCTTGAACCCGGTTTCACCCCATCGCTTGAACGAATAGCCCAGACCCGAACCCGGCCCAAAAGCCTCCGGTTCGGGGTGCTGCGCCAGCCACCGATCGACCAGCGGCATGTGCTCCTTGACCCAGAGCCGGCGCCAATTGGCGTGCTGATCGCCCGCCGCCGGTCCGCCCTGGCTGTGGACCCAGTTTTGGAAATCGGCCTTGCGCGGATCGTCGGTGCTGGTGTTGTTGCCGATCCAGCCGCCGATCCAGGCGACAACCCGGCCGATCGCCTTGACCATATTGGCGAGGCCGTCGACAAAGCCTTTGACGTCCTCCCTGAAGTCCGGGCTGCCGATCCAGTCGCCGAGCTCGTGGAGGCCCTTGGTGAGGAGCTCGACCCCGTATTTGAACCCGTCGCTTTTGAGAAAAGTGATGACGACATCGCCAACCGCCTTTGACAGGTGCTCGAGTTCGGGCATCACCGGCTTCAAGGCGGCGAGGAAGGTGTATTCGAGGGTGTAGCCGAGGCGGGTCAGCTGGCGGTCGACATCCTGCGCGGCGCGCAAGACCCCCGGCTGCAGCCCAAAATTTCCGGCCGCGTCCTTCTGGTAATCGGAGATGTGCTGGCGAAACTCCTTGTCGCCCATATTGCCGATCGTGCGGATCGCCTCGTCCGACCCGAAAATTTGCAGCGCGGCGTGGTACCACGGCATATTCCGGCGCTGCCCGGCCGGGGTCTGCCGGTAGAGCCGGTGCACCGCCTCCATCGCCGCGGTGAGCCCGCCCGACGCGCCGGCGTTCCAGGCGCCGCCGATCCCGAGCGTGTTGAACGGCACCACCCCCGAGAGGCTCGACTGCAACCCGGCGATATTGCCGAGCGCGCTCTCGGTATTGAAAAACTGGCCAAAATTGGTCCGCGCCGCGAGCAGTTGGCCCGGCTGGACCCCAAGCCCCATCGCCTGGCTGCGCAGGTGCGAGGCGTTCCCGGCCATCCGTTCGAGCCCATAGAGACTGCCGACCCCGAGGAGCCCGCCAAACAGACCGCTGATCCCGGTCCACTTCATCAATTCGCGCGAGGTGTTGACGACATTCTGGTAGATCGTGTGGGTGTGCTTGGCGACCGTGCCCATCGCCCGCCCGACCCGGCTCGTCGTGCGCTCGAGCGACTTCTCCTCCTTGTCCATCTTGTGGATCATCTCGAACTGGGCCAGCATCAAGGCGGCCATCCCGCTCATCAATTCGTGGGTCTGCCCGACCCCGGCGTTGAACTGGCCCCACTGGTTGGGCATCTTGCCGAGCCCGTCCCGATACTTCTCGAACAGCCCGACAAACTCCTTAAAGCGTTCGTCGTTGACATCGATATCGATCACGCTGCGCAGGGCCAAAATAATCCATCCCCGCAAAAAACTAGACTTTCAGCTAGTTTTCTGCTATGATTTCAAGGTCGTATCAGACCAAACTGGATTTGACCATGTGGATCATGTTGGGGTTTGGCGCCTTGGTGGTGCTCTTGCTGATCGGCTTTAGCCGGGTGATGATGATCCTCGGCGTCGTCATCGTCATCGCGGTGGTGTCGTGCACGGTCAGCTTTAACCGCTGGCAGAGCGGGTGCGCGGCGCACCGGGGCGAGCCGGCCTACGCCGCGTACCACAACTGCGAGACCGCGGAGACCGCGCGATGACGGTCCCCAGCCGCCGCCGGGATGCCACGGTCGCGATCGGTGTGATCCTCGGGTTTCTCGTCATCGTCGCCGGCCTGGTCGGCACGCTCGGCGTTCGCCTCGGGCAGATCGGGTGCACCGTCTATGCCGGCGACCCGGCCTATGTCGATCGGCACGACTGCGACGGGCAGACCAAGCTGCGCCATTCGTTGTGATCAGAAGAGCCGCGGCCGCTCCCTGAGCGCGCGCAGCAGGTGCCGCTGGCGCCACTCATGCGCCGATTTCTCCTCGTAGCCGTACCGGCCAAAATAGCTCTCGAACCCGTCCTCGGCGAGAAAGGTCAAAACACTGGCGACGAGCGATCCGGCGGCGGGGGTGTCGCGCCAGAAGTCTCGGCCCCGTTCGAGGTCGGCAAGGAAGCTGCGAACGCCGTAGGCGTCGACAATGTGGTCCGCGCATCCAAGAGCAATTCGAGGCCAGTCAGGGTCTTTGCCAGCTCGGCTCGCGACTGAATGAGCGAGCACAAGATAAAAAAACAGACCGCGTGCTCGACCTCCGAGCGGTCCTCGTCGCTGAGTTTGCCCTCGCGCACCGCATCGGCGAGCGGCATCGGCTCCCACGAGCGCCCGCTCGGGACGATGACATTGGTCAGCCGCCAGATTTCGGGGAGGAGGATTTCCTCGATCCCGTCGGGCCCGTCGAGATCGCCGGTCTGCCGCGCCGAATCGCGCAGCGCGTAGACCGCGGTGCGGATCCCGGCGAGCGGGCCGCCGGCGACCAGGTTGATCATGTTGAGCGCGCGGCTCATGACCATCCATTTGCGCTCGAAGAGTTCCTTCGGGATCGGGGTCGAGTGGACATAGACCGTCGAGCCGTCGTCGCGGTCGACCGGGATCACCAGGTTGAGCTTTTTGCTGATACGCGCAATCGGCGCCGACGGCGCGGGGGGCGTCGTCGGCGCAGGGGTCTCTGCCATGTTTCCCTCTTGACGCTAGGCGCCGATGCGGCGCCGCTGGTTTATCCGGCCCAGAGCACGGAATTGACGGAGTAGAAGCCGCGCACCTCGACGACCCAGCCGGGGTCGCTGCCGGTAAAGTTCAATTCGCGCACCGAGGTGATCGCGCAATTCTGAAACACATAGGGGCTGAGCCCGCCGCCCGGCGACAGATCGGGGCGGATCGTGATCGTGCCGATCCGCGCGTCGAGCTCCATCTGGGTTTTCCACGCGTCGGCGAGCGCCTGGCTTTTGATCAGCTGGATCGTCACCCGCCCGTGCATATAGACTTCCGGCGAGATCACCAGCCCGGTCATCGTGTCGAGCATCTGCGAGGCGGTGCCCTCGACCGCCATGTGGATGCCTTCGGTCCCGAGAAACGGCGCCGTCACATTGAGCGAGGTGTTGTTCGGGATGCTGACCGAGGCTTGGACCCGGTTGAGGCTGCCTTGCGCCACAAGCGGATTGCTGGTCGCCATGCTGATATCTCCCGCGTGCGGCTAGAGGGTTACTGGATCGGCAGGTTCGACAGCACCAGGTTGATCTGGATGCTGATAAACCCGCGATTGACGATGTAGCGGATGCCGATCCCGTTGTAGGTCCCGGTCGAATAATCCGACGGCGAGGCCTGCAGATACGGCACAAACGGGACCGCGTTGACGACGATCTGCCCGTCAAAGGTGCCGGCCTCGATCGCATCGGCGAGCGCGGTGCCGGTCAGCTGCGACTGCACCACCTTGCCGTTGGCGAGGCCAAAGCTGACAGCGGTCTGCGACACCCGCACGCAGGTATCCTGCAGCGAGTTGATACCGTTTTGATCGTAGTACAGCGGGTTGAGCGGATCGTTCGAGCCGTTGATCACCGTGTTGGCGAGCGCCAGCGGGTAATTGACCTGCGCCCAATCGGCCGAGTACCACTCCATAAAATCTTCGCTGTCCTTGGTCATCCCCCAGCGCAGGATCAGGTTTGACGCGAGCCCGCCCTCGGCGCCGGTGGTGATGTAGTTTGTCGCCGCCGCCTTCAACTGCGAGAGGATCGTCGAGGTTCCCTGGGAGACCCACGGCGTCACCCCAAACTGGTAGCTGAAGGCAAACGGGGTCATCAGATTGGCGGCGCTCGGGTTGTAGCGCAGCGCATCGTAGAACGAGGCGGCCAGGGTGAACTCGGTCGGCGGCGGCGCGCTCTGGGTGATAAAGTTGGCGTCGAGACTGCCGAGCGCGGTTTCCGGGCCCGGGTTGGTCGAGATCAGGAAGACGAGGGCCGACCCCGCGGTGCCGCCGACCGCCTGCCACCAGCCATTGTACCCGAGCGGGGTAAACCCGCTCAATTGGAACCACTGCCCGACCGCGACCCCGTGCGCGCTGGTCGTGGTGGCGACGACAAACCCGGCGGTCGGGACGGTCGCGCCGACGATGAGACCCGAGGTCGGCTCGTCCCACGGCGTCCCGATCGCGACCGGGCTCGCATTCTGCAATTCCTCGCTGCCGGCGGTGGTGCCGACATAGACATTGTACCCGGTGGCGCCGGTCATCGCCGGTGGCGAGGTCACCGTCAGGATGTTGTCGAGGCTGATCGCCTCGGTCGATTCGGGTGACGGCAGCGTCTCGCCAAACGCGGTCATGTAGGTGACGCGGACAAAATAGGTGCGCGCCGGGAGGACGCCGCCGGCCGACTCGCCGAGGGTCGGCGCGACCGGTTCGCTCAACAGCTCGGTCACCACATTGGGCTGGGTGATCGCCATCGCCGGGGCCTCGACAAGGCACACAAACGCCTTTGACGTCGGCGGGTAGAGCGCATAGGTCGAGAGCGTCGTCGTCGTAAAGAAATAAGTTTTCGACGACGGTGCGGAGAAGGTCGCGACCATCGCGATAAAGGTCGGATCGCCATCCCAGTAGCGCGGCACCAGGTACGAGTAGAAAAACTGCGGCGCGTTGTTGACCGCGATAAACGCCTGCAGCATCGCGCAGCCATCGGCGGTGTTGCCGGGGCCGAGCTCGAGCACGTAGACCGGGACATTGCTGCCCTGGGCCCAAAAGGTCGTGTTCATCTGGCTGAGCTGGTTGGCGCTCAGCGGCACATAGACCCCGAGCGTCGTCTCGGCCCCGGGGTTGGAGACGAGGGTGTAGGTGAACTGGGTCGACGAGGTAACGGTCACGTAGAAGGTGCCGTTGTACCCGGCCGGGACCGCGCCGGCGATCACCACCCAGAGCTTTTTGCCGACCGGGTAGCGATGCCCGCCGGAGACCGTCACGGTGACCACTTCGCCCGACCAGGCGAGCGCGGTCATCGGCTGAGCCGCCTCGATATAGGTCGCCAAGGTCGCGGCGCTGGTCAACAGCTGGTAGGTCCCCGGGCTCAGCGTCGTGCCGCCCTGGCTGATAAAGGCGCCGGTCTTTTGCAGCGTCGACGGCGTCGGCGCGATTTCCTGGCTGACCGCGACGGTGACGATCGTGTCGGACATGGTCGCTGTTTACCTCACGGGATCAGGCCGCAGCCTTGGGACGGTGCGAACTCCGCCCCGCGCGCGCCGCCTTTTGCGGCTCGGGCGGGGTGACCAGACCGCCATAGGTCCAGCCGTGCGAAGCGAGATAGTCGGCGCGAAAGGCGAGCCGTTTGGCCTGCGGGGTCTCGGGGAACGGGGCCCAGGCCTCATGCGCGGCGAGCCACACCATCTCGACCCGGTTGCCGCGCGGCGACCGCACCCAGTGGTGGGTGCCGTCGACCGCGGCCGCCGCCGGCAGCACCGGGGCGGCGCGGCTCCGCCCGAGGGGTTGCGCTTCGTGCGGGGAGAAGCCGAGATACCCGGCGGCGGTGAGCGCGTGCGCGGTCGGCCGCGCCCAGGCCTGTTCGCGGGTGGCGCGGTTTGGCATCGCTAGACCGGCAGCTCCAGCCAGTGGATCGACCCGAGAAAGCCCGAGGCCGGGCCGGCGGCGCTGGTCCCGATCGCGATATAGCCGCCCGGCGGGATGATGAGTTCGCCATTGTACTCGCGCACAAACGGGCCGGTGGTCGCGGTCGTCGCCGAGCCGAGCCAATCGGCCCAGTACGGGGTGCCGACGAGGGTGCAGGCCGAATCGACCAGCCCGACCGGCGCGGCGCCGCCGATCTTGGCGTTGGCGAGGGTCGTAATCGGGGTGGTGTGGACGGTGATCCCGGCCGCCGAGGATCCGGCGATCACGCCGACGCCGAGGAGCGCCGCCGGCTCGACGACGAGGTGCGCGTGAACCCGCAGCACCGCGAGGTTTTTGGTGTTGGCGATCGGGTTGGAGAGGCAGATGCCGACATAGGTCGTCGCCAGCGCCGCCGAGGTCGTCACCCCCGACGGGTTGGCGGCGGTGAACTGGGTCGCGTTGTAGCTCGCCTCGTACAGCGGGGCCACACCCTGGGCGACCAGCGCAAACCCCGACGGGTCGACGGCGAGTTGCTTCTGGGTCTTGGGCGAGCCAAACAGATTGGCGGCGATCGTCGCGGAAATCGGGTTCTGGGCCATGGGATGCTAGTGCTCCTCCGGGTTAAACTCAGGGCCCGGCCAGGGCCGCGAGAATAAGGGTCAGGGTCCCGCCAGCGCGAGGACCGGGAAATTGACCTGGTGGCGGCCGATCACCGGCGGGGTCGAGGTCGTCGCCCAATCGATCACCAGCGAGCGCTGGATTTGGGCGAGACCGGGCACCTCGTCCATCGCGGTGTCGCCGGGTTCGAGCGTGATCGTCAGTTTGCCGGCGCTGTCAACGGTGCCGCGCCCGGTGTTGAGGATGTTGACCTGCGAGACGCTGTTGACGATGGCGCCCGATTGCGTGTCGCAGATCGTCAGGGTGACCGAGGCGAGCGCCGTCGGCGGGATCGCGGCGCCGGTGGTGTCGACAAAATAGGCCGTGTAGACTGGGGTCGAGCCCGCCGCGACCGGTCCATCCGGGGTGTTGACGATCACGGCCACGGCGTCACCCCAAACGGTCGTTGCGCAGCGCGGTCCCGACCAGGAGGTCGTTGACGATCTCGCTCGGGCTCAGCAGCTGATCCCGGCCCAGGGTCGTGACATTGAGCCGGTCGTCGACGAGGATCACCCGCGCGGTCATCGTCACGATGACGCTAAACCCGGCCGCAGCCGCCGCGGCCTCGACCGCGGCCAGCGGCACCGCGACCACCGACCCCTGAGCCGCCAGGTTTTCGACAGCCCCGAGACCGCCAACCCCGGCGAGCCCGAAAAACACCTCGATCAGCACCGCGGCGGCGCGGCTCGTCGCCGCCAGAGCGCCGAGATCGAGCGACACCGCCGGGCCGAGCGGTTCGGCCCGCGCCGTCCCCGCCACCGACCCGATATCAAAGACTGCGGCCGGGGTCAGCCCGCTGGCCGTGGCGGCGGCGGCCGCGGCGGCGAGCGCCACCAGCGTTGCCAGGCTCGGGACCAGGACCGCCGCGTGACCGGTGGCGGCGGCGGCGGCGACAAAAGCAGCGAGCGCCGGCGCCAGCGCCCCTGGCTGGGCGAGCGCGGCGGCGGCGACGAGATTGACAAACCCGCCGAGGTTGGCGGTGACCGTCCCGGCCGCGCCGGTCGCGGCCGCCTCGGCGAGAGCGGTTGCGATCGCGGGGGTGAGCGTCTCTTCGCCGGCGCTCGCGCTCGCCGCGACCAGGTTGACGATGATCGCCAGCGAGGCCTGCAGCGCGACCGCGGCGGCGGTCGCCGACGCCGGCCCCAGCGTCTTGGTCAGCGCCGGCGAAAACCCCGCCTCGGCGCCGCTCGCGAGCGCCGCGACGAGCGGGGTCGCCAGTTGCGGCAGGAGGCCTTCGCTCGCCGCCGCCGCCGCGATCGCGGCAAGGCTCGTGCGGTTGGAGGGTACCGCGCTCGCGGCAACCCCGGACCCGGCCGCGCCGGTAAAAAACGCCTCTAGGCTCAGCGCCAGCGCCGCGACCGCCCCGGCCGCGCTCCCGCCCGCGAGGGTCTTGGCGAGACTGGCGACGAGCGCCGCCGGGGCGCCGGTCGCACTCGCGCCGACCAGAGCCGCGGTCAGGCTCGGCGACAGGCCGGCAACCGCTCCCGTGCCGGCCGCCGCCACAAGATTGACATTGGTGCCGGAACTAGCAGCCTTGAGCGCGGCGACAAGAGAAGTAAAAGCTTGCGTACCGGACGTGTTGGTGAACGTCGCGGCCTTGCTGCCGTGCGAGGTCTGAACCAGCCATTCCAGCCGGATATCGGCGCAGCTTCCGGGCGAGGTGTTGTCCGCGTCTCCCGAGGTAAACCCGGTCCCGACGTTCGGCGGCCCCGGCGACCCGCTGGTGTTAGCCGAAAGGCCAAGGATGAGATCGCCGTCTAGCGTCGTCGTGATCGCGCCCGATGTGATCGCGTTTGCTGTTGTTCCAATGAGCTGTTGGTTTTGGCCGCCGTGTCCATCGTTGCTCTGGTCCGCGGTATCGACGCCGGTGAACTCGGCGACAACAATCGTGCGCGCCCCGGGACTGCCTCCCGAAAATGTTACGGTTACAGTCTTCGGGCCGTTGGTGATGTTCTTGCGGTAAAATTGCGCCGCTCGTTGATTATTTGTGCCATCCAGCGTGTTGTCGAGGACGGTATAGCTGTTGCCCTTATCGTCGGTGACCGACGTAATTGCAGAGACTACGCTCGCGTCCCACGAACAACCCCCATACACGGCATTGCCGGAGCCGACGACATTGGTAAGCGTCGCCGCGACGGTGGTCCCACTGAGGGGGCTGCTGGTCCGGCTGGCGACAGCGTTGGCGACTTGCGATGGCGGCATCTACGGGACTTTTTACATGCCCGCTAGTTTATTTGCAGCAAGCTCGTCCCCACCCCGTTGGTCGGCTGCACCAGGGTCAGGGTCCCGGCGGTGACGGTCTGGGTCCCGCCAAACGAACCGACATACACCGCACGATTGGTCGACCCGGTGTTGTAGATGATGCACCCCGAGGTCGAAAACGTCGCCGAGGTCCAGTTCGGGTTGACCGACCACTGCCAGAACGCGCCGGTGCCCGAGGTCGCCGGGGTGATATTCTGCGCCGCGGTCCAGGCAAACCCGCCCGCCGTGTACCCGGTGCCGCTGACCTCGTCCGAGTTGCCGGTCAGGTTCGAATAATTGGTCGTCGCCGCGCCGTAGGTGCCGGCCGGCGACGCGATCCCCAGCGCCACCTTGAAGACATGGCCGGCGATGGTCAGCGTCACCCCCGACGCGGTCGCGGTGGCGTTGCCGGCGCCGCCGATAAACAGGCTCGACGCGCTGTCGATATCGGCGACAAACGACCCGGCGGGGATCCCGGCGCCGGAGATCGACGAGCCGAGACCGATCCCGGCCATCGAGCTCAGCGAGGTGATATGGGCGCTGGTGTTGGTGGTGTTGCCGGTCGGGGTGACCGAGCCGTTGAAATTGTGGAGACCCTGCGGCAGCTCCGCCTTGAGGCTCGTCGGGAATGCGGTGGTGAATCCGGCGATAGCACACCTCCAATCTCGGCAGGGCGGCGCGCGAGCCGCCCGCGAGCTCTCCTAATGGGTGGATAGGAACCGGCGCGCGCGAGGGTCATCCGACCGCGCGTGAGCGTGCCACTTCCGGGTAATCGTGACCGAGGTCGCGAGATTGGTGCCGATGATGGCGCACAGCATCGCGCGGTTCTCTGCGTAGAGATCGCCGAGGTTCTGGGGCCCAAAGACCAGGTGCTCGCGCGCCGCGGCGATGATCCGCGCCGAGGTCTCGAGCACCCGCCGGTCGATCCCCAGATCGTCGTCGTAACGCGCGCACCCGCGCTCGCCGAGCCGGTGCTGCTCCTCCTGCTGCTGCGCGCCAAAGGCGGCGATCAGGATAGCGCGGATCGCCGCCTGGCACCGCGCGGTCTTGCGCGCCCGCTCGTCGCTCGCGCTCTCCTTGACGGTCAGGATCTGGCGGGTCGTGACATCGGCCCACTGGTCGGGCGGGTAATCGCCCGGGACATTTGAGGTGAGGACCGCGGCAAACGGACGGGCGACATCCCCGGCCTCGATCGCTGGCAGCATGGCACCCTCGTCTGTCGTCGCGGTCTCGGGTCAGCCCGGCAGCCACGGATAGCGCGGCGGCGCCGGCGGGATCGGGTTTGGGTTAAAGGCGAAATCGGCGACCGCGGTCTTGATCAACTGGCGCCCGATATCGCGCGAGCGCTGCTGGTTGTAGGTGATATCGAGGTCGATCACCTTGCGCTGCGCCAGCGCGACCAACTCGGCCTGGGTCCGGTGCTCGTCGTGGATCACCGGGCCGTTGACGAGCCCGTAGGTGTCGGTCAGCACCGAATAGCCGATGATGTACTGGAGAAAATCCTGGGCGTCGTCGTTGCGCAGCCCATAGAGCACGATCCGCACATGCTCGCGCATCAATTGCCACTGGTTTCCCTGGCGGTCGAGAAACGGGGTCGGCTGCAGCGCGATGCTCGATTGCGGCGGGATATAAACGGCGCCATAGGGCGGGACCAGGTTGTTCGGCACCAGGTACGACGGGAACAGCGGGATGTTGGTGGTGACGAGCGCGGCGAGCGGAAAAGGCACGCTCTCGACCATCGCCAGCCAGAACGGCAGGCTGTTCGAGACGATCTGGCGCTGGTCGAACCCGGCCATCGTGTCGATCAGCTGCGCCTCGAACACCGGGTAGACGGCGTCGCCGACATAGTGGAACTCGCGCGCCTGCTCGTAGAAGTGGTTGCGGCTCGAAAAGGTAAACCGGAAATCGCCGAGCGCGGTTTGCCAGACCGCGACGTAGAGGACGCTGGAGGAGATTTCGGCGAGGGCCTCGACCGGGCTTTGCGCGGTAAAGACGACCTGGCGGACGACGATCGATTCGTCCTCGGCCTGCTGCCCGACCGAGGCGTAGTGGAGCGACCCGGAGACGACGATCGGCGCCGCCGAGCGGAGCCCGTTTTGCGACAGCTGCTGCGCCGAGAGGAGCGCCGCGTTCATCCAGAAGACATACCCGTCGATCGGCAGGACGCGCCGGACATACGGGATAAAGCTGACCGTCTGATCGCCCGAGAGGACCGCGGTGCCTTGCGCCAGCGCGGCGTGGAGTTCGCTCGCGGTCTCCCCCGAGGCGCTGGTGATCTCGGCATAGGTCGGCATCGGCTGGCCTCAATCGACCCAGATTTTGAGGCTCGACTGCAAGAGGCCGGTATCGATAAAGCTCGGCCGCGCCGGGTTGCCGCGCACACTCGGGCGGGCGAGGCGGTGGTTGACCCCGTGCTGCGCCGCGCGCGTCGGGATGCCCGGGCCGCGCCCGTTGAACTCCTGGTCGTCGAGGGCCTTTTTGAAGATGCCTTCGAGCACCGAGACCTCGCCGGCAAAATCGCCGGTGTCAAACTCCGCGCTCGCCGCCGCGGCCGGACCGCCCAGGAGCAGGCGCTCGAGCTTTGCCTCGTAGACCTCGGCGAGCTTCTCCTCGATATCGGCGCCGTGGAGGAGTGTGAACATGCTAAAGATGCCGTACCGCCCCTCGATGATCTCGGCGATGTCGCCGGTGGTTTTGCCCGCCGTCGAGCCGCGGGTCGGCGGGCGCCAGCGGACCCCGCCGCGCGGCCGCCGCTTGGCCACCGCGCGCGGCGCCGGCTGCCGCTCGGGATAGGGAATATCCAAAACCCCCAAATGCAGCACCGGCATCAGCGCACCCGCGGCCTAGAGGTGGAGCCCGCCAAAGAGGATCGCGGCGACAAAAAACGCAAAGGCGGCCCAGCCGGTGTGGATGCGCCCCGAAACCCCGCACGCGGCGAGGACGGCGCAGACAAAGCTGAAAATCAGCAAAATCAAGTGGAGGCTGACCGACATTAGCTCAATCCCCAGATCGTGCCGACCCGCATCGCGATCGCCTGGTAGTGCCGGCCCCACGGCGTCTTGATATAGTCGAGATCGGCGATGGTCAGACCCTTGAGCCAGTCCGGGTTGTCGAGCCCGACACTGGTGCCCTGATCCGCCCCGGTGGCGACGAGCCCCGGCGCAAAAGTGTTGAGCTGGTAGCGCAGGCGCATCGTCTGAAACACGACCCCGGACACCGCGGCGCCGGCGAGGAGCGTCGCCGCCCCCGGGTTGGCCGCGACCGCGTAGGTCAGCGCGTTGGTCGGGACATCGACCGAGTTGACGACAAACGGTTTGGCAAACCCGGCGTCATAGGCCAAGGGGCTCAGCCCTTGCACCATGATCTGCTGGCCGGGCTGGAACTGGTTGGTGATGGTCGTCGTCAGCGTGACGAGACCGCCCGCCCAACTCGCGGTCGCGATCGGGTAGGTGACATCCTGACCGAGGGTGACCAGGATATGCATCGCCAGATTGTAGACCGCATCGGTGTAGACCGACCACGCGCCCGGCTGCCCCGGCGCGCATTGCAACTGGGTGTTGACGGTGTTGAGCGCCTGATCGTAGGCCCAGGTCTGATACGGCGGGGTCGCCGGGACCGAGCCGGTCGGCAGGATGGTCGCGACAAACGCGACAAACCCGTCGAGCGTCGGCTGGATCCCGGTCTGCATCGATTAGGACTTGCGGCGCGGGGCGCGGGCGCGTTTGGCCGCGGCCGGCGGCGGCGCGTTGCGGTCGACCCTGACCCCTTCGCCAAAGCGCGGGGTGTCGGCCATCTCGCGGGCGAGACCCTCGGTGGTCTTGTCGACGCGCAGCACCTGCGGGTCGTTGAGCTGCTCGACCTCGATCTGCAGCGTGCGCAGCACGTCGGTGCGCCCGCTCTCGCGGATATTGGCTTCGAGCGTCTCGTTGATCGCGACCGCGGCGGCCTTGCGGTTTTCCTTGCCGCGACTGATCAGCGCCATCCGGTTGTGACCGATCTGCTCGGCGAGCCGGGAAAAGCTGACCGGGCGGTCGACCGAGTAGCACAACCCGCAAAACCCGTCGCGCTTGCCGACCTCGCTGACCGGGATCAGCCCATAGGGCTCGTGCTGCTTGACGATCGCGTCGACATCCTCGGTCGACAGATTGCCGCCGCGCGCGGCGACGCGGATTTGCCCGCCCGGCGGGATGGTCTGGATGATCGGCGCGCCGCCGGTGCCGCCGAGGCGAAAGGCGAACTCGTGAAATTGCTGGGTCGCGTTGGCGATGTGCAGTGTCGTCATGGTCACCCCTCCAAGGAACCCTCAAGGAGCTGGGCGCGGCGCGTAGAGTGCGGGGAGGGTCGTCCCGAACCACGACCACGGGCGGCGTCAAACGCCCGGCCGCGCCCAACCTTGTTACCGCTTGACGCCGCGGTCTGTTCCTACCGTGCCGTTTCTGATCCTCCCGGAACTTAACTCCCCGGGAGGCTTTGGGACGGTCTCGATTTACGAGTTTTGCGCCGAAATAATCGTGGTCGCCTCGGGGCGCACCGGCCAGCCGCTGGTGATCCGCCACTCCGACAGGACGTTGGTGCCGCCGTAGGCCACCGGGACCGGGATTTCGCGCGGCGCGGCCATGTCGCAGTACATCTTGTTGCAGTCGTCCATCGCCGGCGACAGGGTGGCGAAGACGTTGGTGTTGACCCGCGCCTGCTGCGGCCGCATCACCTCCGGCATCGTCACGATGATCGCGTCGGTGCCGCCGGCGCCCTTGCCGATCAGCGTGTCGTCGTAGCACCAGAACAGCTGGTCGCCGTTATCCGCGAGGGTCTCCTTGACCATCCCGGCGATCGAGGCGGTGCCGGCGCCGTCGCGCTGGAACTGGACCAGCTGGACGATCCCGGGGTAGGCCATCTGCCCCAGATCGCGCTGCGGCCCGAGGATGACAAAGCGCCGCCCGATCCCGAGCTGGTTGGTGCGCGCCTTGATGTTGAGGATTTGCTGGAGCAGGAAGATCGCCAGCTGGCCATTGTCGTAGGTGACGATGGTGGTGTTGCCGAAGGTGTCGGCCGGCAGGTTGATCGAGGTCGAGCCGGCGCCGTTCAAGAGCCCCTCGCCATTGACCGGGTTGTACCCGTAGAGCAGCGCGTTGCGGGCAAACTGGAAATGCCCCTGCCACATCGCCAGCCGATAGGCGTCGACGATGCCGATCCCCCAATTGGCCGCGGCGCGCGTGTCGTGGTGGTCGTATTGCGCGTTGACCCGCTGCAGATAGGTCGGGGTCGAAATCTGCGACGTCATGATCGAGCACGACGGCAGTTCGTTAAACGCCGCCTGCCCGGCCGCGACCTGGGTGCGGACATCGACGCGCTTGATGTAGACGAGGAGGTCGCCCTCGCCGAGCTTGGTGTCGATCTCCTGGTTGGGGAGCGTGTCAAAAGCGCCCGAGGCCTGCACATAGGGCAGGATCATCCGGGGCTCGGTAAAGGACGGATTGACCGTCACATAGGCTGAACCTTCGAGGGCCATTACTCTTCTCCGTTAGCTGCGGGACGGCCCGCGGGTTAGATCAGGATGAGGGCGGCGGTGCCGCTGCGGTTCCAGGTGGCAAACCCGGTCGACGCGTCGTACTGCACCGTCATCGAGTTGCCGAAGTTGAACCCGAGCACCTTGCACGGCGCGATCCCGGTGCCGAAATTGATGACCGGGCTGCCGCCGATGGTGCCAAAGACACCCGCCGCGGCCGGGGCGGCAAAGACCGCCTGGGTCGCGGTCGCCGAGACGACGACAAACGACTTGTTAATCGCCGCGGCGCCGCCGGTCCCCGAGTTGGTCGCCCCGGAGATCGTCAGAATGTCGCCGGCGACCGGCTGGAACGCGCCGGTCCAGTTCGCCACCGGGACGGTCAATTGACCGCCGTTGGTATTGGCCCAGGTGACCGTCGCGCTCGCCGCGATGGTCGCGGTCGAGGCGTCGTAGGGGGCCAAGAGCTGGTTGTTGTAGTCCCAGCTGACATTCTGGTTGATCGCGCCGTTTTCGATCGAGGCGAGCGCCGGGTCGCAGGCGACCCAGAGCCGGGCCCCCGACCCGGTGCGGACAAAGTTGACCTGGCCGCCGGAGCCGCTGAGCGGAACCGGCGACTGCGGCGTGTTCACCATCGCGTAATTCTGGTCGAAGATCGACCAGCCGGTGATGTTGGCGACCGCGGTGGCGCGGGCGATGACGCCGCCGAGCGCCGGCGCCGGCACCGTCGGGACCCCGGTCTGATAGGTCGGGATCAATTCGGTGATCGCGATCCCGCCGTACATCGCCAGCGTCTCGGTCGCCGCGAGGATGCCGCCGGCGATGCGGAAGTTCTCGGTCGGGTTCTGGGCGAGGGTGCCCTGGATCCCGCCGGTCGTGGTGACGCCAAACGAGCCGGCCGCGTTGGTCGTCACAAACGGGTTCATCGAAATCTGTGCGCTCATCGCGAACTACTCCTTGCGGGCGCCGCCGAGGCGGGTGGCGACTTGGAACGGGTTCATCATCGGGGACATCCAGGCCTTGGGCGACCCGAACCACTCGACCATCCGCTGCCCGGTGTCGGGGTCGATGCGGACATGCTTGCGCAGCTGCGCGCTGCCCGGATCGCCGGGGTGGCGGCCGACCGTGGCGGCGTCGGCGTAGATCGCCTGTTCCGCGTTGTCGAAGGCCGGCCCCTTGGTCTGCGCCAGCTCGGTCAGGTCCGCATCCTTCCAGGCCTTCGAGTGCTGCAGCATCGGGCGGGCGAGGCGGACGCGGTAAGCGGCCAGCGATTCGCCGACCAGCGGCGCCGGGGCGCGGTTGTCGAACAGCGTGTAGACATCGTCGGCGCGCTGTTGCGCGGCGGCGAAGCGCTCTTGCTCCTCACCCGGACGGTTGAGGGTCAGCCGCAACTCTTCGAGCAGATTGCCGTGGGCGTCGAGGTCGCGGCGGAACCGGCTCAAATCCGGGCCCTTCGAGTCGTGTCGGGCATCGTCGCGCTTGGCATCGTCACGCTTCTGATCATCGCGACGGTCGTCGTCGCGGCGGGCGTCGTCGCGGCGGGCGTCATGGCGCCGGTCGTCGCGCTTATCGTCGTCGCGGCGATCATCATCCCGCTTGGCATCGTCCCTTTTGGCGTCGTCGCGCTTGGCGTCGCGCCGGGCATCGTCCCGCTTCGCGTCCTTGCGGTCCTCCTCGGCCTTTTTCTCGGCCTTGTCCTCATCCTCCGCAGCGTCGCGGCGGCAGGCGGCGTCGATCCGCTCGGAGTGTTCGTCCTCGCTCTCATCGGCGCGCTTGCGGGCATGTTTGGCGTCGTGCTTGGCGGCGCGCGCATCGACCCGCTTCGAGTGGCCGGAGCGGCTCTCGCCGTCGCGCCGCGCCATGCGATGACCGCCCTTGGCGTCGTCGCGCTTGGCGTCGTTTTTCTCGGCCTCTTCCTCTTCCTCGGCGGCGAGGGTGCGCAGCTCGGCGGCCTGCTCGCGATCCTGGTCGGGATCGTCGGCGTCCTTTTTCGCATCGTCGCGCAGGGAGTCCATCCGGGAATCCATCGCGTCCATCCGCTTGTGCAGCGCGTCGAACTTGCTGTCGAGATACTTCAACATCGGGTCCGGTCCTGCGCCCGGGCCACCGTTGTCGCGGCGATCCTCGCCTTCGCCCTTCTGTTCCTCGTCGGCCATAGCATCGTCCTTTTGAAAGGCGGTGGCCCCGCCGGTGGTGGAATCGGCGGCAGCAAAACTGCCGTCGACGTCGATCCCCGTCGGTCCGGACTTTTTGTCCCAGACGCCTTCGGGGCAGATCGCAACGTGATCGAGCAGCGACGGGTCGGCTTCGACGAGCATCTGATACCCGTCTTCCATCTCGATCTTTTCGTTGACCTTGGGGTTGAGGAAGACGACGCCCGGCGAGGTCGACAGCTTGTTGTCGACGATGTAGCGGGCCGCCGCTTCGTTGAGGATCCGGGTCACCGCCCAGACTTCGTCACCCTCGATCCAGGCGCGCACCACGGTCCCGACGATCCGGTCGGCGAGCTCCTGGCCGTCGAGCATCTCCTTGTCGGGGTGCATGATGACGACCGGGAGCCCGAGACAGCGCTCGGTGAATTTCGGGGTCAGGTAGAGGTTGGCGTCGCGCCAGACGTATTCCTTGAGCCGCGGCCGGTAGGCAAACCCGGTGCCGCTGATCCGGATGCGGAAATACCAGGAATTGGCAAAGACCGAGGGCGAGGCCAGTTCGCCCGCCTCGACCGCGCGCGCGACATCGGTCTCGGTCATCTCAAAGCGCTGGAGGATGACCCCCATCCCCGGGTGGAGCGGTGCGGAAAACGCCATCTACCGCACCATGATCTCGCCGGGAGCCGGCTCCGCCGGCGGCGGCGCGGCTGGTTCGGCGGCGACCGGCGGCGCGCTGTTCGCGGCGGCGGCGGTCTGGTTTTCCAGCAACTCCGCAAGCGGGACCCAGGCGAATTGCGTGTGTTCCGGGTTGAGCTCGGGGATAAACGGCGCGGTCAGCTTGACCAGGTACGCCGTAAATTCGAGCCCGTCCTTGACCGTGCGGGTCCATTCGACCGGGCCGCGCTTTAAGACCGCGAGAAACCCGTCGCCGACTTCCTCCGCGGCTTCGCGCTTGGCCGCCTCGAGCGGCGTCTCGCCGTCCTCGACCGCCCCGCCGGGGATGCACCACTCGCCGGGGTGGTCGCCGAGCCCCGAGCGTTCGAGCAGCAGCACCTCGTCGTCAGGAGTCACAAAGACGATGCCGGCCGCAGCATTCATCGGTATGATCCTCGCCGCTGCGGCTCAACTGTCGAGACCGACCGGATGCTGGCTGACTGGCTGCGCACGGCAAAATACTGGCGCGCGCTTTTATACTGGTGGGTCCGCCAGCCACTCCCGACCCCGGAGTCGCGGCGCTGGTGGCAGGGCGAGTACAAGCGCTGGTCGCGCGGGAAGCCCGAGCGGCCGCCGCCTAAATCTCCTCGCCGTTGACCCCTATCCGGGCGATCCGATCGGCGCCATCGACCTCGCCGAGGGTGGCAAAGCGCAGCCCGCGATCGCCCGGATAGGGGTCGTGGTGGTCCTTGGCGCTCGCCAGGATATCGACCGGGATCCCCGACGGGAATGCCTGGCAGTGGAACCCGATCTTGGCCCCGACCCCGCGGTAGCGGGCGCAGCCGACGCAGATCGGCGCGAGGCCGGCACTCACTCAGCCGACCAGAGCCAGAAAGACCGGCTTGACGTACCAGCCGAGCTCGACGGTCTCGAGCGCCACCGCATCGGGGAGTAGCGCGGTATAGACCGTGCAGTCCTCATCGGACGATTCGGTGTCGATCTCGGCCTGCACCACCTGGAAAATCGCATACTTCCGATCGCGACCGCGAAAGACGACAACCGGATTGTGGCCGATCAGAAAATCCGGCGCCTCGAGCCGGGCGCGGACCCGCGCCCGGTGGCGGTAAACCCCGACCGGCACCTTGAGGCTATCCAAGGACGGCATCGCTCACACCCCCGTGATAAAGCCCAGCCGCCGGCGCTGCTCGCGGGTCGCAAACCCCAATTCGGCGAGCGCAAAGAGTTCGGCAAAATACTCGTCGGGGTCGCTGAGCGCATAGGGGGTTGGGGCGCGCTCGGGTTCGGCGGTCGCGCTCGCCCAGGCTTCGGCGGCGCGGTCTTGCCACCCGGCTTCGAGCGCCTCGCAGAGGACATGCCCAAACTCGTGCGTGAGGACGTGCTGCGGCTCCTCGATCATCGGCCCGTGGTAGCGCGGCAGCTGGAGGGCGCGGCGCTGCAAGGTTTCCGGCTCGGCGCCAAACCAGAGGAGGTTGAGGCTGATCACGCCGGGCCGATCCTCATTCGCGAGCGAGCGGTCGGATTGAGCCGGTTCGTAGACCCGCACCCGGCGCAGCGGCGCCTTCGGGTAGAGCCAGGCCAGGCGCTCGACGAGCGGCGGGATCGCCCGGCGGTAGACCGGGTGGGCCTTCCCGAGATCGTACTCGACCCCCATTACCAGACGGTGCCGGTGAATTTGTGCCCGCTCGTCGCGGCGTTGACCTTAACCGTGACCCCGGCGGCGAGCGCCGGCAGGGTAAAGCTCGCGCCGTTGCCGAGAACCGAGGTCGTGCCGTTGCCGGTGGCGTCGGTCGAGCCCGGGGTCCCGACCATATCGACATAGAGGTTTTCGGCGGCGCCGATCCCCTGCGAGGCGGCGTTGGGCGGGTTGGCGATATACCCGCCGCTGATCGGCCCGGTGATCGCGACGACCGCGGTCCCGCCGGTCGCGACGACGCTCAGCGCGAGCGCCCGCGGCAGCAGGTTGTAGGTCTGCCAATAGGGTTGCGTCGATTGGCTCATCTAGGGGATCCACTCGCCGGTGTAGCGGTCGCCGATGATCTTTTCGACGGTGCCCTTCAAGACCTCGTCGGGCGAGTTCCCGGTGACCCGGTAGCTCCTCGCCTTGTTGTCGCGCGAGATCACGATATCGCGGTCGTGCGGACCGGGGTTGGTGTCGGAAGACGGGCGGGTGACCGAGACCGACGGGCGGGGGAGGTCTGCCATCGCCTTTATTCCTGACCGATGGCGCGCAAAAACTGGCGGGCCAGGTTGAGTGAATCCTCGCCGGCGATCGTCAGGCCCTGGGCGCCGAGGATCGCGCGCGCCAGCCGGACCGCGCGGTCCCGCTCGGCCGAGGCCGGCGGTCCGCTAAACCGGGTGCCCGAGGCTTCGAGCTGGTGGTTCGGGGTCGACGGGCGGAGCGGTTCGGACATCGCTTCGGGTCCCTCTCTCACGCCGCCAGGAGCGCGTTGATCCGGGCGAGCTCGGTCTTGCCCTTGGCGGTCAGCATCCCCGGCGGCAGCTGACGCAAGCTCGACAAAAAAACGCTGCTGCAGCGGCACATGGGCAGCTCGCCCGGCCGCTCGACCTCATCGGTAAACCCGGCCTTGAGCGGTTTGACCAGCCCCGCCTGATGCGCCCACGAACCGCGGATCAGAAACACCGTCCCGTCGCGGCGGAGGTGCTCCGCTCTCGGGTAGCGAACATGGTGGTGCTGCCACACCGCGGCGATCGCGCCCGAGCCGGTGGCGAGGATGTCGTGCAGATTGGCGGTGAGCTTGTGCCCCTGGTCGATATCGACGACCCGCTTGCGGTAGGGGGTGCGGGCGAGTTCCTGGCGGATGCGGGTCTTGACCGGGGCGCGGCGGATATCGGCCGCCCCGCCCGGCGGGATGCTGGTCGCCCACCCGGCAAACCGGCGCAGCGTCTCACTGACCGCTTCCTCGCGGTGGAGTTTGATCAGCCCGACCGAAGCCATGATCCGGCGGTCGAGTTCAGCGCGCAGCTGCGGGCGCAGCTGGTTGATCGTAAACCGGGCGACCCCGGGGTGGTGCTTTAAGAGGCCGGCGCGCTCGACGAGCCGCTGGTAAATCGACCCGAGCCGGGTCGATATCTGGCGTTCGACTTCGGGGAGCGGCAGGAGATCGGCCTCGGCCGCCTGGCGCAACAGGCGCATCCACTGGACGAGCGCGGCCTCGTCGCCGTACCCGTGCTCGCCAAAATAGGCGACCGCCTGGGTCAGGATCTCGTAAAACCCCGGCACCCCGCTCGGCATCCTCTAGCGCCCGCGCGAGAGCCGCACCAGCCGCTCGATCGCATCGCCGCCGAGGGTGAGCGTGCGGCCGCCGGCGCTCGGGTTTGAGGACAGCCAGCCCGAGATATCGACCACCCGGCGGTCGCGCGAATCGTGCCCGCTAAAGGGCGGCGCCGGGTGCGCGTTCTCGGTGTCGGCCAATTCTTCCTCGCTCTCCGCCGGGGCGGTTTCGAGATGGTCGACGAGCTTGTCGTAATCGAGCGAGAAGATCGCCCCGGGAAAGAGGTTCTCCATCGAGTTGACCGTGTCGAAGACGCTCTGCACCAGCCCCGCGCGGTTGTCCGGGTCGAGTTCGGGGCTCATGACCTGGAACAGCGCGATCAGCGCCTTCGCCTTGACATCCTCGACCCCGACCAGTTCGCTCGGCGGCTCCTTGATCAGCGACGGCCAGGTCGCCTTAAAGGCGTTGCGCCAGCGGTAGAAGGCGAGTTTGTACTCGACCTCGGCATAATCGCTCGGGTAGCGCCGCTGGATCGTCTCGTAAAACTCGGGCGACCAGGCCCGGCGCATCACGATCTCGTCAAACCAGCGGTATTCCGGGTCCATCTCGATGCGGATGCGGTCGATATACATCGCGATCAGCTTGGCGTCTTCGGTACCCTCGCCAAACCCCTCGACAAACGATTCCTGGGTCAACAGCTTCGCCGGCATATCGCCGGCCGAGGTCGCGATGTTCTTGATGATGTCGTTGCGCGCCATCGCCATCGCGCCATCGATATTCTGCAGGTTGAGCGACTCGATCGATTCCTTGGTCGAGACCCCGAGGACGTCGTTGGTCTGCCCCTGGCGCAACAGCGCCCGCTTGATCGCCATCATCGCGCTCATGACGCGATCGACGATCGACCCCGGCTGCTCCATCTTGGCGACCAGGAGCCCGGCCTTGCGCGCGACCATATCGTCGGTGCGCATGGTCTCGATAAACGATTTGAGCGGGTAGAGCCCGCGCTGGTAGACCGAGCGGCCGGCATAGGAGAACGCCGCCGCGGTCCAGGCGATATAGATCGATTGCTCGTTGAGGACGGTCTTGGTCCGGCTCGGGTGCCAGGGGATGCCGTTGACCCGGACCGACCCCGGCTTCTGGAAGGTCGGCGAGTTCGGGTCCTGGTCGACGATCAGCCCGGCGGTGTTGAGCGGGTCCCAGACATTGAAAAAAATCTCGTCTTTCCAGAGGGTGTCGAGGTTGAGCGGGTCGCCCGCCTTGGCCTCCTTGGTGCCGACCCCGATCGAGGCGAGCCCATAGACCCGCGCCTGGGTTTTCAGGTTCAAGAGGTGGGCCGAGCAATCGAGCGCGTTCCACACCTCGCGAAAGCGCTCGACCAAGACTTCTTCGGGCCCGGTCGGGATATTGATATCGCGGTTTTGCGACTGGGCGAGGCGGATCGGCGCGGCGGCGATCTTGTCGCCGAGCGGGTGGGCGAGAAAAATCGCCTTGCAGATTTCGTAGCTGGGCTCGTCGCCCGGCTGAATCTCCTGCGCGTCCATCACGGTCTGCAGCATGTTGCCGAGGCTGGTGCTGGAAATCGTCGCCATCCGCACCGTTCCTCAACCCGTGGAGTCGTGCTCCGCGACGCGTTCGCCGGCGGTCTCGTCGAGCCCGAGGACAACCCCGTAGAGATAGGCCGGGATGGTCGGATCGTCGTCGCGCGGCGCCATCCGGTAATTCGGCGCGAGCGGCGCCAGCACCCGGCGATTGAGCGCGTCGTCGATCGACGCCCGCCCGGCCTTGTCAAAGACGTGGTTGGTCGCCTTTACATGCCCGGCGTTGACATGATAGGCGGCGGCGAGGTTGAGGGCTTCCCAATACCCCGGCGCGGCGAGGAGGTCGGGGACCGCGGCGGCGTCGAGCCCATCGCCGGCGACATGCGCGGCGAGCGCCTCGTTTTCGATAAAGAGCCCGAGAGACCCCAAGCGCGCGCCGCAATGCGCGCGGTAGCGGTCGAGGGTCGCGACCGGGCGCTGCCAGGCCATCTGGCCAAAATTCATCACATCGTAATCGAGGAGGACGAGCGGGATCCCAAAAAACCGGCTGCGCGCCCAATAGAGGACCGCGATCTCGCTGGTTTCGCTGACCACCGCAGTGCCATAGACGACATCGCACTTTTGCGGCATCCAGGTGTCGTCGGGGTGAAACAGCAGGCGGCGCTGTTTCAGCGTAAGCTCGATTGCCCCCATAGCGAACCCTGCTGGCCTTCGAGCATCAGATCGGTGAGCGACCAGACGAGCGCGTCGCCGCGGTTGGGGCTCTTTGGCCCCATGTACCCGGCGGTCGAGAAATTGAGCAATTCCTCTTCGAGCCGCAAAAAGGTCTCTTTGGTGCCGGCGTGGTGGACCCGGGTGTTGCGCCACTCGCCGTCATCGCCGAGGTACCCGTAGAGGACCGAGACCGGCTCGGCGCGGACCGCCTTGCCCCGGCTCGCGGTCACCATATGGACCGGCGGCACCGGGCTGTCGATCGCGTGCGCGGCGGCGGCGATGGTCGCGCGCACCATGTCGCCGCCGTAATTGGCCTCGGCGACGATCCGGTCGGCCTTGTGCTCGTGGTAGGCGATGACCGCGGTGCGGCCCCAGCCTTCGGGCGGCAGGTTGCAGGTCAGGTCCTGGAGGACATAGGCCTGGGTCCCGGCGCGGCCGGCGACGACGATGCCGACTTCATCCGAGCGAGTGTCGGGTTCGCCGGCGGTCCCGCTCGGGTCGATCGCGACATTGACCCGGTCGAGGGTTTCCGGGACATCCTCGGGAAAGCACCGCGCCTGGTCGATGCACTCCATCGACCACAATGCGTTTTCGATCTCGTCGACATAAACCCCTTCGTAAAACCGGCGGCGTTGGCGGACCGGCAATTCCTCGAGCTCGGCGATAAATTCGGGGGTCAGGTTTTCGGCGTTTTGCAACGGGTTCAAAAACCGGTACTGGTAATCGTCCGGGTTCTGGTGCGGTCGCCGGTTTTCCGGGTTGACCTTGAGAATAAACTCCCGATAGGACCAGTGGCTTTTGCCGACCGGGTTGAGATCGACCCAATCGCGCTGCGGCAGCAACTGGCCGGTGTCGGTGTAGCAGACCTGGGCGAGTCGGGTGCGGGCGATGAGCCGCGCCTGGTAGGAAATCTGCGAGCCTTCGTTGATAAACATCCCGGCGAACTCTTTGCCGAGGATGCGCTCGACCGCGGCTTTTTCGCCAAGCCCGCCGATCCAGATTTCCGCCCCCCACGGGGTCGTCAGGTACCCGTCCGAGTGTTCCTTTAACCGGGTCCCCGGCCAGCACAACTCGAACACCTTGGGGAGGGTGTCCATCGCGATCGAACTCCACGCCGCATTGGCGTTGAGCCGCAGGATCGCGTGGCGCGAGGTGCGCGATTGCAGGGCGCGGGCGCCGATCGCGCGGCACACGAGCGCGGTCTTGCCGGAGCGGGCGCCGCCGACCAGAAGCTGATGCCGGGCCGGGCCCGCCATCATCCCTTCGTAGACCTCGCGCTTGTGTGCGTTCCAGTTCCACTCGGGAACCGCGACCGCCGCCCGAGCGAGCGCGGCGCCGGGCCGGCGCGGCACGCCTTAGACTTTCGTGTCGGCCAGGGTCAGCTGGATCACCGGCGGCGGCAGGTCCTTGCCATCCTTCCCGGTGTGTTCAAAACGCTCGATATAGCCGCGGTCGCGACCCTTGGTCTTGAGGTAGAAAATGACCGCGGTCATGTTGGAATCCTGGATCGCGGCCAAGAGTTTGGTCTCGGCGAGATCGATGTGCTCCTGGACGATCTCATCGCAGGCGTGTTGCAGCTTGGGCCAGCGCTTCAGGTAGTTGCGCACCGTGTGCGGGTCGCACTTGCCTTTTTGCGCTTCGAGCAGTTTGGCCGCCATGCTGACCATGCCGCGCGATTGGCGCAGCGCGCGCTCGACATCGTCAAAGGTAAATCGGAGTTTGTTCATCTGGAGCCTGGACCGAGGGGGGGGCTTCGAACCACCGTTCACCGGCGAGCACCGATGCGTCCTACCAGCTAGACGACCCTCGGATCCTTATGCTTTCCCCTCTGGCTCTTCGGTGTCGAGTTGAGCATTTACGATCTCGACCATCCGGGCAAGGATATTCCCGTTGGTGCGGATATCGTAAGCCTTGCCGAGCCGGGTCAGCGTGTCGGAAAAGAGTTGGGCCGCCTCCTCGGAGATCACCCAGACATCGTCGACGTCCTTGGCGATCTGTTTGGCGAGGCGCACAGCGATCTTGTCCAGGGCCTCCTTTTGCTTGGGCAGAAAGGCGATGGCCAGCACCGGCCAGCGGATCGCGATCTCCTCGTTGATCGCCCGCAGCGGCTGGCCGATCCCGGTCAGGAATTTGTCATCGACCGAGACAAAGGCTTCGAGGCGGGCCTCGACGCTGCGGATCTCGGAAAAGATTTCGCGCAGGACCGACTCGTTGTCGACCCCGCTGATCGCGTTGTGGGCGAGCTGCTTTGACTTGACCCGGTCGGACGAGAGATCGCCGCGGGTATCGAGCAGCATCGGAAATTCGAGAACCCCGGCGGCGATCGCGGCGCGCACCCGGTGGTGGCCGCTGACAAGCTCGACATGCTGGGTCTCGCCGTCGCCGCGCAGCACGCCAAAAGGCAGCGATTCGATGCGGCCTTCGTCGCGGATGTTCTGGGTCAGCCGCTCCATCATTTCGGGCGGCATCACCCGGGCGTTTTTGTCCTGCTCATGCACCCGAGTATGGTGGACGCGCCAGATTTCGAGGTTGGCGCCGGCCTCGCACAACCGGGTCAGGAGTTCGGCGCTCATGCCGCCAACTCCCGGTGCGATTGCGGTTCGGCGCCGAGCACCTTGCCGTCCTTGGCGAGCCACGCGGCGAGGACCTCGGCATAACTCTCTTGGCGGAACTCGGCGCGGTAGTGGATTTGGTAGCGGCCGTCGGCGCGGCGCACCCGGTCGAGCCGCTTGAACACCCCGCGCAGCGATTTGACCTCGGGCACATTCGAGATGCAGGTCGTCGCGATCGCCAGATTGGCGACAAAGGCGAGCGACTGCTCGCGGCCGCGGCACAGATCGGCGCGAAACTGCGATGACGTGAGGAGGGTCATCAGCAGCTTGTTGAGCCGGCGGTAGCGGGTCGGGGTGGTAAAGGCAAAGACGTGGTAGACCGCCGGCGGTCCGATCGAGGTCTTGCGCCGGCGCAGCGCATCATTGCTGACCAGGCCGAGCACCCCAAACAGGTACCCGTCGAGGCTAAAGACGAGGTAGGTCTCGGCCCGGCTGGTGCCTTCGAGCTTGTGGGTGAAGAGCTCGCGGTAATACATCGCGACCGACCGGTCGACGCGGTGGCAGCGGATCGCCGATTGCGCGGTGATCGGGTGCGCCGCCGGGAGGATCGCCCAATCGCCGCTCTTGACCTCGCTGAGCTTGCGCGGCACCGCGCTGACCTCGACCTCTTGCGGCCGCGAGACCAGGGTGAACTTGACGTGACCGGCCTTGATCTCGTGGCCAAAGGTAACGTAGGGCCGCTCGCGCTCGGCCAGCTCCCACAAGCGGTACCACACGGTCAGCGGTTTGGCCGCGACCGCATACTCGTAAACCCGGTCGGCACCGGTGGTCGGGTCAAACTCGGGGAGTTCGACCCCGGTCCACTGGATATGCTCGGCGGTGGCGTCGAACTGTTTGCCGTAGCTGCCCTTGTAGACCGGCGGGTCGGCAAAGATCACCACCCGATCGTGGTCGCGGTAGCGTTCGAGCTGGGCGAAGATATCCGCCACCCGGTAGTCGAGCCCGCCGACGCTCGAGCGCAGCGCGATCAGCCGCTCGTGAAAAGCGTCGATGTACTGGTCCGGGGTCGATTCCAACTCCTCGCGGATGGCGGTCTGGTAATAGACCGTTTTCGCCGCGAGCTGCGCCCACTTGATCGCATAAAGCACCGCGGCGGCAAATTTGTCGGTGCCGCGATATTGTTCGAGATGGCTCAGCCGCTCGCTAAAACGGATCTCGAGCGGGGCGAGGTCGGGCTTCTCGCCGGCGACGTGATAGCCGATGACGCTGCTGAACAGCGAGATGTCGCTGGCCTCGATCCGCGTCGCCGGCCACCCGGCCGCGGTCGCCAGCTGGGCCACGGTAAACCGGCCGGCGCACGGGATCACCAGACGGTCGTACTGGCCGCGCAGCTTTTGGAACACCGCCTGGAGATAATCTCGGGTCGGTTTGGGCGTGACGCCCTTGAATATTTCAACGCGGCCATCGCGGGCCATCGCAACCCCCTCTTGATTTCCTTGACGCAGGAAAAAGGTTAGCTTTTTTGGCTCTGGTCAGCTAGAATATATCCCTGCAAAAAGAGGATAAATCCGTGCCTGTACAGATATTTACGGCAAGCTGGTTCACCCCGCTGCCGCCCGACGTGCAGCGCATCGGCATCTCCCGCGGGACCCCTCGCGGGATGCCCGGCGGGTACCGCAAGATGGCCGAACTCAACCCGGGCAGCTGGTTTATGTCCGCCCGTCCGAGCGAATATTACGAGCGCTATTACGGCGAAATCCTGCGCCCGCTCGATCTCGCCCAGGTGCTCGACCGGTTTGACCAGCTCGCCAGCGGCAAGCCGGCGGTGGCGCTGCTCTGCTACGAGCGGCCGCCCTTTGTCGCCGAAACCTATAACCTCTGTCATCGCCGCATCGTCGCGTCGTGGATCGAGCAGCACACCGGAACCGAGGTCGCCGAATTTCTCCCCGACGGGGTCGCGCTCGGCGACACCGTCCCGCTCGGGGCCGGGATCGACGAATGGCTTGAGATTGCCGCTCGCGTCCGGCCGAAACCGCAGCGCCGGGCCGATAAACCCCGAGGCCTTTTTTGATCGCGGAGTTTCGGAAAATAATTTGGCGCGGGATCCCCGACCGCGCTCGGGCAAGCGCGGCAGGATTGCGGGTTTTTGCGGCGGGGCCGGTCTGGTATTTTGGTATTTTGCCGGGAGGGTTGATTGCCCTGGAGGCAATTCCAACAGCGTGAGCGGAAATTCGCTAGCTAAACGCTCGGCCGTCAAGCGGAATTTTGCGGGGCGCGCCGGTACTGGATTTTGTGTTGCGGGTGGGTTTGCCGCCAAGATCGGCCAGGATCGGGTTTTGCGGGGTTGATTCGACCGGGGTGTTGAAAAACCGCGGACTTGGCCGGCAAAGCCAGGGTTGGTCTGAGCACCGTCAAGGCCTTCGAGCGGGGCGATAAAACAATCACCGCAACCGCTGAATCGATGCGTCGAGCAATCGAGGCCGCTGGCGTCAGGCTGTTGTTTAATGCCGATGAAAAGCCAACAGGTATCGAGGTCGGCTAGTCGTCTTCAGGTTCCTCTAGGGAAAGCTCCCCCTGATCCGGCTTCCAGGGCGCTACTCTGATCCCTGCCTTCGCAAAAAGGTCCGGTATTGCGTCGGCGGCAGCGCGTGTCCCAAGTGAACGACGAACTTCCCCGGCGGCTCGGCTAACGGCGTTGATCGCCTGTATGTTCGTCCGCGTTACGCCCGGCATCTCGAAGCGGCCCGTGCGGCGTATAGCGGGAAGAATTTCGTGGCGCACGAATCGGTCGAACAGTCGCGCCTCCGGCTTTCGGCTGCGGCCTATGAGCTTGTAAAGCCCAGGCTCGGAAATCGTGTTGAGTTCTTGTGGTCCGCCAAGGGTCTTTACAATGCATAGCCCCTTTTCATCGGGATCGAGGCCCCTCAGCGCCAGTGTCGTGTTCCTGAGTTGCAGGACTCTGCAAACGTCGGCGCCGACGAACCATAGCTCGCCGCTTCGGTCTAGCTGATAGATCAAGGTGCGTCTGCTAGATAAGACCGAAAAACCGTCCCGGTCATGGGATATTTTGGGCGGCGGGTTCTTGTGTGGGCATGGGGGCCCGCCATGAGCGTGAGAGGTCAGCCTGACCGGGCGCGCGGGTGCTTTGTTGACAAGCGGCCCGCGCCCTTTTTTTGAGTTGTCCGATCCGAGCGGACAACTGCGGTCGTAAAGCGCGTAGGCGTCGAACCGACTGAGAAATAGGAAAGCCGAGCTGTGGCGGCTCGGCTCCCCTTTAAACCCGCAATGCTTGGCCGTCTGCGGGCTGACGTCGGCGTGGCGCTTCGGGGGAAGGCGCGGGAATTCGGCTAGATCGCATACCTCCCGGGGGAGGGAGGGGCCTCGATCGGCGGCCCGGGGCTGGCCGGAGACGACCGCACCGGTTCCAACGGAGAAATCACCATCGACGCATTTCCCCGGGCCACGCCGCCGAATATTGGCGAGAGCCTCGGGTTGAGGCAAGCGGTTTTTGCGGTCTCGGGTGGGGCTACCGGGGAAAACCGGACTGCGGTATAATTTTCCCGGTTCCAGCGGAGGCATGATGAAAAACCACACCCCAGCGGAGCCGGCTTCACGCCGGCCGCGCCACAAACCCGAGAGCGATCCGACCGCCTCGATCCGGCCGCCCGATACCCATAATTTTAGCGAGACCGACTGGAATTTTATCCATGCCGCGCGGGTGCCGCCGACCATCGCGCTTGGCGAGTTTGGCGGGTTGTGGCGGGTCGAGCGGGTCGATTGCTCGCGCCCCGAGTTGGCGATGCTGGCCGGGTTCCCGAATTACACGCTGCTGACGCACTGGACCGAGAAGACCCTCCACAAAGACCGCGGCGAGGTCGTCATGGAGGATGCGCTGCGCGAACTCTCCCGCCACCTGCCGATCTGGCGCGAGGCCAGCGGCCGGGTCCTCGTCACCGGGCTCGGGATGGGGTGCGTCGTGCGCGCGCTCCTCACCAAACCCGCGGTCGCCCGGATCGACGTGGTCGAGCGCGACCGCCACATACTCGGCCATTTTGGTCCCGAGTTCGCCCCCAACCCACGGGTGCGGCTCCACCACGCCGATGCGTTCAAATTCCGGATCGGCGGGGTTTGGGATTTTGCCGCGCACGATATCTGGCACCCGACCAAACCGGTTCCGGTTCTGCACGCCAAGCTAATCGCCAAGTATTACGACAATTGCCGCAAGCAAACCGCCTGGGGAATGCCCGACGAGTTCCATCAAAAAATCGGCGGTTATTTTGTTGTGAACCCGAATATTTAATTGCATCGGTCCGTTATATCAGTATAATCAAGATACTGGTTCCACGGAGTTCACGATGACCCGCCAACAACTCCTCTCCCGGGTACGCGCCCATCGTGGCCCGATCTGCGCCCCGATCAGCGGCAACAACGACGTGCACTGGGTGCGCGTGGTCAAGAGCGACCTCTTACTGATGCTCGACGGGATCGAGGATGGCGAGCTCGAAGCCCGCGTCACCGCCAAAACCCTCTACATCGACCGCGCCAACTGAGGAGACCTCGATGCGCCCGTCTGAAATCGCCCTGTCGCTCGAGACGATGATCGCGGCCCGCCGGCCGGTGTTTCTCTGGGGCTCGCCCGGGGTCGGCAAATCGCAGACCGTCGCCCAGGTCGCGGCCAAGGCCGGGATCGAGCTGCGCGATGTGCGCGCGGTGCAGTTTGACCCGGTCGATCTGCGCGGGCTGCCGCGGATCGACTCGGATGGCCGGACCCACTGGTCGGTCCCCGATTTTCTCCCGCGCGACGGCGCGGGGGTGCTGTTTCTCGACGAGCTCAACGCCGCCGACCGCGCGGTCCAGGCCGCGTGCTACCAGCTCGTCCTCGACCGCCGGCTCGGCGAGTATGCGCTCCCCGACGGGTGGACCGTCGTCGCCGCCGGCAACAATCAGAGCGATCGCGCGGTGACCAACCGGATGTCGACCGCGCTCGCCTCGCGGTTTGTCCATCTCGAATACGAGGTTCATCTCGACGACTGGTGCAAATGGGCGGTCGAGCACGACCTGCCGCCCGAGCTGATCGCGTTTATCCGGTTCCGCCCGAACCTGTTGCACGCGTTTGACCCGCAATCGACCGAGCGCACCTTCCCCTGTCCGCGGACCTGGGAGTTTATCGCGACGATCATGCGGGCGCACCCGGCGGCGGCGGTCGAGCACGAACTTTTCAAGGGCACGGTCGGCGGCGGCGCCGCGGTCGAATTGTCCGGGTTCCTGCGCATCTGGCGCAAGCTCCCGTCGATGGATTCGATCCTCCTCAACCCGCAAACGGTCGCGGTCCCCGACGATCCGGGCACCCTCTTTGCGATCGCCGGCGGGCTGGCGCGGCGCGCGACCGACAGGAATTTCGACCGGGTCATGGTCTACGCCAACCGGATGCCCAAGGAATGGGCCGTGTATCTGGTCAAGGACGCGACCAGGCGCGACGCGGCGCTGCAATCGACCGAAGCCTTTGTCAAGTGGGCGGCCTTGAACTCGGATGTGATGGGCTGACCCTCGAACTTTTCCCCGAAGGAGACTGACGATGACGATCAAGCCGATTACCGAGCGGGCGATGCTGATCAAGGTTTCGGTCCACCAATGGACCGCGCGCCGGCACGATCAGAAGGTCAGCCGCGAGGTCGCCGAGCACCACGGGTCCGAGGAGCGGATGGGGTCCTACCAGAAGGACCTGATCGACAAGGATCGGCTGAGCGAGATTTCGGCACTCGCCAGCCAAATCCGCACGGTCCTCTTTGGGCGGACCTTGCCGTGGCTCGACGCCGGCACCCGGATCCTGCCGAGCGCCTTTTATTTTGACACGATGGCCGAGTTGAAAGCGCTGATCCACAAGCGCGACGAGGCGGTGCGCGTCTTTCTCGGCCAGTGGGAAGCCATCGTCGCCGACGCGCGGGTGCGGCTGAACGGGCTCTTCAACGAAGAGGACTACCCGAACCCGAACCGGTTGCGGCGCGCCTTTGCGGTCGAGCTGACCACCTTTCCGATCCCGGCCGCCGGCGATTTCCGCGTCGATCTCGGGTCGGAGGCGCAGGCCGAGGTGCAGGCGCAGATCGAGACCCGCGTCGCCGAACTGCTCGACGCGGCGACCCGCGATCTGTGGCACCGCATTCACGCGGTCGTCTCGCATATGGTCGAGCGGCTCCGGGCCTACGCGGTCAGCCCCGAGGGCAAAATCCTCTCGACCTTTCGCGACAGCCTCGTCGACAATATCCGCGAACTGACCGCGCTCCTCCCCGGGCTCAATATCGCCGGGTCGGCCGATCTCGACCGGATGGCAAAGGAGCTCGACGAGGCCCTGTGCGGGTACGACGCCAGCCAGCTGCGCGAGAACACCGATCTGCGCAATACCGTCGCCACCCGCGCCGAGCACATCCTCCACGAGATCACGTCGTTTCTGGCCTAAGTAAAAACTGGAAAGGGGCGGGTAATTCCGCCTCTTTCTATTTACATAAATCAGGAAACGTGCTATTATTTAGTTGTGATTATTGAGGAATCTCCGATGGCCTACATCGTCTCTATCGAACGCGACCAAGTTGTCGCGCATGATGAGCGGAATACTAAAACGGTTATTACCAGTGTCGCGCAACTCGACGCGCTGGTCGGCGATCAGCCGGTCTATTTTTCGTCGTCGATCGATTTCCCGCACGATTCGACGGCCAACCCGCAAACCCTCGCGCTGGTGCGCGAATTGTGCCGCGAGGCGTCATGAGCCGGATCACCGAAGCCAGGAATTCCCTGATTTTGGGCCAGCCGTTTTTTGGGGCGCTGTCGCTGCGTCTCGCGGTCGCCGCGGACCCGGCGGTCGCGACGATGGCGGTCGATGGCAAGACGCTCTCCTACAACCCCGAATGGGTCGAGGCGTTGCCGTTTGACCAGCTCGTCGGGGTGACCGCGCACGAGGTCATGCACTGCGCCGCGGCGCACCACGCGCGGCGCGGCGGGCGCGCCCTCAAGCGGTGGAACAAGGCCTGCGATTATGCGGTCAACCCGCTCCTCGTCGAGGCCGGGTTCACGCTGCCGCCCGGCGCGCTCAATCGGCCGGATTTTGCCGGGCTCAGCGCCGAGGAGATTTACACCCGGCTCGCCTGCGAGGATCCGGGCGGAGACAGCGCTGCCGCCGGGCAGGACCGGGCGGGCGGGGCCGCGGGCGCGGGAGCCGCCGGCGAACCCGGCGATATCGGCGGCTGCGGCTCCTTCACCGACGGCCCGGGCGATGGGGTCCCGGCCACCGAGGCGGAGTTGAGCGAGCAGGCGCGCGAGTGGGAGATCGCGACGATGCAGGCGGCGGCGGCGGCCAAGGGCGCCGGCCAGCTCCCCGGCGCCGGCGACTGGCTGACCCGGCAGATCACCCGGCCCAAAATCAGCTGGGAGGAGGTCTTGCGCGAGTTTGTCACGCAGCGGGCGACGACCGAATATTCCTGGGCGCGGCCAAACCGGCGCTTTATCCACCAAGGGCTTTACCTCCCCTCACGGGAGAGCAAGCGGCTCGGCGAAATCGTCGTCGTCGTCGACTCGTCGGGCTCGACCTGGGGCCCGATGCTCGACGCCTTCGCCGCCGAATTCAACGGCATCGTCGAGGATATGCGACCCGAGCGGACGCATGTCGTCTACTGGGATACCCGGCTCCAGGGGCACGAGACCTTCGAGGCGGAGGACGGACCGATCACAATGGCTGCCAAGGGCGGCGGCGGGACCGTCTTCGCGGGGGTCTGGCCGTGGCTCGACCAGGCCGGGCTCGACCCCGAGTGTGTGGTCTTTTTTACCGATCTCGTTTGCTCGCGGTTTGGGACGGAGCCGGCTTATCCGGTGCTGTGGTGCTCGACCCTCAAAACCGCCGCGCCGTTTGGCGAGGTGGTCAAACTCACCCTCAACCGCTAAGGCCGCCGGCGAGAGGAGAACCCATGCCCAAATACAACGTCCACCTCTATACCCCCTATCGCGAGAAATACATCGGCATCGTGGCTCCGGACCCGGTCGCGGCGGTGCGCCGCGCGCTCGGCCGGGACAGCGCCGAAACTCGCCAGCCGGCCGAGGTCGAGGACGCCGAGGGGATGCCGCTCGACGCGCTCGTCGACGAGATCGGCGCCGATGATGACATCGTCAACGGCGCCGGCGAGGCTTTTGACATCCTGCCGGACCAGCGGATCATCCCCGGCCACGCCGGCGCCCGCGACGCGCACGGCGCCTGCCTCGACCTCGTCTATACCCTCGCCGGGATGACCATCGACGGCGATACGGTTGCCGGCGAGGAATACATCGCGGATGGGAACGACGACGAGGTCGACGCGCTTTATGCGGCGGTCCGCCGGGCCCGGGCCATCCTCGGCTATGCCGAACAACGGGAGCACTGACCATGCCCAAATACATGATCGAACGCCAGTACCTGCTGCCGATCTACCACCACCTCGCGATCGAGGCCGCAACCTTCGCGGCGGCCTGCGCCGCGGCGATGGACGAAACCAAGCACGGCTGGAAAGGAGCGCAGCCCGACCCCGAGAACGCCCGCGCCCATACCCTGACCCGGGCGGTCGAGGTTCCGGCCGAATGGGCGGACAAGACCGCGGCGCCGGCCTGGTATCTCTACGACGCGGCGCTGCCGGCGCTGCCGATCCCGCGCGCGCACCGCGAGGCGCCCGAGGCGCCGCTCCTCGACCGGCGCCACCTCGGCACCGTCTTGGCGGCGCTGCGCTACTGGCAGCGCTCGGGCGAGTTCGCCGGCGACGAGATCGCCGAGATCGCGACCGACGGCGACACCCTGACCCCGCTCAGCAACACCGAGATCGACGCCTTGTGCGAGGCGCTCAACACCGATCCCCGGCCCCGGCCGCCCGCGCAAACCGGCGACCACGGCTCGATCGGCCGCTATCTCGATTGCTCGACCGCCTATCTGCCGCCCGCTTTCCGCGCGGCCTTGTGGAACAGCGAGTGCCCGGTCACCGCGATCGGCGAGGACGCGTACCACCGCTGGGTTTATGTAGACGAGCACCATCTCGACCCCGAGTGGCTCGCCGAAAACCCGATCCCCGAACCCGTGCGGAAAATCTTTGCCCACGCGCTCGCCCATGATTGTCATATCATCTGCTTTGACCCGGACGGGCCCGATCTCCCCAGCGGGTTCGAGGTTTTCGGCGACGAGGACGAGCTCGACCCGCGCCCCTTCCCGGAAACCTCTTTCGGCGACCCCGTCGCTATCCTGACCGCCTCCGGCTTTGCCGAACAACAGCTCGGCGGCAACCTGGTCGGCTGGGCCCGCGACCGGGTGCTGATCACCTTTCACGATGGCGACACCCCGGTCCCCGGCGACGAGCGCGACCCGCACTGGATCGTCGGGCGGCGGACGTCGCACGGGCCCAACCCGGACGACGACCGGCCGCTTGGCGAAACTCTCACCCTCACCGAGGCGATCGCGCTCGCCGCGAAGGAGGCAACCCGATGAACCGCCACCAGCGCCGCGCCGAATTGCGCAAAACCGGGTGGGTCCCGCTCGAACCCGCCACCGCTGTCCCGATCAGCGACAGCGAGATCGAGGCGCGAATCCCCGACCTCCAGCGGGTGGCCCCGGACAAGAGCGCGGCCGAAATCCGCGAGTTCTACCGCGATATCCGGCGGATGGAGGTGTGGCGCAACCACCTCTACCAGGTCCATGTGGTGCGCAGGATCGACACCGGCGCGCGCGGGCTCCCGCTCGTCACGCACCTGTCGATCCGCCGCCTCGACCGCCAGCCGGTGACCGATTGGCGCGACAAACAGCGGATCAAAAACCAACTGGTCGGCGCCGAGTGCGAGGGGGTCGAACTCTACCCGGCCGAGAGCCGGCTCGTCGACACGGCCAATCAGTACCACGTCTTTGTCGTCGAGGATCCGACCTTCCGCTTTCCGTTTGGGTTTCACGACGGCCGCCACGTCGATGGCAAATCCGGCGCCGGCGCGGTGCAGCGGCCGCTCGATCCGGTCGTGGCGGAAGCCATAGAGAAATAAAACCAAGTGCTTATTTCGGGTAATGTGTTATCATAATCAAACCCGGTTCCAAGGGAGACACCCGATGCCCCACCGCTACCGCACGACCCTCCGCCCTGTCGCCGCTGGCGGGCTGCCGATGGGCGTCACCTATCGTTACGTCGAGCTGCCTTGGGATGGCTCGATCTATCGTGGCCACTTCCCGCTGCTTCCAGTGTCGCGCCATCGCTACGGGGTGGTCGAGACCGACCGCGCACTGACCCCGGCCGAGCTCGCCCATTTCGATATCGAGCCGATCGCCGGATGACCTGGGTTCCCAAACCGCGAAACTGGCGGCGGTACTACGGCTACCGCCCGCCGAGCCTGGCCGCCCCGCCGATGACCGACGGGCAGATCAAGGATCAGGCGAGCGCCTATCTCGTCTGGCTCGCCGGCGCGCGGGGCTGGGACCTCGACCGCGCGGCGGCGTATGTCGCAGGGTCGCGCCCGATTCCCCCGATGGCGCCGGCCTTGCGCGAAGTCGAATTGGTGTAACCCGGAGAGAGCACCGATGCCAGACCTTCCGCCCCCGCTCGGCCCCGACGATGACGGCCCGCCGACCCGAGTCGTGCTGAGCGCGCGCCAGCGCCTCGTGCTGCGCCGCGCGCTCGAATACCTCGGCGAGGGTCTCAGCCCTCATGCGGTGATCGAGATCGGCGGCGAGTGGATCGGCAAGGGCGAGCTCGACAGGCTCGCGGCGCTCGTCGCCGAGCCTGAGCCAAGAGGATAGGGCGATGGCGATTTACACCCCGTTTTGGACCGAGGTCGAATTTCTGTCGGCGCGCCGGGTCACCGTCCTGGTCGAGCGGACCCAGGATGCGGCGGTCCGCTGGCACTATCCCGAGCACGCCCGGGTCAGGCGGAGCAGCACCAGCTTTTACGAGGAAATCCAGGTCTGGCACGCGGTCGCCCGCGACGCCAAGACCGGCAAGAGGATCGTCGACGGGCAAGAAATACCGGGGCACGAGTTTCGCGCCGATGGCGGGTGGCCGGAGATCCTCGCCGCCATGCAGCGCGTCGCCACCGAACAGACCAAGGCGTAAGCCGAGATTTGACCGGAGCCGGCGCCGACCGGATAATCCTTGTTAACGCGTTGCCGTCATCATCGCTCAGCACCGAAAGGGGAAGACCATGGCCGAGGGCCGCTATGTGCTGCAGGTGCAGCTGCAAAACGTGCTTCACAACATCATGATGCCGGATCAGGAGACCGGCGAGAAATGGCTCGCCAAACTCGCCCGATACGTCGGCCGGCCGCGGTTCCACCGCAATGACGACGAACCCCACCAGGTAAAGATCGCCGGGGTCGGATGCGCGATCGTGGTCAGCACCGACGACGGGCTCTACAGCGTCGCCCTCCACGACCGCGAAACCGAGATCGAGTGCGACCAGCCGATGCACGACCGGCTCGACGAGGCGCGGGCCAAAATCTACCGTCGGATCGACCACGAATTTTTCGAGCGGCTCACCGCGAGCGCCAAGCTCTAAAAGCGCGGGAGAAACCCGGTGGCGCGATTGTTACACTATTCGGCGCAGAGCATCGTCGGCAAACAAATCTATACCCGCACCGCCGAGTGCGCGGTCGAGATCAAACCGCACGGCCTATGGGTTTCGGTCGAAGGGCCCGACGACTGGAAATCATGGTGCGAAGCCGAAGCGTGGGGGCTCGATCACCTTCGCGCCGTCGCCGAGATCGTCGTCCGCCCCGACGCGGCGATCCTGCGGCTGTCCTGCCCTGCCGAAATCGACCGGTTTCACGCTGAATTTACCGCCCCGCTTTATCCGGGCGAGCGCTCGGGCTTTGGCGTCGACTGGCGACGCGTCGCCGAGACTTACAGCGGGATCGTGATCGCGCCGTATCAATGGTCCCGTCGCCTCGACGGGAACGCGCGGTGGTATTATGCCTGGGACTGCGCGTCGGGGTGTATCTGGGACGCCTCGGCCATCGCCGAAATCCGCCAGGCCGAAATCCGTCGGGCCGAGGCCGAGCCGCGATGAAGGCGCCCCTCTGCCGGACCTGCGGGATCAGCGAGTTTGGCCATGTCTGCGCCGGCCCCGCCGCCGGCGCGGCGCTCGCCGCTCAAGGGCTCTCCCCGGCTGTCGCCAAACCGACGCCAACACCCTCGGCAAAACCCTCGGCAAAACCGCTCGGAGCGGCGCCCGCGACCGCTAACCGAGCCAAACCCAAATCCCCGGCAAAACCCCAGAGGCGCCCCCGCGCCCGCTCACAGAGGAGCTGATCTCATGCCCTATATCGACCGACCGGTGCTGACCATCCCCGAGCGGATCGCCCGGACCCAGGCCGAACTCGCGATCCTGCACCCGCTCGATTGCCGGCGGCCCGACCTCGAGCGGATCATCGCCGTCCTGACCCGCAGCCTCGAAGTCGAGGAACGCGCGCACGCGCCGCACAGCGACCAGCGAGCCAAGCGATGACCCGGTGGTTTGCCCTGCAACAGGGGCTGCGCGGTCCGGTGTCGGTGGTCTTCAACGAGCGCCCGGTGCCCGGGCACGGCAATGCCGAAAAGGTCATCCCCGGAACGATCAAACAGGTCCCGGCCTATCTCGACGGGGCCGAACTCGCGTGGATCGAAGTCTGGGCCGAGCGGACCCCCAACTGGGTCGGGTTTGACGAACCGGGAGCCGGCTCCGGTGTTTCACGGGAAACCAAACGACAGCAGCGCCGCACCGCGGTGGCGGCCGCGCTCGCCACGCGTTTTCCCGAGATCGACGAGCCCGATGCGCTTGTCAAGACCGATGCTTTTCTGGCGATGCTCGACGCCGCGCTGCGGTTTGAAGACCCCTGCTAAGTGCTTGAATAATTATCCCTCACTTGATTATTTTAATTGCAACTGAGGGTAAACCTGATATGATCTCCTTACTACCGGTTCCAAACCCAAGGAGGTCACCATGTACGACGAATTTGACGAATTTGACGAAATCGCCGACCGGATCGCGAGCGATCTGCCGGCGCGCGACACGATGGATTTTGACGAGGCTCTGGCCATCGTCAACAGCGACATCATCCTCGGCTGCGAGGGCCGCACGGTCCGCGAACTGGCCGCCGCCGCGCTCTATCGCTCGTACCAGGGGTGAGCGCGATGACCGATCTCTTCCCGCGCCGCGACCCCCGGCTCCAGGACCTGGCCGACGCGCTCGCGACGCGGCTCCCGTCGGGCGACAAGCATTTTGCCCGCAACCTGCTCGCCAATGCCGAGCGGCGCCAGCTGTCGGACAAGGAGTGGTTCTGGGTCGTCGAGCTCGTCGCCCGGATCGGGCGGCCCAAGCCGGCGGCGCCGCAGCCGGTCCCGATCGCCTCGCTCGCCGGGGTCGTCGCGCTCCTCGAGCGGGCCCGCCAGCACCTCAAATACCCGGCCGTCCTGGTCCGCGTCGGCGAGCGCGATATGCGGCTCTCGATCGCCGGCCCGCACGCGGCCGCGCCGGGGTCGATCAATGTCGCCTCGCCCGGGACTTTTGCCGAGCGCACCTGGTTTGGCCGGGTGCTGACGAGCGGCGTATTCGAGCCGAGCCGGCGCGAGAGCCAGGAAACCGCGACCGCGATCACCGCCGCGCTTGAGGCGCTGGCGACCGACCCCGCCAAGGCGGCGAGCGAGTATGGCCGCCTCACCGGGGTGTGCTGCTTTTGCGGGCTCGCGCTCACCGACGAGCGCTCGACCGCGGTCGGGTACGGCAGAATCTGTGCGCAGCACTACGGGCTCGCTTACCCCAAGCTCTCCGAGGTCCGCGCCTCGAAGGCGGCCCCGGCTCTTCGAGTGGCGGCGTAGGGAGGCAAACCCCTACGTTCCCCACAATCGCCGCCGTGCGCGTGAGCGGCAAGGAAAGCCAGACGGGAGTACCAGAAAATGAAGATCGAGGTTTTGGTTCACGACGACGACACCGCCGATCTGTCGGTTGCGTATCTCGACACCCCGCGACAACGGGGGCTGCGGGCACGGTTGGAGGTCGGCATGTGGAAGCTGCTGGCGGAGCACGGGATTGGCCCGCGGCGGCCGGCGCAGACGGGAGACGGAGAATGACGATGCGTACGATCACCGAACAAGCCATCTTCACCCGCGACGAGATCGAGGCGGCGGTCAAAACCCTGCACCGGATGCAGATTGTCGGCGGCCTCTACTACGGCGATTTTGGCGATCAGGCCGTGCGGTGGGAAACCGACGGGTCGTGCACGGTGGTGACCAGCCACACTCCGGCGCCGCCCTGGTACCGGCACGGCTGAGGGTTTTGCGCGGGAGGGACCCGGAACATGGAGACGACCACCACGATGCGGCCGACGCGGACGCGGCTGCGGGTGCGGCTCAACAGCGTGATCGCGCACCTGGAGATGGCGCTCGGCGATCTCGACGATGACCTGTTTATCAGCATCGTCCACGCGGAGCTGGCGCAGGAGACGCT
>Ga0134125_10000584_pt1 | contig 48430 bp, 48 predicted proteins | sample KB31751_FD_96464 | JGI IMG/M metagenome (GOLD analysis project Ga0134125, IMG submission 96464) | Terrestrial soil microbial communities with excess Nitrogen fertilizer from Kellogg Biological Station, Michigan, USA - KB3-175-1 | ecosystem: Environmental > Terrestrial > Soil > Unclassified ... | reverse complement strand
GTTGGCCGTGCTCGGTTCTGTCAATGAGCAGCGCCAGGGCCGCGTGGGCGCTGGTCGGGCGGTCGGCCGGATCCTCCTCGGTCAGTGAGGCCACCAGCGAGTCGAGGCGCGATCCTCCGCCGGACCCGCAGGCGGCCAGGACGACGCCGCAGGAGTAGAGGTCGGATCGTTCGGTGGCGGGGCGGCCGGCCAGGACCTCGGGGGCCGCGTAGCGCTCGGTTGCGAGGATCAGCCCGGTCTGGGTGAGCGCCGTCGCGTCGGGCGGCAGGGCGATGCCGAAGTCGATCAGCTTCGCCGCCCCGTCGGCCTCGAGCATGACGTTGTGGGGCTTGATGTCGCGGTGGACGATCCCGGCGGCGTGGATGTGGGCGAGCGCCCCGAGCAGCTCCCGCGCCAGCCGGTCGCGGTCGATCGGCCCACCTCGGGCGATTCGCGAGCCGAGGTCCCGTCCGGCGACGAACTCCATCACGAGATAGGGGCGTTCGCCGCTCTCGGAGTAGTCGTAGACATCCACGAGGTTGGGGTGCGAGAGGCCGGCGGCGACGGTTGCCTCGCGCCGGAAGCGAGCGAGGAAATGGGGATCGGAGGCGATCGTGTCGGAGAGCACCTTGACCGCCACCGGGCGGTCGAGAACATCGTCGTGACCGAGCCAGACCGCCGCCATCCCGCCCCTGCCGAGGAGGCGTTCGAGGCGGTACCGATCCTTCAACACCGCACCTGAGGAGATCGACGCCATGACTATCTGGTTACCCGATCCGGGGCCCGGGCCGAGGGGGGCAGGGGGTAGACCTCTATGCCTCGGGCAGTCATAATTGGATGTCATGGAGAGCTTCCATCTGACGATGCGTGCGCGCGATGAGGGGACCCGCGTCATCGAGGTCCACGGGGAGCTCGACCTCGCCGTCGCCGCGCAACTTGCCGACAAGATCGGGGCGATCCCGGCGCCCGATCACGTCGTGATCGACCTGGCCGGATGCGAGTTCATCGATTCGACCGCGCTCGCGACCCTCCTCATCGCCAGGCGGGATCTGGCCGGCGCGGAGCGCGAGCTGAGGCTGGCCGGCGCCTCCGGCCAGGTCCTGAGGATCCTGCAGGTCGCGGGTCTCGACCACATCGGTCTGCTGGAGGGCGAGGAGATCGAGGTCAGCTGAGCCGGCTCGGGCGCCGCTCACTGCCGTGGCATCGACACGGTGAGGACGGTGCCGTGTCCGCGACGACTCTCGAGCCGGAAGCTTGCCGACAGTGCGCCGATGATCGGCAACCCCATCTTCAGGCTCGGGACATCGCAGTCGGGGTGGGGGAGGATGCCGCGACCGTGGTCGGCCACCACCAGCTCGACTTCGTCGTCCGAGGTCCGGCAAAGATGTATCTCGACCGAGCCGCCCTCCTCATAGGCGTGGACTACGACGTTGTTGAAGGCCTCCCCGACGACCGTCCTCAGGTCGGCAGTCCGGGCCGCCGACATCCCGACGCGCTCGGCGTAGCTCCCGGCTTCCTCGCGGACGCCACCGACCGCATCGGCGACTGCCGGGACCTTCATCGACACGTCGGGGCCGCTCAAGGGACATCCTTTCCTTCGGTCCGACCGATATACCCCGCCGGCCTTTGGATCAAAGACCTTCAGCGAAGGGCCGATGACGGAGAGACGGCGCGACCCCTCGGTGGTCGCGCCGCCATGCTCCGTCGCCCTTCGCGCGGGGTGCTCCCGGCGACGGACGTCTTCAGCGCTCGCAGCCGCGGATCGAATCGCGGCCGGGGCCGCCCACGCAGCGGTCGAACCCACGGCCACCGCGGATTCGATCCGAACCGGTACCGCCCTTCAGCGCGTCGTCACCGCCCTGGCCCTTCAGGAGGTCCGGTCCGCCACGTCCGAGCAGGCGATCCTTGCCGGCCGCACCGAAGGCTCGATCGGCGCCGCCGCCCGCGTTGACGTGGTCGTTGCCCTTGCCGGCGCAGATCAGGTCACGACCACCGCGACCGAGGACCGTGTCGTTCCCGCCGAGGGTGACGATGACGTCGCGACCGGAGGTGCCGACCAAGGTGTCGCCCGCCGGGGTGCCGACGATCGACGCCTTGACGCCTCGGCAGGAGGCGGTGCGGCCCGGTTTGGGCGGTTTGGTCGGCGGCGGAGCGTATTTAGGCCCTTCCACCACCGCGGTCGTCACCGACGCCTGATTGTTACCGGCGACCGGATCGCCCTGGTCCCCGCGGACCGAGAACGTGTTGACGACCGAGCCGGCTTTCGACGGCGAGACGGTGAGGGTGATCGTCGCGCTCGAGACTTTCGCGGCCGTGCCGCTTTCGAGCGTGCCGATCGAGCAGACCACCTTCCGGCCCTGGGGTGCACAGCTGCCGACGGTGGAACTGGCCGAGGTGTATCTGACCTGGGCGGGCAGGGCGTCTTCGACCGTCACTCCGGTTGCCGTTTCCGGGCCCAGGTCGGTGACCGTGATCGTGTAGGTGAGTGATCCCCCGACCGGGACCGAGCCGGCGTTCGCGGTCGCGGTGATCTGCAGGTCCGCGGAGCCGGTCGGAGCGGCGGTCCCGGCGGCGGCGAAGCAGAGCAGGCCCAACGGTATGACCGCGAGGAGCGAGCCGAGTCGGCCTCGTCGCCATGCGTGTGGCGTCGAGCGTTTCATCATTCTTCCTCTCGTCGATTCTCTGGGCGAGCGGAACTTAGGACTGGTAAGCCGTTCTCCATCTGAAACGTGGAGCGCCGACAGATGTCAGGTGCTATCGACCGGGGTTTCCTCGTTGATCGGTTTCGCGTATCGCGATCTCTTTTCTGGCGAACCATTACGGCAAAGGGTCGGTATACCTGTAGGTGGGAGCCAAGGGCGAAGCGGAGAACAGACTCGACTCGGAGGAGCCGGTGGTCGTCTCGAAGTCCCCGAAGATCGGAGATTCGCGGGAAGGTTCTCGATCCGCGCGGCGTCACCGGGTGATGAGGGGCATTTTCCGCTGGGCCGGCCCGGCAGCCGCGGCGGCCGTGCTCGCGATCGTGATCTGGCGGCTCGGCAGCGGCCCGCTCCTCGACGGCGTGCGGGCGCTGGACGGCCGGGCGCTGGTGGCCGCGGCGCTCGTCTTCCTCATCACCACCGCCTGCTTCGCCTGGCGGTGGAAGACGGTGGCCGACGGCCTCGGCGTGCGGCTGTCCCTGGCCGACGCCGTCGCGGCCTACTACCGGTGTCTGTTTCTGAACCTCACGCTTCCCGGCGGCGTCGCCGGGGATGTGCATCGCGGCGTCCGCCACGGGCGCGATGCGCGGGACCTCGGCCATGCCCTGCGGGCCGTCGTCTGGGAGCGCACCGCCGGGCAGGTCGTCCAGGTGTCGCTGACGATCTCGGTCCTCCTCGTGATGCCGTCGCCGTTGCGCTCGTCGATGCCGTTCGTGGCGCTCGGGCTGGCCGCGACGGCGGTGGTGGTCGTTCTCCTCGCGCGGATGAAAAGGGGACGGTTGCATTCCCGTTGGGAGCGTGTACGGAGCACGGCGGTGGTGGACATCCGCAGGTGCCTTCTCCACAAGCGTGCCTTGGCGACGGTCGTTCTCGCATCGACCGTCGCCGTCCTCGGTCACGTGCTCACCTTCCTGATCGCCGCCCGCGCGGTGGGGGTCACCGCTCCTGTCACCCGACTTCTGCCGTTGGCCTTCATCTCGATCATGGCCATGGTGCTGCCGAACATCGGCGGTTGGGGACCGCGGGAGGGCGTCACCGCCTGGGCGTTCTCCGCGACGGGGCTCGGCGCGGGCCTTGGCGCCGCCACCGCCACCGCCTACGGGGTCATGGTGCTCGCCGCCAGCCTCCCCGGCGGATTCGTGTTGCTCTCGGAGTGGCGCCCCCGGCGCCGCGGGCCGAGACCCGAACCGCTCCTCCGCGCCTGGCCTCGCCACCGTCCTCACGCGGGCGGGACCTCATGAGGGCGACGCGATGACGATCAGATCCGAGAGCCGGCTGGCGATCGCCCGCAGCGTCCCCGAGGTGTGGGACTACATCTGCGATGTCGGCCGGTGGCCGCAATGGGCGCCGACGGTGAAGGAATGCTGGGTCGACGGAGGGGCTCCGCTGACGCCCGGCGCACGGGTGGAGCAGCGGGCGAAGTTGATGTTCGGGCTCAGCCGCCACCGGGCCCAGCAGGTGACCGCGGTCGAGGCGCCGCGCAGCTTGGCGTTCGCCGGTCCCCTGGGCACCTCGAGGGGGCGCTGGGGAATGGAGTTCGCACCGATCGACGGTGGACAGACCGAGGCCGAGATGTGGGTCGAGGTCGACCTGCGGAACATCATGCGGGCGCTTCCCCACCGCGCTTTCAACGGCCGGATCCAACGGGTGATGGACATCGAGATGATCGCGATCAAGGCTGCGGTCGAGTCCTCGCCTGCCGTAGGGGAGGCGCCGTGAGCGAGCCCGACGCCACGCAGGATCGTCTGATCGAGATCTACCGCAAGAAGGCCAAGCACTACGAGATCGTCTCCCGACTCTACCCCGTGCCGGGCTACCCCCTGTGGGCCCAGCGTCGCCGGGCCGTGCGGGCACTGCGCCTTCGCCCCGGCGGCACCGTCGTCGACCTCGCCTGCGGCACCGGTCAGAACTTCCCGCTGCTCGAGCGGGCGATCGGTCCCGGGGGCCGGATCATCGGCGTCGATCTCACCGACGCGATGCTCGCCCAGGCCCGGCGCCGGAAGGAGGACAACGGCTGGAGCAACATCAGCCTCGTGCAGGCGGACGCGGCCGACTACGCCTTCCCGGCCGAGGTCGACGCGATCCTCTCCACCTACGCCCTCTCGCACGTGCCTGAATGTGGGGATGTCATCGGCCACGGCGCCGAGGCGCTCGCTCGCGGTGGGCGCTGGGTGGTGCTCGATCTCAAGGCTCCCGACCACGTGCCGCGGCTGCTGGCGCAGCTCGGAACCGCGCTTGGACGGCGGTTCGGCTCGATCGACGAGTGGCTCGCGCGCCGCCCGTGGGAGGAGATTCGCGCGGCCATGCAGGACGCGCCGGGCGATCTCTCCTGGAGCGAGTTGTGCTTCGGGACCGCCTTCCTGGCGGCGGGGACCCGCTAATGCTTCTCGGCGACCAGGACGATCTTGCGCACGCGTCTGGCCCGCAACCAGGCGCTCCACAGCCGGTGGGCGCTCAGCAGGTCCTCCAGTGCCGCGTCGCCGATCTGCGCGGCGATGTCGATGGCATCGGCGGCGAACGCCTCGGTCAGCGATTCGGCCGTGGCGGCGTGCGATCCGGTGCAGTCTTCCTGCCGGCGGACGACCAGCCCGACCCGATCCAGGGCGGCGAGCATCTCGTCGATCTGGACGAGCCACACCGTGTCGGCGTCGGGCATCTGCCCTCGCTCCGCCTCGGCGAGGGGGAGGCCCGCCTCGAAGGTGCAGGCAAAGCGCCCGCCGGGTGTGAGTGCGCGGGAGATCTCTCGCAGCAGGGGCTCCTTCTCGGGAAATGCCAGCAGCGTCTCGAGCAGCAGCACCACCTCGAACGGGCCGGGAGGGATCGGTGGGACTCGTGCCACCGCGAAGCGACAGAGGTCGCCGGCGCGCCGGCGCGCGATGTCGATTGCGTCGGCGCTGTAGTCGACCCCGAGGTAGTCGCAGCCCAGCTCCCGGGTGATGAAGCGTCCAGGGCCGCCGATGCCGCAACACAGGTCCAGCACCGAGACGCCGGGGCCGATGCCCGCCTGCCGCGCCAGCTCCCGGATCTCGCCCGCCCGCATGAAGCTCTCCTGTTCGACGAACTCGCCGGGCGCGTACGCCGCGACCCGGGCCCGTTGGAGGGCGCTCACGAAGGGAGCCCGCTGATCCTGCTTCACGGCGGCGATGCTAGCCCGCCCATCGCCCCGGGGGAATCGGTCCCCGGACGGAGTGGCGCCGGATATGGCGGCTGATCCCACCGGCCTTGACGCGCGGTCGATGCGAACGGTGCTGACCGCCCCGCTGGCACTGCTGGCCGCGCAGGTGGCGCTGATCACCGGCATCGCGGTCGCGCTCGGCCTGGGCGACGACGAGCTCGGACCGGCCGGGTGGGCAGTCGGGATCGCCTGTGGCGGAGCCATGGCCCTGGCACTGGCCCGCGGGTGCGCTTACTGGCACATCGACCGACTGGGCCCGGCTGACCGGGTGACGCTCGCTCGGGCGGCGCTGGCAGTCGGCGTCGCGGCGCTGGTCGCAGATTCGTTCGCCGCGCCCGTGCCGGTCGCCCTGCTGGTGTCGCTCGCGTCGCTCGCGCTGGTCCTTGACGCCGTCGACGGGCAGGTTGCGCGGCGCACCCGGACCGCGTCCGAGCTGGGCGGCCGCCTCGATGCGGAGGTCGACTCGTTCCTGATCCTGGTCCTGAGCGTCTACGTCGCCCGCTCGGCCGGCGCCTGGGTACTGGCCATCGGCATGGCGCGCTACGCGTTCCTCGCCGGCGGATACCTGCTGCCCTGGCTACGGGCGCCGCTGCCGCCGCGCTATTGGCGCAAGGTCGTCTGCGCGACCCAAGGGATCGTCCTGACGATCGCGGCCGCGGAGGTGTTGCCGACGGCTGTCGCGGACGCCGCGCTCGCCGGCGCGCTCGTCCTGCTCACCGAGTCGTTCGGCCGAGACGTCTTGTGGCTGTGGGGACACCGTCGCGACGAAACTCCCCGTACGCGACCCGACTCGGACCCGCCGCTCGCGGATCCCGGCCCCACCGGCCCTGTACGCGGACGGGCTCGGGCTGTCATCGCCGTGACGCTGACGATCCTCTCGTTCCTGATCTTGTGGGTCGCGCTCGTCGCTCCGGACGAACCGGCACACTTCAAGTCGACCGCCCTCCTGAGGATCCCGATCGAGGGTCTCGTCCTGATCCTGCTCGCACTCGTCCTGCCGCTCACCGGTCGGCGGATCGTCGCGGTGCTCGCCGGTCTGGTCCTGACGCTGGTGGTCGTCCTCAAGGTCGTCAACTACCAGATCTTCTCCTTGTTCGATCGGCCGTTCGAACCCCTCGGCGACATCGGGCAGATCGGCAACGCCATCGAAACCCTGCGCCTGGAGGACGGTGCGTCGCAGGCGCGGCTGGTCGAGATCGGTGCCGTGGCGGGTGTGGTGGCGGCGATCGTCATCCTGCCCCTGGCGATGCTCCGGGTCACGCGGGTGGCGGCCGACAATCGCCGCCTGGCGGTGCGGACCGTCGGCGCTCTCGGCGCCGTCTGGGCGGTCTGCGCGGTGCTCGGCGCGCAGTTCGTCTCCCACGTGCCGATCGCCTCCGCCGTTTCCGCCGGCCTGCTCTTCGACGAGGCACGGATCGTGCGGGCCGAAGTGCAGGACGTGGGGGTCTTCGCCGCCGAGATCAAGCACGACGAGTTCCGCGACACCCCCACCGATTCGCTGCTGACGGCTCTGCGCGGGAAGGATGTCCTGCTCGTGTTCGCGGAGTCCTATGGCCGCGTGGCGATCGAAGATTCGTCCTTTGCGCCCGAGGTGAACGAAGCGCTGGCCGCGGGAGACCGGCGACTGGCGAGTGCCGGGTTCCACTCCCGCAGCGGCTATTTGATCTCACCGACCTTCGGCGGCGGCAGCTGGCTCGCCCACTCCAGCCTGAACGCCGGGCTCTGGGTCCACAACCTCCGCCGCTACGCCCAGCTGCTCCCCGAAAGGCGCTTCACGCTGGCCGGCGCGTTCAACCGCGCCGGGTGGCGGACCGTCGACGACGTGCCTTCGAACGACCGGCCCTGGCCGGACGGGAAGGCCTTCTACCACTGGGACAGGCTCTACGACCGCAATCAGGTCGGCTACCGCGGCCCCACCTTCTCCTACGGGGCGATGCCCGACCAGTACATCTACTCGGCACTCCAGCGTCTCGAGCTCGGGAGGCCGCACCGCCGCCCGCTGTTCGCGGAGGTCGACACGGTCTCGAGCCATCAGCCCTGGAACCGCATCCCAGAGGAAATCGCCTGGGACCGGGTCGGCGACGGCTCGATCTACAACCGCATCCCGATGGATTACGAAGGAGGGTCGTTCCTGTCCTTCTGGGACGACCCGTCGCGTGTGCGGGAGGGGTACGGCAAGTCGATCGTGTACACGCTGAACACCCTCACCAGCTTCGTGCGGCACTACGGCAAGAAGAACCTCGTGCTGATCGTGCTCGGTGACCATCAGCCGAGGGAACCGGTCACCGGTGAACAGGCGGGTCACCAGGTCCCGATCTCGATCATCGCCCATGACCCGAACGTGTTGAAGCGGATCGAAGGCTGGGGCTGGGGGCCCGGCCTGCGGCCCCGCGCGGATGCACCGGTCTGGCCGATGAGCGGCTTTCGCAACCGGTTCCTGACCGCATTCGACTCGAAGCCGACGGCCCCGTAGAAAACAGCACATGTCCGACCGTCCTTACGTCCTGCTGAGCTGCGCCCTGTCGATCGATGGCTATCTCGGCAATGCGGCGCCGCGGCGGCTCGAGCTCTCCAACGATGCTGACTTCGACCGGGTCGACGCGGTGCGCGCCTCATCCGATGCGATCCTCGTGGGGGCGGCCACCGTCCGGGTCGACAACCCACGGTTGCTGGTGCGCTCGCAGGACCGCCGTGAGGAACGAAGCGCCCGTGGCCTGCCGCCGTCGCCGATGAAGGTCACCGTGACCGATCGGATGGAGCTCGACCCTGGCGCGGACTTCTTCACCGCCGGCGACATCGAGAAGCTCGTCTACTGCTCGAGCCCGCGGGTGCCCGATGCCCGCTCGCGACTCGGAAAGGCGGCGACCGTGGTCGACGGCGGCCGGCGGGTGAAGATGCGCCGCCTCACCGAGGACCTCGGCGAGCGCGGCGTGCAGCGACTGATGGTCGAGGGTGGCGGAAACGTCCACACCCAGTTCCTGACCGACGATCTCGTCGACGAGCTGCAGCTGGTCGTCGCCCCCTTTTTCGTCGGCGACTCCCGGGCCACGCGCTTCGTCAGCGACGGACGCTTCCCGTGGAATCCCGACCGCCGCGCGCGGCTCGCGGAGGTCCGCCAGATCGGCGATGTGGTGCTGTTGCGCTACGCCCTCTCGCCCCGCTTCGAGATCGACTGAGGGAGTGGTCGGGGCGCCGGCCGGGGACGGGGAAGGGACGGGCAAGGGAGGAAAGGGACGGCCGAGGGACGCGGCCGTCTCGGCCACGGCCCGGGCAGGCTGTGGCCGTGGCCGAGACGGCCGGGGGTGCGGGGAGCGCGCGGGGAGCGTCACAGGGATGGGGCGTTCGTCACCGGGACGGGCGGAACTCCACGGTTCTTCAGGAGTCGGAAAACGCGCTGTCGACTTTGACCCTGCCCTGGCATGGTCAAAGTCGACAGCGCGACTTTTGGTCCCCTGTAGGGGACCAAAACCCTGGTCGCGTGTCTGTGACGGCCACGTCTCCGTGGACTTCCCGCCGGAAGCGTCACGAACCTCCCCGCTTCCCGCCGGAAGGGTCACGTCCCGGGCGTCTCGTGGCGGCCACAGCCTGCCCGGGCCGCCACGAGACGCCCGGGACGGCCGGGCTCCAGCCGCCGGGGCCCGGACCCTCGCCGTCCCGGCCCCCCGGGGCCTGGAATCAACCCCTCACGGGAAGACGAGCAGGTCAGCGTGACCCACGGTGACGGTGAGCTCCCCGGCGCTCGCCTGCTGCAGGCGCCGGCTGGCGTAGGACTCGCAGTCGTCGGCCAGCTCGGCCTCCTGCTCGCAGGCGGCGCCTACCCACCCGGTGAACCACTCCGTGGCCAGGGCGGAGTGCGCGGGCCCGAGTCGCCAGGGACTGGGGCGGACCAGGACCTCGCCACCCAGGCGGCGGAACACCTCGACGGCGAAGTCGACGGCGCCCGGCCCGAGCAGCCTGCCGCGCTTCGTCGCGCGACGTTGGTGTGCATCGAACGCGGCGGCCACGCGGCGATCGAGCGGGTCTGAGGGCGTGATCTCGACCCTGCCGACGACCGAGAGGGTCAGCAGGATCGGGCACCCGGCTCCCACGCAGAGCCCTGCCAGCCGGTCCAGCTCCGCGGCGGTGAGCATGTCCAGCAGCGCCGAGGCGGTGATCAGGGTCGCGCCGGCGAGGTCGCGCGCGTCCATCCGGACGATGTCCGCGCGCTTCGTCTCCACGGTGACGGGCGCGCCGTCCGCGGCCGGCCGGGGCGGGTCGGCGGCGGCCAGTGCCAGCAGGTCCGCGTCGCGGTCGTGAAGGACCCAGTGCTGCGGTCCCGCCAGCAGCGGCGCCAACCAACGGCCCATCGCGCCGGTGCCGCAGCCGAGGTCGTGGATGACCCTCGGACCGTCGGCCGGGAGCGCTCGCTCGAGGGCTTCCGGGAGGTCGCGGGCGCGGGCCTCGGCATCGGCGGGCTCGCGCAGGGCGAGCCACCCCGGACCGACGCGGATCGGCTCGGCGCTCATCCCGACGCCTCGGCAAGCACCCGTGCGACCTTCGACGCGGTGGTCGACCACCGGGGAAGCGACTCGCGCCGATCGCGGGCGGCCCGACGCAGCCGTGCCCTCAGCTCGGCGTCGCCGAGCCAGGCCCGCAGGGCGTCGCCGAGCGCGACCGGGTCCTCGGCGGCGACGAGCAGACCCGGCCGTGCTCCCGTCCCGCCCTCGCCGAGCGCCTCGGCCAACCCGCCGACCTCGGCCGCGATGACCGGCAGGCCATGCGCAAGCGCCTCGCTGACGACGAGGCCGTAGGTCTCGGCGCGCGACGCGTGCACCAGCAGGTCCGCGGACGCGTAGCAGCGCTCGAGATCGGCTCCGGTGCGCGGGCCGGGGAAGGACACCCGCTCGCCCAGCCCCCGCTCGAGCGATCGCCGGCGCAGGCTTTCGACGAATGCCGGTTCGCGGTCCAGGCTCCCCACGCAGGTGCAGTGCCAGGAGAGCGCGGAGATCGACTCGAGCGCTTCGAGCAGGATGTCGTGACCCTTCTCGGAGACCACCGCACCGACGCAGAGCAGCGCTTCCCCGGCCTCGGTCCCGCTCGCCGGCTCACCGGCCTCGGCACCGGGCTCGGCGACACCCACCCGCGCGGCAGGCAGCCCGTAGAGCTCGATCAGTCGGCGCCGGGCCCAGGCGCTCGTCGTCACGGTCGCGGTGGCGGCGGTGAGGACCGCGCGCTCCCGCGGCCGCGCGTCGTCGTCGGGCGGGCGGTGACCGAGCGGCATGTGCACGAGCACGACCAGGCGCAGGCGGTCCGCCTGCGGCACGAGCACCTCCGGCGCGGTCGAGGCGACCAGACCGTCGAGCAGCACGACGGCGTCATCGGGAATCTGCCGCAGGGCCTCCTCGAGGGCCGCGTACGATGTCGCGTCGGAACGACCCCAGAAGCCGGCGACCGCGCGCTCGTGCACCGACCAACCCTGGGAGCCGAGCTCGTGGCAGAGATGGCGGTCGTAGGTGTTGCCGCCGCTCGGCCAGCCGGGATCGTCGATGCCGTCGGGCACGACGACGAACACGTCCCTCACAGCGGCCGTTCGTAGCTCGCCCAGGCGATGTGAGACTCGTGCAGCGTGACCAGGAGGGAATCGATCTCCCGGGCGGACTCGCCCACGGCGCCGGCGAGCACGCGCTCGGCGAGCCGATCGGCGATCACCCGGGCGAGCTCCTCGGTCGTCGTGTTCAGGCCCGCCAGGGCCGACTCCTCGTCGAGGTTGCGGTAGGTGAGCTCGGCCAGCACCCCGTGCAGCTCGGTGGCCGCCCGGCCGATGTCGACCACGATGCCGTCGGGGTCGAGGGCGGCGCGCCGGAAAGCGGCGTCGACCACATAGGTGGCGCCGTGCAGGCGCTGCGCCGGCCCGAAGGCCTCGCCGCGCAAGCTGTGGGCGATCATCATGTGGTCGCGGACGTTCACACTGAACACGTCACTCCTCCTCGTAGGTGATGATGTGGCAGAGCGCAGGCAGGCGCCCGGCGAGCCGGGACATCACCTCGGGCAGCTCGCGGAACTGGGACCGGCCGGTGAGCAGCGCGTCGAAGGCAGGGTCGCGCAGCAGCTCCAGCGCGAGCGCCCGGCGCTCGGCGGTGGTGCGGCTTCCGGCCTGGGCCGGAGAGAGCGTGCCGACCTGACTGGCGCGGATGCCGAGTCGGCCGGAGTGGAACGCGCCGCCGAGCGACAACCGGACCTCCTCGTCCCCGTACCAGCTGAGATCGATCACGGTGCGCTCGGGCGCGAGCAGCTCGAGCGATCGCTGCAGCCCCGCCGAGGTGGCGCTCGCGTGGACGACCAGATCGCGGGCGCCGGCGGCTTCGGCAGGCAGCGCGAAGTCGACCCCGAGCGCGGCCGCGACCTCGGCCTTCCCGCCGTCGACGTCCACCAGCGTGACCTGCGTCGCCGGGAAGGCGCCCAGCAGGCGCGCCACGCAACAGCCGACCATCCCGGCACCGACGACGGCGACCCGGTCGCCGAGGAGCGGTGCCGCGTCCCAGAGGGCGTTGACCGCGGTCTCGACCGTGCCCGCGAGGACGGCGCGAGCCGCGGGCACGTCCTCGGGCACGACGGTCACCGCGCTCGCCGGGACTACGTAGGAGGTCTGGTGGGGATAGAGGCAGAAGACCGTGCGCCCGCGGAGCTCCGCGGCCCCCTGCTCCACCGTCCCGACGTTGAGGTAGCCGTACTTGACCGGACCGGGGAAGTCCCCCTCCTGGAAGGGCGCCCGCATCGCCGTGTACTGATCGCGTGGCACGGCGCCCCGGAAGACCAACGTCTCGGTGCCGCGGCTGACGCCGGAGCAGACGGTGCGGACCAGCACGTCGTCCGGTCCGGGCTCGGGCAGCGCCACCGGGCGGATCTCGCCGTGGCCAGGAGTGCGCAGCCAGAACGCGTGCGCGTCGAGACCTCCGTCCTGCGGGTGATCGTCCATGGGCTCCTCCTTTCTACATCTCCGCGCGGCGATCGCCCACCAGTACATTGGGAGCTTGGCTCCCGACCCGCCCGCCGATCAGAACGCCGAGAAGATCACCCCGGCGAAAACGCCCCCCACGGCACCGCATCCCTCCGGCTTCCGCGTGGACCCGGCGCCCGACGGTCGCGGCGCGCCGCCGCCGCAGAAACAGCCGTTCATCCCTCGCAACCGGACCTTCCTCTGGATCCTGGTCGGGCTGCTGGCGGCGAACGTGCTGATCGCGATCCTCACCAGCAGCCCCGAGAGCAGGCCACAGGTGCCCTATCAGCCCTTCTTCGTCGAACAGGTGACGGCAGACAACGTGCGTGAAATCAGCTCGACCGCGGATTCGATCGAGGGGTCGCTGAAGAAGGAAGCGACCTACACGCCGCCGGACGGCGGCGACCCGGTGAAGGTGGGCGAAGACTTCAAGACCGAGGTCCCCTCGTTCATCGACAACCGGGCGACCACGGAACTACTGACGGAACATCACGTCGTGATCAACGCGTCGGCGCCCGACTCCGGTCGCTCGGTGCTCGGGACGATCCTCCTCAGCTTCCTTCCGACCCTGCTGATCATCGGCTTCTTCCTCTGGCTGATCCGCAAACAGACCGGTGGCAAAGGGGGTGGCATCCTCGGCGGCTTCGGGCGCTCGACCGCGCGGCGGGTGGGGGCCGACAGCAAAGACCGGGTCACGTTCAAGGACGTCGCCGGGATCGACGACGCCGAGGAGGAGCTCGAAGAGATCGTCGATTTCCTCAAAAATCCGGACCGCTACACCAAACTCGGGGCGCGCATCCCCCACGGGGTGCTGCTGTATGGGCCGCCGGGCACCGGCAAGACGCTGCTCGCGCGCGCCGTGGCGGGCCAGGCCCACGCCGCCTACTTCCACATCTCGGCCTCGGAGTTCGTCGAGGCGATCGTCGGGGTCGGCGCCTCGCGAGTCCGCGATCTCTTCAAACAGGCCAAAGAGGCGGCCCCGGCGATCGTCTTCATCGACGAGCTCGATGCGATCGGCCGGTCGCGCTCGGGCAACGTCGGTGGGATCTCGGGCGGGAACGACGAGCGCGAGCAGACGCTCAACCAGATCCTCACCGAGATGGACGGCTTCGAGCCCGGCACCGACGTGATCGTGCTCGGGGCGACGAATCGTCCCGAGATCCTCGACCCGGCGCTGCTCCGGCCAGGCCGCTTCGATCGTCGCATCGCGGTCAACCCGCCGGATCGGAACGGACGGGTCGCGATCCTAGAGATCCACACCCGCGGCGTGACCCTGGCCGACGACGTCGACCTCGAGCGGATCGCGGCCTCGATCCCCGGTTCGACCGGCGCCGATATCGCCCTGCTGGTCAACGAGGCCGCGCTCTTTGCCGCGCGTCGCGAACACGCCAAAGTCGCGCAGCGCGACTTCACCGACGCGATCGAGAAAATCCTGCTCGGGGCCGAGCGGCAGGTGGTGATGACCGACGCCGACCGCAGGCGCACGGCCTACCACGAGTCGGGCCACGCCCTGGTGGGGATGCTCACGCCGGGCGCCGATCCGGTGCGCAAGATCTCGATCATCCCCCGCGGGCAGGCGCTCGGTGTGACGCTCTCGACCCCCGACAGCGACCGCTACAACTACCGCCGCGAGGACCTGGTGGCGAAAATCAAGGTCGCGCTCGGGGGTCGTGCGGCGGAGAAGATCGTCTTCGACGAGATCTCGACCGGCGCCGAGTCGGATATCCAGAACCTCACCCAGGTCGCCCGCGGGATGGTCGGGCGGTGGGGGATGAGCGACGCGATCGGCCCGATCGCGGTCACCGACGGCCGCCAGGACGGGATGCTGCTGCCCGGCACGATGCCGGCCTCCGAGCCGACCCAGGAGTTGGTCGACAAAGAGGTTCACCGGCTCGTGGACGAAGCCGAGGCCGAAGTCCTCGAGCTGCTTAGGCGGGAGCGGGATCGACTCGAGGCACTGGCGACGGCACTGCTCGAGCGCGAGACGCTCGACCAGCCCGAGGCCTACGAGGTGGCCGGCGTGCCGCTGCCCGTCGCGGAGTCCGCCGAAACGGACCCGACCTCAACCTCAGCGATCGGGTGAGGTCGCGGAGGCACACCTCCTTCAGGAACGCATCGGCCGGTCTCCTTGCCGGCAGAGGCCGGGGCGACGACCGCCGGCCCCCTGACGCCACTGGCGCGACTCCCGCGCATGTGAGAGCTTGGGCAGACGGGTTGCGAGGCTAGGAGGAGGTAGTGATGGCACTTGCACGAGTGGTGTCCTTCGACGGAGTCAGCCAGGCTCGGGTCGAGGAGATGAAGGCACGGATGGCCGAGGGCCGCCCGGACGACGTCCCCGCCACGGAGATCGTGATGCTCTACGACGCCGACGCGGAAAAGTCGATGGTGATCCTCTTCTTCGACAGCGAGGAGGATTACCGGCGGGCGGATGAGACGCTCGGTGCGATGCCCGCCGACGACACGCCGGGGAGGCGCGAGTCGGTGGGGAGGTATGACGTCGCCGTACGGCAGCTCGCCTGAGAGCTGATGGAGAAAGCGCTGTGGGGACCGCCGTGTCCGGCGGGCCCTTCAGCGCCAGAGCTCGCGGCGCAGCAGCGCGTTGCCGCGCTCGAGCTGGTCGATCGTGGCGCCGGCGACCGAGCGCACCCGGGTTTCGCGATTGATGCGGCTCTGGATCTCGCGGTGCGACTTGCTCGTGCGGCGGGCGAGGTCGCCGACCAGGCGGCTGCGCTCGGCCCGCAGGCGCTCGCGGGTCTCGTACGCGGTCTCGCGGGCAGGCTCGCGGTCCTCGGACGCGGCGGCGGTCTTGGCGACGATCGGCTTCTTCACCACCGGCTTCGGATCGTCGGTGGCGAAGAGCTGGAGCGTCGTTTCGCTCATGATCGCCTCGTCCAGCTCGGCGTCGCCGGAGCTCAGGGCGGCGAAGCCGGCACCGGGCTCGCCCCGATCCGGTTCGACCTCGTCGAACTCCTCGTCCTCCTCGCCCTCGCCGGACGGCGAGAGGTCGAGCGCATGGCGGCGCTCCACCTCGATCTCGTGCGCCAGGGCCTTGAGCCGGTGGTCGGCGGGCATCAGGAGGTAGCTCATCTGGCGCCGCGGCCCGTCCGGGGTGGTGCGGATGAAGCGACCGACGACCTGGCGGAAGAAGAGCTCGGTGCGGGCCGCGGTCGCGTAGACGCCGACCCGCAGGCGGGGGATGTCGACGCCCTCGGAGACCATCAGGACCGAGACCAGCCAGCGGCGATCGGAGGCGGCGAAAGCGGCAATGCGGCGGCTGGCGCCGGGCTCGTCGCTCATCACCAGCTCCGGCTGTTCGCCGGAGATCGATCCGAGCCGCGCGGCGATCGCCCGCGCATGCTCCTGATCGGAGGCGATCACCAGACCGCCGGCGTCGGGGTGCCCGTCGGCTCGCACCTCGCTGAGCCGGGCATCGCCGTCACGCAGCACCTCGCCCATCCACTCGCCGTCCGGGACGAGCGCCGTGCGCAATCGCCGGGCCGACTCCGCCGCCGGCAAGGCGAGATCGAAATCGGCGCTGCGCAGCCGCCCGTCCGAGACCCACTCCATCTCGCCGTCGTAGGGCAGGAAGGTGATCGGGCGGCAGACCCGGTCCCGCAGCGCCTGCGGGTAGCCGTAGTTGTAGTCGGCCCGACTGACGCCGTCCTCGTCGTAGGGGACCCAGGGGATGGCGGAGTTGTCGGAGCGGAAGGGCGTGCCGGAGAGGAGGAGCCGGAAGCGGGCGCCGTCGAAGGCCTTGCGGGTCTGCATGCCCCAGGCCGCGAGGTCGCCCATGTGGTGAGGCTCGTCGGCGATCAGCAGGGTCGAGCGGCGGCCGGCCGCCAGCTTGTGCGTGTCGGGTCCGGCGGCGATCGTCTGGTAGGTGACGGCGACGCCGTGGAAGTCGGTCGACTCCGGTCCGTCCGAGTTCGGCCGGTTCGGCTCGAGGTCGATCCCGTAGCGGGCCGCGTCCGCCGCCCATTGGCGGCAGATGTGGGTCGTCGGCCCGGCGACGACCACGCGCGAGACGAACCCGGCGCTCAGCATCCGGTGGGCGATGTGCAGGCCGAAGGTCGTCTTACCCGCCGCGGGCGTCGCCGAGGCCAGGAAGCTGGTCCCTTCGTGGGCCCGCACCGCTTCGGTCGCCTCCTTCTGCCAGGCGCGGAGGGGCCTGGCATCGGGCCAGGCCGGGAGTGATCGGGCGCGCGTCGGGGCGCCTGCGGGTGGCCGAGAGGAGTCGTACAAGGGCGGGCAACAATAGGCGCGTCGGCGGCGGAGGACAGCACCCCGGATGCCCTCGGGTGGATGTCCGGCCGACCGGATCTCGGTTCGCACTACCGCTAAGGAACCCTTGTGTTGCTTTCGACTGAATTGACTTTAGGGATGATCTCCACTAATCAACGGTCTACTTGGGGAAAAGCGGGGATCGGCACCCTGACGAACAGGGGATGGATGGTCGGGGCGGTGCCGCCGGGGGGACGAGATCGCGTCGTACCGACAATTGAAGCCACGCCCCGGAACGTCGGGGGAGGCGGTGGCGGAGCACCAGCGCGCGCGCATGCACGCGGCCACCATCGAGCTGGTCGACGAGCGTGGCTACGCCGGCCTGACCGTTGCCGCGATCGTCGAGAAGGCAGGCGTCTCCAAGCACACCTTCTATGAGAATTTCAATGACAAGGAAGACTGTTTTCTCGCGACTTACCGGGTGATCGTCCGGCAGACGGCACGTGAGATCCTCTTCGCACGCCAAAGGGAGCGCGGATACCGCGCGCGGGTTCGTGCCGGTTTTCTCGCATTTTCGCAACAGGTTGCGAAGCAGCCGATGGCCGCGCGGCTTGCCTTGATCAGCATTCTCGAGGGCGGTGGGGCCGCGAAAGAGGCGAGGTTCCACACCAGTGGCCTGTTCGAAACGCTGGTCGCGGACAGCCTCGCCGAGGAAGAAGACGGGGTGGCTCTGCCTCCGATCCTTGTGAAAGGCATCGTGGCCGGCGCCATCCGGGTTGCGCAGGCGCGCCTGTTGGCGGGCCAGGAGGCGGACCTGCCCGACGCTGCCGATGGCCTGGTGGGGTGGGTGTTCTCGCTTCGGAACGAGGTGGCGATGAATGCATGTCTCGTCGGCGCCCATGCCGGAACGTCTTCGATGGCGGTAGTCGCCGACGGGAAGGCGACGAATTCAGGCGTCCGTCGCGAACAATCGATCGGGGATGAGCGGGCGATGATCCTCTCGGCCTTTGCCCAGCTCGCGATGAAGGGGCAGTTCGAGGCATTGACGGTGGCTGGGATCCGCCGGGCGGCGGGTATATCCCGGCGCTGCTTCGAGCAACATTTCGACAGCGTCGCCGAGTGCTTGTTCGCGACCCTGGAACAACGAGCCGAAGGAGTCCTTGCGGAAGCGAGGTCCGCGTTCTATCGCGCCGGGGAGTGGCCGGTGGGCGTGTATCTGGCGGTGAGTCGACTATGTGAAGGCTTGGCGCGCGATCCCGTCCTGACCAGCCTCAGCCTCTTCGAGCTGCCCGTTTCCGGCCCCGAGGCGGTCAAGTGGGAGACCGACCTCGTCGGTGAGCTGTGCGATCTGCTCTGGTGCGCCGTGCCGCCGCGTGAGCGTCCGACCAGGCTCGTCGCGGAAGCTTCGGTCGGGGCTGTGTCGTCACTCGTCTATCACCACGTCGTCGCCGGCAAGGCTCAGCGCCTTCCATCGATCGCCGGCGCTGTGACCTATCTGCTGCTCGCTCCATCGATCGACGCGGAGCGGGCGGCGTCCGTGATCGACGGCAGCCACGCCGATTCGCCGACCATTGCACGAAATGACGACCAGGAACGGTTTGGTCAATCTTCTTGAATGTGCTCGGTCCTGAGGCGATTCTCGCCCGGTGGTGCAGCGGGGCGGCTCCACGGCAGAAAGGTGGCGGAACGGGCAACCAGGTGGGTGCTCGGGTCGCTGCCTGGAGCCACGGTTTCTCCGTCAGATCACCCATTTCATTTAGCCAGCTACCTCAAGGTCAGAGATAAGGAGAGGAAATGACCCAAGGGCGCCTATCAAAATTCAGCGCCAGCCTCACTGCGGTCCTGATTGCGGCACTGAGCGTGACCGCGGTTGCATCCGCGCATACCGGTGAATGGGCGAAGTTCAACTACTGCCCCTCCACCACGGCGGGCGTACGTAAGTGCCTTCAGGCGGTGACGTCCGGCGGAGAAATCGTCCTCGGCAAAAAAACCGTGCCTATCGTTCACCCGGTTACGTTGCAGGGTGGATTCAGTGCGGAAAATGAAGAAACCGGCATCTCCACGATGTTTGCGGCGACCAACGGAGAAACGTTGACTAAAGCGGCGCAGGCAGTCCCGGGGGGCCTGCTTGGAATCGTGCCGCCGGAAGGCTCGCCTCCGCTGGTGAAAGCTCTGTCGGCATTCTTCTTTGAAAACGGCCTGACCGGTGTCAATGCGACGCTGGAACTGGCAAAGCCGGCGAGCGAAATTCAGATCAGCCAGATCAATCTCGTGTCCCAAGAAGGGGTCGCGATGAAGCTGCCGGTAAAGGTTCATCTCGAAAATCCGTTCCTCGGGAAATCGTGCTACATCGGCTCGAGCACGTCGCCGATAATCTGGAACCTCACCACGGGCACGACCAGTCCACCGGCTCCGAACAAACCACTCGCGGGTTTTGGCGGGCTCCTCGAATTCAAGGAAGAAGCCCAGATTGCCCAGATCAACGGGTCGAAATTGGTCGATAACGCATGGTCCGCGCCTTCGGCCAATGGATGTGGTGGGATCCTGTCGTTCCTGGTGAACCCGATCATCAATTCTCAGATCGGCTTGCCGGCGGCGGCTGGGACCAATACGTCCATCCTGAACAACACGATCACCATTGCCCTGGCTGAACAGGTCAATTTGCACTAGGCAATTGCTACGTAAGGAGACGATTCGATGAAAGGAACGAAGCCAGCCAAGCTCCTGCGCGCTGCCGTGGTAGCACTTGTGCTTAGTGCGGTGTTTGCAGGATCCGCCGGCGCAAGTCCCGTCTGGAAGTTCAACGGGACGGAACTGAGCGGGACGGAAAAGATCGTCGGAGCTGCGGTCTCGAGCAGCCTGACGATCCCAGGAATGACGACCACTTGTGGTCATTTCCTCTACACCGTAAAAATCTCGAACAGCGCCGGAACCGGTAAAGGTGAAGTCACCGAACTGCCGCTGTTCGAATGCGGCACGAATACGGTGTGCACGGTTGAAACGATCACCGCGGAAAAATTCCCTTGGCCAGCACATCTGACCACGGTCGCGAGTAAAAATTACCTGGTGATCGAAGGTGTCCGGGTGAGCATAAAATATGGCGGCAAAGGTTGCTCGGTCGGTGGCTTGACGGTGCCGATCACCGGTACCGCCGGCGGGTTGCTGGACAACACGACCGAATCCGCAACGTTCAGTCCCACGACGTTCAGCGCAACGGGTACCGCCCTCAAATTCGGCTCGAACACGGTCGAATGGAACGGCCTCTTCCCGACTGAAGCGTTCGAATGGCACAGAGAACAAGCGCTGTCTGTCTCGTAGCGCTCGTCGCGCTCGTCGCGTTTGTCGTCTCGGGTTGCGGAGGGGGTTCGTCCTCCTCCGCGACCGGGACGACGGATGCCTCGAGCGCGGCGACGCACAGCGCTTCTAGTACGACTGCTGACGCCCAGGGGAAGAAGCAGGCGGATCAGCGATCGCAGAAGCCGCAGGAGCAGGCCACGCCGAAGAAGCAACACACGCAACCGGCGTCCAAGTCTTCACCTGAAGCCACGTCCGGTAAGCACGGCCAGAAGGTCGTCCTTCCGGAAGGCCCGACGGTGCCGGAAGCGACGCCGAAGCAGCAAGAAGAAGCCACCTACGCCAACATGTCCTTGTCGAGTGCCGCTGTGGACGGGTCCGGTGCCATCTCGAAGACGTATACCTGCGACGGCAAGGGGGCCTCGCCTCCGCTCGAATGGCGCGGAGTTCCCACCGGCACCGACGAGCTCGTCGTATTCGTCTCGAATTTCGCTCCGGTGGAAGGCGAATTGTTCTTCGACTGGGCGGTCGCGGGGATCGATCCCAAAAGCTCCGGTCTCGAAGCCGGCAACCTGCCTCCCGGCGCGGTCGTCGGAAAGAACAGCGAAGCCAAGATCGGCTATTCGCTCTGCCCTCAGGGACCGAGCGGCGAAACCTATGTCGTCACGGTGTACGCGCTCGAAAATGCTTCCGGGGCGAAGCGGGGCTTCGATCCGGCGGCGCTCCGTGAACGAGCGCTGGATCTATCGAAGACCGCCGGGCTGCTCTCGTTTTCCTATTCCGGCTAGGGCGCCGCGGTTGTCGGGGTCTCGACGATCGGTTAAGTTCGATTGAGAAATCAGAGTCGGGGTCAACAACCCGGCTCTGACGCCCTTGGAACTACCGGAGGAGCTCCATGTCTGCCTTTTTCCGCGCTCGCACCCGCCTACTCGTCTGTGCCGTTGTCGTCGTCGCGTTCGCAGCGCTCCTACTCGCTCCGACGGCCGGCGCCTTCGGTCCGGGCAAAACTTATCTCGCGCTCGGCGATTCGCTGGCCTATGGCTACCACCAAGCCCTGTTCCAGAAAGAACTGAAAGAAAAAGGCTTCGTCGAAGCGGCGAAATTTAACGATGGCTACGTCGACGACTTCGCCAAGGGACTGAAGCTGCTGAACCCGAAACTGAATGTCGTCAACGACGGCTGCCCGGGGGAGACCACCGAAACGTTCATCAAAGGGTCCGGCGTCGGGCCCGGGTTCTGCGCCGGCGGGCCGACCGGGAGCCCCTTCCCGAAGGCGTTCCTGCACCATGCCTATCCCGGCACCCAGCTCGAAGACGCGCTGGCGATCGCGGAAGCACCGGGCACCGGCACGATCACGCTGGACATCGGCGCCAACGACATCCTCCAGTTCCTCGGCCACACCTGTGGTTTTCCGGTGACGTTCAGCTGCAGTGAAGCCGAAGTCGGCGCCGAGATCGGTCACGTGGTGACGAACATCGGCGTCATCCTGGCCCAGCTGCGGGCGGCGGCGCCGAAAGCGAAGATCGTCTTCGTCTCGCAGTACAACCCCTACCCGACCGTGTTGAGCCCGGAAGGCAGGGGAGACGCGACGGTCGAAGCGCTGAACGCCGCGATCAAATCCGTCGCCGCCGGATTCGGGGTCAAGTTCGCGAACACCGCGCGGGTGATCAATTTCTCGGGCACCCACGGTGGGCCGGAAGCGGGGGACATCCCGACCGTCTGCGCGTTCACCGCGATGTGCCCGGGCGGCACCTTCAACCCGGCCAGTCCGGAAGCCGACATCCACCCGACCAAGGCCGGCTACGCGGCGATGGCCGGGGTGCTGGGGGTCGCCTACCTGACCCCCTGAGCCAACGACTCAGCGGACGCCGAGGGCGCGGACTCCGGCGCGAACCTCGGCGAGGAAGATCTCCGGCGGGCGAGACGCTCGTGGGTCAGGATCAAGGCACGGCCGCGGGATGCGGCGAGCGCAGGTGGATCAAGTGGATGCCGAGGCCGTCGATCGGGATCGTGAACTGGGGCACCGCGTTCAGGCGCCGCGCCACCCGGTCCATCCCGTACTCGCGCTCCCAGTAGGCGCAGAGCTCTCGCGCGTAGGCGAGCGGCAGCCCCTGCGACCAGTCCTCGACGGGTCTCCGCGTCAGGCCGGCGCGTCCGGGCCGGCCTGACGCGCAGGTCGGCCTCCTCGGCCTCGCCGATCTCGACCTTGGATGGCGCCGGCTCCTCGATCGTGAGACTCTACGTCCTATGGGCATCAACGAGGAGATGGTCCTGGCCCACTTCATCGTCTCCGACGATGTCGAGCGCTCACGCCGGTTCTATACCGACGTCCTCGGTGGCAAGACGGTGATCGGGGGCGAGGCGGGCGATCAGGTCACCTACGTCGCGCTGGCCAACAGCTGGGTCATCATCAACGTCGGCGGCGGTCCGACCGACGACAAGCCGACGGTGACCCTGGAGACCCCGCCCGACCCGGATCGGGTGAGCAGCTTCCTCAACATCCGCGTCGCCGACATCCAGGCGGTGTACGAGGAGTGGAGCGCCCGCGGCGCTGAGTTCCTCACCCCGCCCAAGCAGCACGAGACCGAGATCCGCTGCTACGTCCGCGATCCCGACGGCTACATCATCGAGGTCGGTCAGACGACCCTGGACAGGGGCTGGCGGCCGCCGTCCTGACCGCGAGCTAGGCGCTCGGTCGCAGGCGCAGCGTCCGGCCTGAAGCAGCGATCCGCCCGCTGGGCGTCGACGGCAGCAGCAGGGCCGAGAAGCACACCATCGCGAATGCCGTTCCCTGCAGGACGATCCCCAGCGCACCGGGAGAGAGCGGGTCGCCGAAGACCAGGAGTCCACCGATGATCTGGACGGCGTTCGCCACCAGGCCCATCAGCCCGATCGTCTCGATCGCGCCGCCACCTTGCAGCGCACCCACCGCGGAGTACTGGGCGGACGCGCCGCAGGCGACGATCACGACGACGAGCGGGATGATCATCACGAGGCCGCCGCTGCCGCCCAGCACCGCCTTGATCGCGATCCCGGCGAGGGCGAAGAGCAATCCCGCGAGCACCGCCCGCAGGACCCCGCGACGCTCCGCGAACCGCTCCGAGCGGTGCCCGAGGGCGATCCCGGCGGCGAGCAGGATCAGCCCGCCCTCGAAACCGATGATCGCCGCGGTGGAGAAACCGGAGTCGGCGCCGTGCGGCTGCGGCAGGGTCACCACGAGCAGGACCAGCCCGACGGCGCCGATGGTGAGGGCGAGCCACTGGCGCGGCTCGACCCGGTCGCCGAACAGCCGCTGCGAGAGCACGGCCAGGGTCACCGCGCCGCCGGCGAGCACCGCCTGCACCATCGAGATCGGAGCCAAGGAGAGGGCGGCGACGTGCGCCAGCCAACCGACGCCGGCGAGCAACCACCCGGCGACGAACCAGCGTGAGCCGGCCAGGGCGCGCAGCCCGGTGAGCGGGCTGCCGATCGAGACGGCGGGAGCGGCCTGGCACCCACGGTGCTTGAGCAGCGAGGCGAGGTTGGTGATCAGCGCCACCGCCACCGCGAGTCCGATCCCGATCTCCATCCTCTGTCCTCAGCTCCCGACGGGAGCGCCCGACCGATGCTCCGGCGAGGCCAGGTCGAGGGCGCGGCGAACCGTGACCACGGTCATCAGTGAGGTGCGGCAGGCCTGGGCGATCGCCCGATTGGGCGCCTCTGGGACCCGGCCGATCTCGAACTCGATCACCGCGTCACGGCGCAGCCGGACGCGCTCCTCGCGAGTGCAGGCGGGCGGCGCGGCATCCATCGCCGCCTCGCCCACCAGCGCCCGGCTGCAGAGCAGGCAGTAGGTCTCGCCGTCGACCCGCGCCCAGGTCGCCGGCAGCCCGGTCGGCTTACCGTCGATCTGGCCGACGGAGACGTCGCAGCGGGCGCAGCTCCACCGGATCGAGGCCGAGCTCATCGTCAGGCCGTCGCGCCCGAGCGACGGCGGCGGTTGCGTCGGCGCCGAGCCGGCCGGTCGGGGCCGGTCCGTCCGGCCCTGCCGAGCCCGTGGTCGAGGCCGAGGGTGGTGCCGATGCGGCTCATGTCCTCGGTCTGCTCGGCGAGCACGAAGCTGACCGCGCTGCCGCTGCGCCCGGCCCGGCCGGTGCGCCCGGTGCGATGCACGTAGGCGTCGTGATCCTCGGGGGCGTCGTAGTTGATGACCTGGGCGACGTCCGGGACGTCGATGCCGCGGGCGGCGACGTCGGTGGCGACCAGGGTCATCACCTTGCCGCGCTCGAACTGCGCCAGCGCCCGCTCGCGTTGACTCTGGGTCTTGTTGCCGTGCATGGCGACCGCGACGACGTCGTGAGCCTGCAGTCGCTTCACCAGCCGGTCGGCACCGCGCTTGGTGCGGACGAAGACCAAGGAGCGCCCGGTGTCGGCGCCGCCGAGGCGGTCGACCAGACGCTCGAGCTTCGCGTCCTGGGAGGCCACGGCGATGAAGCTGTGTTCGATCTTGGCATCCGCGCGCTTGGGCTCGGCATGGGTGTGGGAGCGGGCGTCGCTCGTGTAGGAGGTGGCGACGCGGCCGGCGGCGCCCGCGAGGGTCGCCGAGAAGAACAGGGTCTGGCGGTCGTCGGGGGTGCCGTCGACGATCCGGTCGACGGCGGGACGGAAGCCCATGTCGAGCATGCGATCGGCCTCGTCGAGGATCAGCACCCGCACGCGGCCGAGGGAGACATCACCGCGTCCGATCAGGTCCTCGAGACGGCCGGGAGTGGCGACGAGGATGTCGGCGCGCCGTGCCGCCTTGACCTGCGGTCCGAAGCCGACGCCACCGTAGACGGCGGTGGTCTTCAGCCCGCGCGCTTTCGCCAGCGGTGCCAGCTCGTCGACGATCTGGCCGGCGAGCTCACGGGTCGGCGCCAGGACCAGGGCCTGCGGGCCCTTGTCCCGCGGCTCGATCAGATCGACCAGCGGGACCCCGAAGGCGAGCGTCTTGCCGGAGCCGGTGGGGGACTGGACGAGAAGGTCATGCCCGGCGAGCGCGTCGCGGATGACCATCTCCTGGATGGGGAACGGATGATCGATCGAGCGAGCCGCGAGGGCGTCGACGACCGACCGGGAAGTGCCGAGGTCGGCAAAGGAAGTAATTAGGTTTTCTCCTGCGTATCGAACGTCTTGGGAGATCCTGCGGCCCCAAGGCACCCGATGGCACACGGAGGAAACGGAACCTCTCGGGCGGCGAATCGGCCAAACCCGACCCATCCACCGTAGCAGCAGGTCCTGAATGCACCGAGGAAAGAAGACCGCCGGGCGACCGTCGTCAGGGGGCCACCCGACGGATCGCCCAGGCGTCGCCCTCGCGCGAGTCGTCGCCCTCGCGCGAGTAGAGGAAGCGATCGTGCAGTCGGTCCTGCCGGCCCTGCCAGAACTCGATCGACTCGGGACGCAGGACGAAGCCGCCCCAGAAGTCGGGACGGGGTATCTCCTCGGTGTCGGCGAAGCGGGTGCGGATCTCGCCGAGGCGGCGGTCGAGGTCGGCGCGGTCGGCGAGCGGCCGGCTCTGCGGCGAGGCCCAGGCGCCGAGGCGGCTCTCCCGCCCGCGGGTCGCGAAGTAGGCGTCCGAGTCGGCGGCGGAGAGGCGCTCGATCGGGCCGCGGGCGCGCACCTGACGGTCATGCTCGCGCCAGTAGAGGATCAGCGCGCCGCGCGCGTCGGTCGCGATCTCGGCCGCCTTCGCGCTCTCGTAGTTGGTGAAGAAGCGGAAGCCGTCCGGGCCGTGGCCCTTCAGGAGCACCATCCGCGCGTCGGGAGCGCCCGCCGCATCGACCGTCGCCAGCGTCATCGCCTCGGCCAGCGGCACCTCCGACGCCGCCAGGTCGTACCAGCGCGTGAACTGGGCGAAGGGGTCGGGATCGAGGTCGCTCCGGTGCAGCGGCGGGAAGGCGCGTCTCGCGGTCATCGGGGCCCGTAGTGAACCAGGCCGATAGGAAGACCCGAATACCCTCTGTAGGTATGACCGACGTGACGCCACCCACCGCCGCCGAGGTCGACGGCTTCTTTCCCGCCGATTCGATGGTCCGCCGCCTCCACGCCGAGCGCGTCGTTCTCTTCTCCGGCGCCCGCGCGCTACTGATGCAGGCCTGCGAACCGCTTGGCGTGATCGGCTTCGAACGGCACTCGATCATCTTCGACGACCCGCACCTGCGGCTCCAGCGCACCGACGAGCGGATGTCGCGGATCTACTTCGGCACCGGCGAGGAGGCCGAGCGGACGGGGCGGATCGTGCGCGCGATGCACGGCCGCGTCAGCGGCGTCACCGACGAGGACTACGGGCCGATCCCCGCCGGGACCGCCTACACCGCTGCCGACCCCCGTCTCGGCCTCTGGGTCCTCGCCAGCCTGGCCGACTCGGCGCTCGTCTACCACGAGCGCATCTTCGGCTCGCTCGATCCGGCCGATCGCGAGCGCTATTGGCGCGAATACCGCCGGGTGGGTGAGCTGCTCGGCCTGTCCGACGATTCGATGCCCGCCACTTATGCAGACCTGCGCGACTACATCGACGGACGGCTCACCGACGGCAGCCTCTGGATCTCCGACGACCGCCGGAAAGCCGCCAAGCAGATGGTCCTGGCGCCGCCCTTCAGTGGCCTGCGGCGGGCCGCGGTCACGCCGCTCCACGAGACGATCAAGCTGATCTCGATCGGCATGCTCCCGGCCGAGATACGACGCCTGCTCGGCTTCTCCTGGGACCCGGCCCGCGAGGCGCTGCTGCGCTCGGCGCTCCTCCAACTGCGCCTGGCCGCGCGCTTCTGGCCGGACCCGGTGCGTCTCCACCCGGCCGCGCGCGCCGAGGCCGGCGAGCGCTACGGCGAGCTTGCCGCCTGAGGCCGCCCTTCTCGTCGCCGGGTAGGTTCTGAAGATGGTCGAGCGGATCGAGGAGATGCCCGCGGGGACGATCGGATTCAAGGTCGTCTCCGACCTGACCTGGGACGACTACCGGGACCAGGTCGAGCCGGCGTTGGCGGAGGCGGCCGACCGAGGCGAGGTGCGCCTCCTGTTCGAGGTCGATTCCAGCTTCGGCATGGATGCGGCCGCGGTTCTGGGGAACGCGAAAACCGGGCTCAAACGCGGCCTCGGTCACATGAAAGCGTGGAAGCGGACGGCGATCGTCACCGACATCGACTGGATCCGGAAAGCGATCAAGGCGTTCGGCTTCATGGCGCCGGGAGAGATGCAGGTCTTCGACCTCGCCGAGCTCGCCGTCGCCAAGGTCTGGATCGCCGAGTAGCCCAGATCATCGGACTTTGACCACACCAGGGCGTGGTCAAAGTCGCCCGGGGTAGAGAACTGGCCAGCCAGCCGGCACAATGCCTGGCGATGCCGGGGGAGAGGGAGTTCGACCTTGTTCTGTTCGGGGCCACCGGTTTCACCGGCGGGCTGACCGCCGACTACCTTGCCGCCGCCGCGCCGGCCGGGCTGCGCTGGGCGCTGGTCGGGCGCAACCGGGCGAAGCTCGAGGCGGTGGCGGCGCGCCTGGCCGCCGCCGGTGGCGAGGCGCCGGCCCCGGCCCTGATCGAGGCGGATGCCGCCCACGCGGCGGCGCTAGCCAAGGTCGCCGAGTCCACCCGGGTGGTCATAACCACGGTCGGCCCATATGCGCTGTACGGCGCGCCGTTGGTCGCCGCCTGCGCCGCCGCCGGGACCGACTACGTCGACCTCACCGGCGAGCCGGAGTTCGTCGACCGCACCTGGCTCGACCACAACGCGACGGCCGAACGGACCGGCGCGCGGATCGTCCATTGCTGCGGTTTCGACTCGGTCCCGCATGACCTCGGCGCGTACTTCACGGTGAAGCAGCTGCCCGAGGGCGTGCCGCTAAAGCTCGAAGGCTTCGTCCGCACCAACGCCCAGTTCTCGGGCGGCACCTATCACTCGGCGGTCAACGCCTTCGGCCGCGGCCGCCAGACGCTGGCCGCGGCGCGGGAGCGAAGGAAGGCCGAGCCGCGCCCGGACGTTCGCAAGGTCCACTCGGCTCCCGCGCGGATCCGCCGCAACGACGAACTCGGTGGCTGGTCGGTGCCCCTGCCGACCGTCGACCCGACGATCATCCGCCGTTCCGCCGCCACGGTCGACCGCTACGGCCCTGACTTCACCTATGGCCACAATCTCGTCGCCCGCCACCTGGCGACGGTCGCCGGGATCGGCGCCGGGATCGGCGCGGTCGCCGTCCTTGCCCCGATCCCGCCCGCCCGCAAGCTGTTGCTGAAGGCGAAATCGCCGGGCGAGGGACCTGACGAGCGGACCCGCGCCGGTAGCTGGTTCAAAGTCCGCTTCGTCGGCGAGGGCGGCGGCAAGCGGGTGGTCACCGAGGTCTCGGGCGGCGATCCGGGCTACACCGAGACCTCGAAGATGCTCGCCGAGTGTGGGCTCTGCCTCGCCTTCGACGACCTCCCGGAGCGCTCCGGTCAGCTCACTACCGTTGCAGCGATGGGTGACATGCTTCTCACAAGACTGCAAAACGCCGGGATAGCGTTCCGGGTGCTGGAGACCGCCTGAGCGGGCGTCCCGTCCGCCCGTGGTCGCGAATAGAGGAGGAAGAGTGACGCCAGAGACCCTCACCAAGAGCCCCGGGGCGCGGCCTGAGCCGGGCGAGCCGGAGCGCGTCGACGTCCTCATCGTCGGGGCCGGCATCTCCGGGATCGGCGCCGCGTACCACCTGCAGGAGCGCTGCCCCGGCAAGAGCTACGCGATCCTCGAGGCGCGGGAGGCGATCGGCGGCACCTGGGACCTCTTCCGCTACCCGGGGATCCGCTCGGACTCCGACATGCACACGCTCGGCTACCGCTTCCGGCCGTGGACGGCGGCGAAGTCGATCGCCGACGGCGAGTCGATCCTCGCCTACGTGCGGGCCACCGCCCGCGAGGGCGGGATCGACGGCAAGGTCCGCTTCGGCCACCGTGTCATCGGTGCGTCGTGGTCGAGCGAGGAAGCGCGCTGGACCGTGACGGCGGAGTGCAATGACGGCTCCCAGGTGACGATCTCGTGCGCCTTCCTCATGAACTGCAGCGGCTACTACCGCTACGACCAGGGCTACACGCCCGAGTTCCCCGGGATCGAGAACTTCAACGGGAAGGTCATCCACCCCCAGCACTGGCCCGAGGAGCCCGAGTACGAGGGCAAGCGGGTGGTGGTGATCGGCAGCGGCGCGACCGCGGTGACGCTGGTCCCGGCGATGGCCAAGGACGCCGCCCACGTGACCATGCTGCAGCGCTCGCCCACCTACATCCTCTCGGTGCCGGGCGAAGACCCCGTCGCCGGGGCGCTGCGCAAGGTGCTGCCGGCCCGCGCCCTCTATCCGATCGTGCGCTGGAAGAACGTGCTGCTGCAGAGCCTGACCTACCGCCTCTCGCGCAACCGTCCCAACTTCGTCCGAAAGGTGTTGCGGAAAGGCGTCGTCGCCGCGCTGCCGGAGGGCTATGACGTCGACACCCACTTCAACCCCAAATACAAACCGTGGGACCAGCGGCTCTGCATGGTTCCGGACGGGGACCTCTTCAAGTCGATCTCCGACGGCAGCGCCGAGATCGTCACCGACCAGATCGAGACCTTCACGCCGGGCGGGATCAAGCTCGCGTCGGGCAAGGAGCTCGAGGCCGACGTGGTCGTCACCGCGACCGGGCTGAACCTGCTCTTCCTCGGCGGCATGAAGCTCGAGGTCGACGGCGAGGAGGTCGACCAGTCGCAACTGCTGGCCTACCGCGGGATGATGCTCGGCGAGGTGCCGAACCTCGGCTTCACGATCGGGTACACGAACGCCTCGTGGACGTTGAAGGCCGACCTCGTCGCCGAATATCTGTGCCGACTTCTCAACCACATGGATGCGAACGGCTACGACATCTGCGTGCCGAAGCTGACCGACCCGAGCGTCACGCCGGAGCCGATCCTCGACTTCAGCTCGGGGTACGTGGTGCGCGCGGTCGCCGACCTGCCGAAGCAGGGCTCCAAGGAGCCGTGGAAACTGCGCCAGAACTACGCCGTCGATCTGCGGAAGCTGCGCTACGCGCCGCTCGAGGACGGGGCGATGCAGTTCAAGCGGAAGGTCGCCGCGCCGCCGCGGGTGCCCGCCTGAGCGTCGCCCGGCGGGCGACGCTCCTCGCGCTCGCGGTCTTCCTCCTCACCGCCGCGCCGGCCGCCGCGAAGCCGTGGATCGGGGTGCGTGGCGGGAACCTGGTCGACGGTTCCGGCCGGACGGTGCGCCTGCTCGGCGTCAACCGCTCCGGCACCGAGTACTCCTGTCAGCAGGGATACGGGTTCTTCGACGGCCCCGGCGACCTCGCCTCGATCAAGGCGATGAAGTCCTGGCACATCAACGCGGTGCGGGTGCCGCTGAACGAGACCTGCTGGCTGGGGATCAACGGGATCGAGACGAAGTACGGCGGCGCGGCCTACCGGCGCACGATCCGGGCCTGGGTCGGGCGGCTCGAGTCCCAGGGGCTGTACGTGATCCTCGATCTGCACTGGGCGGGGCCCGGCTCGAGTCAGGCGACCGGGATCATCCCGATGCCCGACGCCGACCACGCCCCCGACTTCTGGCGCTCGGTCGCGGCCGAATACAAGGACGACCACGCGGTCCTCTTCGACCTCTACAACGAGCCGCACGACGTCGGCTGGGCCTGCTGGCAGCACGGCTGCCAGATCCACGACGAGCGGGTCGGTTCCTACCGTGCGGCGGGGATGACCGAACTGGTGGAGGCGGTGCGCTCGACCGGGGCGGTCCAGCCGGTGATGCTCGGCGGCACCGAGTGGGCGCGCAACGACGACGGCTGGCTCGCCCACCTGCCGCCCGACCCGGCCGCAGCCGAGGTCGCCTCCAACCACACCTATGACTTCGCCGCATGTTACGGCACCTGCCGCACGGCGCTCGCCCGGATCACGCGCACCCACCCGGTGGTGACCGGCGAGATGGGGGAGGGCGATTGCCGCACCGGCTATATCGATCCCTACATGGAATGGGCCGACGTCCACGGGATCTCCTACCTCGCCTGGGCCTGGGACACCCACGGTGGCTGGACCTGCCGGTCGGGGCCGTCCCTGATCACCGATTACGACGGCACCCCGACCGCCTTCGGCCGCGGTTTCCGCGACCACCTGCGCCTGCTGGCGCGGCTCAGACACGGACCCGGGCGGGCGGCCGACTAATCTAGGGGCCATGGACGACCAGCAAGTACTCGACCGCATCGACGAGCTCGTCAAGGAGGAGGAGCAGCTGCTCCATCGCCACGAGGGCGAGGGCCTCGACGACGACGAGCACGCTCGTCTCGAGGAGATCAGACTGCAGCTCGACAAGACCTGGGACTACCTGCGCCAGCGCCGCTCCCTGCGCGAGGCCGGCGACGACCCGGATCAGGCGAGCGAACGCGACGGCGGCACCGTCGAGGACTACGGCACCGTCACGCCGTACGACGACACCGACGCCGACGCGCCCGAATAGCGTCGGCGCGCCCCGGCGCGCCCCTCAGAGGTTCCAGCCGAAGTAGACCTCGGCCCGGACCTGCCGGTCGCCGGCGAAGGTGAGCACCTCGGTGTTGCGGAAGCGACTGCCGTCGGTGCGGGTCGCCTCATAGGTGACGACCACCTCGTCGCCGTCCTCGATCAGCCGCACGAACTCGAACTTGGCGAGGCTCTCGCCGTTCGGCCAGCAGCGCTCGAAGTAGCCGGCGCGGTCGAGTCCCGCTTCGTCGGCGGGGCTGTGGAAGGTGAACTCGGGAGCGATCAGCTTCTCGATCAGCTCCCGGTCACGCGTCTCGTAGGCGCGGTAAACGGCTTTGGCAAGCGCAATTCGGTCTTGGTTCATCCTTATTTCCTCCGTCAATTCACAACTAATTGACCCAGATCTCGGATATCAACCGGTGGGTGTCGTTCGTCCGTTCACTCCAAAGACTTCCTCGCGGCCCGATTCTCATCGGTCTCGTCGCGGTGTTCGCCGTCGCCGCGCTCCTACCGGCGGTGGCCGGCGCGGGCGGGACGACGCACCACCAGTTCGAATTCCGGCTCTCCGGCCCGGAACACCAGGACATGGTCGGCGAACGCGCGATCCTGATCCGTGCCCGTTGCATCGGTGAGCCCTGCACCGTGGTCGCCTCGGCCAAGAGCGAGAGCCCCGCGCTCCACAGCGGCACCGCCCGCGCCAGGATCGGCGCCGGCGAGACCGAGGTCCTCACCCTGCCATTGGCCCCGCGCCAGCGCGGCAAGTTGAAGGCGGCCCTCGAAGCCGGCCGCTCACCGACCTTCACCGTCGCGGCCACCGCCCACGACGCCGCCGGCACCTACGTCCCTCTCTCGCTCGAGGTCCGGGCCCAGAAGCCCTGACCGGCGCCGGCTCGCGGCCCGGGTATCGCCGCGGTCGACCGGGTACCTGGCTCGCGATTCGCGACCGCGGGCCCCAGCGGCTTTCCACCGGTTCGCCCCATCCGGTTCCCGCTCGGGTGAAAAGACCAACCGTCCCTGCAAAAAGGCGGAGTAAGGCGCCTGCGGTCGCGGATCGAAGACATCGGCCGAACCACGCCCGGCCAACCACGTCCCGAATCTACGCTCTAAGCTGCACGTCGCTTCTCGGCGCCTTGGCGGAGTGGCTACGCAGCGGCCTGCAAAGCCGTTTACACCGGTTCGATTCCGGTAGGCGCCTTTCGTCTGAGCAGCCACGTGGGCTCGATCCCGACCTAGTCCGGGGTCACGCGCGCCGCTGAGCCAGGCGGCGGCGACATCGCGGTGATCGACCGCTTGACGTCCCCGGAGCACTTAATTAGGCTGCGGTTCTCGAAGAGGAGGGGCGGTGCTTCGAGTCTCGTCCATCGGAGCCCCGCTACGGAAGAGAGATTCCAGTGCGTGGGCTGCTTCGTGCCTCCTTCGGTGGCGTCGCCACCATCATCGTTCTTGCTCTGGGGCTGCTCGTCATGATCGCGGCCCACCCGGCCGGCGCCAAAGGGGCCACTCGGGTTGTGGAACAGCAATTCGAGAGCGGCGCTGCGGGTTGGTCGTTCTCGGGGTTCTGGCATATACAGGCCAACCCTCAGACGATCAGCGTCGCTCCGGCGATCAACCCCGCTCTCGTCACCCTCCCGGACGCGGGGGATCTGCCTGCCGCCTTCTCGGGTAGCCATGCGGCCTGGTACGGCGAGCCCTCGACCGGGACCTTCTGCGGATCGGACTTCGCCGCGGTCGAAGCCAACGCGGAGCCGAAGTCCGGTTGCATTTCGAGCGCCCCGAACTCCGGGGAGCTCACCTCACCGACCTTCAACCTGGTCGGGGCGAGCAGCGTCCGCGTCGCCTTCATGGCCTGGTATGAGATCGAGGCGGTGAACGCCGACGCCTTCGACCTGATGGACGTCGAATACTCGACCGACGGCGGCGCGAGCTGGTCGACTGCGGGCAAGCTCAATCCGATCTCCAACCCGGCGGGAAGCCACGACGAGCCGTACTCCAACAACGGCCTCGCCCAACCCGGCTCCTGGCATCCCTACATCGTCGATGTCTCCGCCGCCGCCGGGAGCCCGGAAGCGCGGGTGCGGATCTCCTTCAACACCGTCGACGCCCTGTACCAGGGATTTCGCGGTCTGCTGATCGACGACCTGAGCGTCGAGACGCCGTTCGAAGGGGCTCCGAGCCTCGCCGCCGTGCAGCCGGCCTGCTTCCACGAAGGTGAAGCACCGATCGGTGTCTTGAGCGGGAGCGGATTCGTCACCGGATCCGACCTGCTGGTCGACGAACAGGTGGTGCCGAGCGCGGTCGTCTCGTCGGAACGGATCGAATTCGGAGCGCTGGAGGGGGTCCACTCGCTCCAGGTCCGCTCGCCGAGCGGCGCGCTCAGCAACGTCATCGTCACCTGCCCGCCCGCGCCGAAACCGCCGCCGGAACCCGAACCGGCGAAAGGGGCGCCGCGGGCGCTCTGCGACGCCTACTGGGTGAAGGAGCACGGCCACCTGACGGTGCCCGCCCCCGGCGTCCTGGCGAACGACGCCGACCCGCAGGGGTTGCCGCTGACGGCCCACGTCGACAGCATCAGCTTCGGCGTCAAGGACCATCCCTACGCACTCGACCCGAAGACCGGCGCGCTGAGCTTCACGCCGAACTCGACCCCGGGACACAAACCGTCGGTCGCGACGATCACCTACCACGTGACCAACACGCTCGGGAAGTCCTCACCGAGCACGACCGTCCAGATCTACATCCAGGCAAAGAGTCCGAGCGCCCAGGTGCCGAACGCGTGCGGGCACGGCTCGCCGCCGGTGGCCAACCCCGACAGCTGGACCGTCCCCCGCGGCGGCACCCTGCTCGAGAACGTGCTCGCCAACGACAGCGACGTCGACGGCGAACCGCTCACCGCGGAAGTCCTGAAGATCGATTTCGCCGCCGACGAGTGGACCGGGTTCGGCGGCCTCCTGCAAGGTGACGGCGAGTTCCTTTATACCGCGGGCATCGGCACCAGCAGGGACCTGACGAAGACGATCACCTACGTCGCCGTCGACGCGGCCGGCAACCGCTCTCAACCGGCCACCGCGGTGATCCACGTCGAGGTCCCCGGCGGCGACGATGAACAGGCGCTCAGCGGCTCGCGGCTCGCCCCGCGTCTGTTCGATCCCGCCGAGCGCAAGGGCTCCTGTGCAAAGCGCATCAAGCTGGTCTCGATCAACGGGGCGTTGAGTGGCTTCCCCGATTCGGGCAAGTGCTGGAGCGTGATCCGCCTGCACGGGACCGATGGCGCGACGCGCTGCGTCCTCGGTCTCAAGCCCCACGACTACGGGTTCGACGAGGTATCTGCGGCAAAGAGCGAGTTCAAGAAGCGGGGTGCGCTGGCGCGGAAGTGCACCGCCCGGGCTCGCGATCGCGCCAACTGCCCCCATGTCGGTCCGTGTCCCGCGGTCGGGACCGCCTTTTACGGCTACGACCATGGCTTCAACCCGCCCTGGGGCTTCTCGGCCCCGGTGCCAGGCTTCGGCGTCAAACTGCTCGAGCTCTACGACGGCGTGGCCGAAGACGCGGTCAAGAGCGACGCCGAGTCCCGCTGGAAGAAGGTGCGCAAGAGCTACGGCGCGATCGTCGAGCTCGGCGGCAAGCACGGCAGCACCGCCTCGATCGGCGCGACGGTGAAGCGAGTCTGCGAGGAGACCCGGATCTCCTATCTGGGCCTGTACGCCAACACCGGTCAGCGCCCGCGCGCCGAATCGCGCCGGGACGCCGTCAAGAAGGCGATCGACCAATGCACCAAGAGTTGACCGGCGTCGGCGCCGGCTGAACCCTTCGCGACCGGCGCCCGTATCACGACCAAAGTCGTGGTGAGGACGTCGAGCAACGGAGGGAACGATGAAGCGCGCGTCGTGGGGCAGGGTTCTTATCGGGTATGGCGTGGCGACGGTCGCAGTCGGGCTGATCGTCGCCGCGGCCCTGTCGGCGGTGAGCGCGTCGGCGGCGGTGCTGTATCCACCGGCGGCTGTCACCCGTCGTGCGGACGGCGGAAGGTTTTGAACTGGAGGGGGTCGTCTACGGCTACGGCGCCACCACGACCTACCACTTCGAATACGGGACGACGACCGCATACGGGACCAGCGTTCCGATGCCCGACGCCACCGTGACCCCCGGGATCACCAACGTGTCTCAGCCGGTCACCGGCCTGGCGGCCGACACCGTCTACCACTACCGACTGGTCTCGACCAACAGCGAAGGGACCGGCTTGAGCGAAGACGGGACTTTCTCGACCGCGGTCACGTCGGCGCCTGCAGCCGGCGGTGGCCTGTACCCGGCGGCGGGCGGCGAAGCCGCCGGGCCCACCGCCGGCAGCGGCCCGAAGAAGGTGGCGAAGTCGCTGCGGCTCGGCCGCCGCACGGTGCTGACGACCATCTCCGGCCGCACGCTCTACAGCCTCAGCGCCGAGCGCCACGGGAAGTTCATCTGCACCGAGGCGAGCGGCTGCACGGGGATCTGGCATCCGCTCACGGTCCCCGCCGGCGTCGTCCCCGAGGGCCCGGGGAAGCTGGGGACGATCCAGCGCCCGGAAGGCACGATCCAGGTCACCTATCGCGGCCTGCCGCTCTATACCTTCGCCGCCGACAAGAAGCGGGGACAGACCAAAGGCGAAGGGCTGAAGGACGTCGGCACCTGGCACCCCGCCGTCATCCCCTCGCCGGGTCGCACGGGCTCCCGCTAGGCCGCCACCGGGGCGCCGAACCAGGTGGCGAGGGCCTCGGTGAGGCCGGTGTCCAGGTCATCCTCGCCGACCCAGGCGACATGGCCGTCTGGGCGGACCAGGACCGCCGTCGGGGGAACGACCTCGCCGATCGCCGGGAGCTCCCACGGTGCGTCACACCTCGCGTCCACCATCCGCACCTGGTTGGCCCAGTCCCGGATGTCGACGGCATCCGGATCGCCCAGGTTCAGGAGCAACGGCTGCGCCCCGTGGAGCAGCGCGTAGACGGTGGTGGGGCCGGCGGCGGTGGCGATGTCGAGGTCGGGGACGCGTCGACCGCGCAGCGGGTGTCCCGGGCCGAGGTCGAGGCGGATCCCGAGGCCCGAGGCGAGGGCACCGAGGTGCCTGCGCGGCTCGTCCATCACCGTCACCTCGGCCAGCGTGTCTGCAAGCGCTTCGGTGCGGGGATCCACGCGCATCAGGGCATTGAGGGCCATCGTGTACTTGAGCGACCGCGCGACTGCCGGGCGACGCTCCGCCTCGTAGGTGTCGAGAAGGCTCTCCGGCGAGACGCCCTTCAGGACCTGGGCGAGCTTCCAGCCGAGGTTCACCGCGTCCTCCATGCCCATCGGGATGCCTTGGCCGCCCATCGGCGAGTGGATGTGGGTGGCGTCGCCGGCGAGCAGGACCCGTCCCGCGCGGTACGAGGCCGCCTGCCGCGTCGCGTCGGTGAAGCGGGAGATCCAGGTCGGGCTGTGCACCCGGAAGTCGGTGCCATAGACCGTGAATAGGGCATCGCGCAGTTCGTCGAGCGACGGTTCGTCGCCGCTTTCCAGGTGCGCCTCGGGGACGACGATCCTCAGCGTCTCGCCACCTTCCATCGGGCCGATGCCACCGACGCCGAGCGGCCCACGATGGAGCCCGAACCCGGATTCGTCGGCCATCTGCGCCTCGGCCACGATCGTGCTCTTGCTCGCCTCGGCGCCGGGGAAGTCGATGCCTGCCGTCTTGCGGATCCGGCTGCGCCCGCCGTCGCAGCCGACGAGGTAACGGGTGCTGAGCTTTCCCCCGTCGGCCAGTTCGATCTCGACGGACTCCGCGCCCTGCTCGAAGCCGACGACCTCCTGGCCGTACCGGACCGCGACGCCGAGGTCCCAGATCCACTCGGCCATGATCCGCTCGATGTGTTTCTGCCAAAGCGCCAGCCCGTAGGGGTGGCGGGTGGGAAAGTCGCCGATGTCGATCTTGGTCTCGCCGAAGGAGATGATCTGAGCCGTGTAGCCCGCGGCCAGGAAACGATCGGCGACGCCGCGCTGGTCGAGCAGCTCGATCGCCCGCGAGTGCAGGCCGCCGGCGCGCGACCCGTCGAGTTCATGGTTCGGCCGCCGCTCGAGGACCAGCGCATCGACTCCCGCCAGCGTCAGCTCGGCCGCCAACATCATCCCGGTCGGGCCGCCGCCCACGATCACCACTGAATGCTCCGCCATACACACCCTCCTGTCTCTTTGGCGGCGGGCAGTATGGGGCACGGGCGGGGCTTGTTACAAGGGCCACATGCGCTATAAATTGGGTGTGGCAAGGGACGGGGAGCCCTTGCAATTTCTCGCGTCCATAGGATGCGGCGATGCCGAATTCGCCGATCGCCGACCCCAACGAGGACTACCCGCGCTGGTACCAGGACGTGATCGCCAAAGCCGCCCTGGCCGAGAACGGCCCGGTGCGCGGCACGATGGTGATCCGGCCCTACGGCTACGCGATCTGGGAGCGGATCCAGGCCGAGATCGACCAGCGGATCAAGGCGGCCGGAGCCGACAACGTCTACTTCCCGCTCTTCATCCCGGAGAGCTATCTACAGCGCGAGGCCGAGCACGTCGAGGGCTTCAGCCCGGAGCTGGCGGTGGTGACGATCGCGGGCGGCAAGGAGCTGGCCGAGCCGGTCGTCGTGCGGCCGACCTCGGAGACCGTGTTCGGCGAGCAGATGTCGAAATGGGTGAACTCCTACCGCGACCTGCCCTTGCTCTTGAACCAGTGGGCGAACGTGGTCCGCTGGGAGCTTAGCCCGCGCCTCTTCCTGCGCACCAGCGAGTTCCTCTGGCAGGAGGGCCACACCGTCCACGCGAGCGCCGGGGACGCCGCCGAGTACGCCCTCCGCATCCACCATGAGGTCTACCGCGACTTCCTCGTCGACACCATGGCGCTGCCGGTGCTGCTCGGCCGCAAGACCGCCGAGGAGCGCTTCGCCGGGGCGATCAACACGATGACCTGCGAGGGCATCACCCGCGACCGCAAAGCGCTGCAGCTGGCGACCAGCCACGAGCTCGGCCAGAACTTCGCCCGCGCCTTCGACATCACCTACACCGACGAAGGCGGCGAGGTCCAGACCGCCTGGACCACCTCCTGGGGCGCCTCGACCCGGCTGGTCGGCGGGCTGATCATGGGGCACGGCGACGCCCAGGGGCTGCGCCTGCCGCCGCGGATCGCCCCGACCCAGGTGGCGATCGTCGTCGTCCGCGACGAGGACGGGGCGGTGGAGAAGGCGCGTGAGCTCGGCGACGCGATCGCCGCCGCCGGCGTCCGCGTCAAAGTCGACGCCGACGTCCACACCGGCTTCGGCCGCCGCGCCGTCGACTGGGAGCTGAAAGGGGTGCCGCTGCGGATCGACCTCGGGCCGCGCGACCTCGCCGAGGGCCAGGTGACCCTGCTGCGCCGCGACAGCGGCGAGAAGAGCCAGGTGCCGCTGGAGGGTGTCGAGCACCGGGTCGCCGACCTACTCGACGACATCCAGGCGGCGATGCTGGCCGAGGCGACCGAGTTCCGCGACAAATCCACCACCGACGTGACCACGGTCGAGGAGGCGCTCGACGCCGGCCGCGAGGGCGTCGGTCGGATCGAGTGGGCCCGCCTCGGCAGCGAGGGCGAGCGCCGCCTCCTCGCCGACGGCGTCAGCGTCCGCTGCATCCAGCGCCCCGACGGCACCCTCCCCGTCACCGAGGACGAGCCCGACCTCCAGGCGATCGTCGCCCGCGCGTACTGATCGCGCCGGTCAAATATGTGTGTGCGGAGTTTCGGGTCCTCAGCAACCGAAACTAAACACAGACTTTCCTGAGCACTTCTCCTGGGTCATCGGACCCGCCGGCCGGTCATGAAGATCGTGACGCCGATCGTCGCGGCGACGACGGAGCCGCCGAGGATGCCGAGCTTCGCGGCGCCGGCCAGCAGCGGGTCGTCATAGGCGAGCGGGGTGATGAAGAGGGAGACGGTGAAGCCGATCCCGCCGAGCGCCGCCGCGCCGAGGAGGCCGCGACGGTCGACTCCGGGCGGGAGCGTGCCGAGACGGAGGCGTAGCGCCGCCAGCGTCGCCCCACCGATGCCGATGAACTTGCCGACCACCAGCGCGACCGCGACCGCCAGGGCGATCCGTCGCCCGGTCGAGTCGGAGAGCTCGCCGCCCTGAAGCTTCACCCCGGCGTTGGCGAGCGCGAAGAGCGGCAGGATACCCAGGTTCACCCAGGGATGGAGGCGGTGCTCGAGCTCGCCGAGGACGTCACGGCCGCCCACCGGCACCGCCGGGGTGAGCAGCGCCAGGGCGACGCCCGCCAAGGTGGCGTGAATCCCCGACTCGAAGGTCGCCACCCAGACGAAGATCCCGATCGGCACGTAGGCGAGTATCCGCCGCACGCCGAGTCCCCGCATCGCCGTCACGCCGAGGAGGCCGGCGATCGCCAGCGCCAGCCAACCGAGGCTGAGGTGGTCCGTGTAGGCGACGGCGATCACGAGGATCGCGGCGACGTCGTCGACCACGGCGATCGTCAGCAGGAGGAGCTTCACCCCTTCGCTGACCCGGTCGCCGAGCAGCGCCAGCACGCCGATCGCGAACGCCGCGTCGGTCGCCATCGGGATACCCCATCCGCTCGCGTGGTTGCCGCCGGTGACGGCGAGGAAGATCGCGATCGGGACGACGATGCCGCCGAGCGCGGCGATGATCGGCAGCGCCGCGCGTTTCGGGTGACGGAGCTCGCCGGTCACCAGCTCGCGCTTGATCTCCAGCGAGATGAGGAAGAAGAAGAGGGTCATCAGGCCGTCGTTGACCCAGTGGCCGAGGCTCTCGTCGATCGAGGCGCCGCCGATGCCGATCTCCAGGTGGGTGCCCCAGAAGGAGATGTAGGAGGCCGGGTCGACGACGTTCACCCAGAGCAGGGCGGCGACGCTGCCGATGAGCAGCGCCAGGCCGCCCGCCGCTTCAGCGCGCAGGAAGTCGCGCATCGCTCCAGCCTTGGCAGAGGTAGGCCTCTTCGAAGCCGGCGCGGAGAAGGTTGGCGTAGCTGCTCGAGGGGCGGCCGGGGACACGCTCGCCGGTCTCGACGAAGAGGGTGCGGGCGCCGGACGCCGCCGCGTCCTCGATCCGCCGCCGCAGCAGGGCCAGCTGGCAGCCGCGCCGGCGGCCGCCCTCGAGCGTCGCCGCGACGCCGAACTCGGCCACCTCGCCGTCGAGCAGCATCGCCGCGCAGCCCTGCGGCTCACCGTCGATCCTGGCCAGGTAGCAGCGCCAGTCGGGCAGGCCGGGGAGGGGTGCGAGAAGCGAGGCCGCCCAGGCGGGGAGGCCGAAGCCGAGCGCCGCGATCGTCCCGAACGGCGAGTCGGTGTCGGAGGAGTCGATCTCGACCACCTCGACCGCCTCCGATGCCTCGAAGCGGGGCGGGTGGGGGTCGCGGACGAAGCGCATCCAGTTGACGCTCTGCTCGAAGCCGGCGGCGGCGAGCGTCGCGGCGGCCGTCTCGGTGCCGGGAAATCCGGGCGAGAGGAGGGCGAAGGCGGTCGCGCCCTCGCCGCGCGCCCACTCGATCGCCTCGCCGAGAAATCCCTCGGCGGTGGCGTCGGCGGTCTCGGCGCCGAGCAGCAGGTTCAACGTCCGCACCTCGGGCGCCGCCGCGGTGACGGTCGCCTGGACCGGCCCGAACTCGGCCTTGCGCACCCCGTGAGCGGCAGCGACGGCGGGCGGGACGGCGTCGAAGAGCGTGCCGAAGAAGCGACGCTCGGTCCGCTCCAGGGCGGCGGGGTCGAATTCAATGCCGCCCTCGGTCCGCTTCGTCATCCCGACGCAGGATATGGGCGCCGCCTTGACGAGCGGCGTTCGGCGCTGTGTAGCCTGCCGGCAATGAGCGTCACCACCGAGAGCGCCCGGGAGGATCGCGCCGCCGAGCCGGTGACGACGAACCAGGTCATCATTCTTTTCGGGGCGACCGGCGATCTCGCCAAGCGCAAGCTCCTGCCGGGGATGTTCCACCTCGCCCAGGTGGGGCTGATGCCGGAGGGGTTCCGGATCATCGGCGCCGCCCGCCACCCGATCTCCACCGACGAATTTCGCACGCTGGCGCGCGAATCGGTCGCCGGTTCGGGGCGGAAGTCGCGGGTCGACGAAGCGTGGGAGGACTTCGGCAAGGCGCTCTCCTTCGTCGGCGTCGGCGATGGGTTCGAGCCGCTCGGCGAGGCGATCGAGGCCGCCCGGACGGAACTGGGTGGCGAGGTCGACCTGCTCTTCTACCTCTCGCTGCCGCCGAAAGCGGCGGAGGGCACCGTCGGCGAGATCGGCAAGCTGAAGCTCGGTGACGATGCCCGGGTGATCACCGAGAAGCCCTTCGGCACCGACCTCGCCTCCGCCCACGAGCTGAACGAACGGCTGCATTCGGTCTTCAAGGAGGACCGGATCTACCGGATCGACCATTACCTCGGTCGCGAGGCGGTGCAGAACCTGCTGGCGCTGCGCTTCGCCAACGGCATGTTCGAGCCGGTCTGGAACCGCAACCACATCGACCACGTCCAGATCGACATCCCCGAGACGCTTTCGATCGAAATGCGCGGGAGCTTTTACGAGAGCACGGGTGCTTTTCGCGACATGCTCGTCACGCACCTGTTCCAGCTCCTCGGCTTCGTCGCGATGGAGCCGCCGACCACGCTGGAGCCGAAGCCGCTCGGGCTGGAGCGGGAGAAGGTCTTCGACTCGATGCTGCCGCTGCGGCGCGAGGACGTCGTCCGCGGCCAGTACGTCGGCTACCGCGAGGAGGACGGGGTCGACCCCGACTCCGACACCGAGACCCTCATCGCGGTCAAGACCTACGTCGACAACTGGCGCTGGGAGGGGGTCCCGTTCTACCTGCGTTCGGGCAAGCGGATGGCGGAGAGCCACCACGTGCTGACGGTCGCCTTCAAGCAGCCGCCGCGGCGGATGTTCCCGCTCGACGCGGCGCTGATCCCGGAGGGCTTCGGGCGCGACCACCTCACCTTCGAGCTCGGCGACCCGGGCAGCATCTCGGCCTCCTTCCTGGCCAAGGTGCCGGGGGCGACGATGCAGCTCGGCGAAGCCCACATGCAGTTCAGCTACGCCGACGCCTTCGGCGGTGACAACAAGGACGCGCTCGACCCCTACGAGCGGCTGATCCACGACGTGATGAACGGTGACCGGACCCTGTTCACCAGCTCCGACGCGATCGAGCGGCTCTGGGAGATCTCCCAGCCGGTGCTGGACGATCCGCCGCCCGCGATCCCGTACGAGCCCGGCAGCTGGGGCCCGGAGGAGATCGACGAGTTGATCGCGCCGCGCCGCTGGCACCTTCCCAGCGACCACATCTAGACGCGAGAGCCAGATCCGGGTGCATGGGCGTTACTGGGCTCGAACCAGTGACCTCCAGCTTGTCGAGCTGGCGCTCTCCCAACTGAGCTAAACGCCCGGGGCGGAGGAATCTAGCAAGTGCAACTTTTCCCTGGAGGAGGGGTTTATGCACACGTCGTCGGAAACCGGCGGCCGAACTTCAAAGCTTGAGGACCGACGAGCCAGTGACGTCTGAGTCGCTGGTGGCACGTCCTTCGGAAACAGGGGGCCCCGTCAGGGGCCCTTTTCCGTTCTAAGGTCGGCACATGGGGGAGGAACGGGACCCGGCGGTGCGGATCGTCGACTACGACCCGAGCTGGCCGGAGGAGGCCGAGCGGGAGCTGGCGCGCGTGGCGCAGGCACTCGGCGTCGTCGCGGTCCGGCTCGATCACGTCGGCTCGACCGCGGTGCCGGGCCTGGCGGCGAAGCCGATCATCGACCTGCAGGTGTCGGTGGCGGCGCTCGAGCCGCGGGCCGCCTACGTCGAGCCACTGGAGGCGATCGGCTACCTGTTCGTCCCCTTCGCCACGGCGCCCGAGTACCACTTCTTCGGCAAGCCGCCGGAGCGGCCGCGCAGCCACCACCTGCATGTCTGCGAGGCCGGCAGCGGGGAAGAGCTGCGCCACCTCGTCTTCCGCGACTACCTCCGCACCCACGCGGAGGAGGCGGCCCGCTACGAGGCGATCAAGCGCGAGTCGGCGCGACTGCACCCTGAAGATCGCCTCGCCTACATGGCGGGCAAGGAAGCGTTCCTGCTCGAGCTGGAGCGGCGGGCACTCGAACGAGCCGAATCTCGACCTTCTGGATGAGGATGCAGAACAGTTGTAGCGGCAGTTCACAAATTCCCGTCCGCAAATCGCCATAATCGCGGCGTGAACTCGACCGAGACGCCGGGCGGGTCGGGGATACCGGCCGGCTGGTATGACGATCCAAGCGGTCAGGGCCTCCGTTGGTGGGACGGCGAGCAGTGGACCGAACACGTCCACACGGTCGAGTCCGCGGCCGCGGCCGGCGCCGCGGCCGGTGAGGGTGAGCGCGAAGCGCCGCCCCCGCAGCTGGTCAAGCTCCGCCGGTCGATCCAGGCCAGAGGAGCCAAAGGCGTCGGCATCGTGCTCGGTGGGCTCGTGCTGGCCATCGTCGTCGTCGCCCTGCTTCTCTCCGGCGGCTCCGACGAGAGCGGCAAGCCAGCCCAGCCCGGGGACGCGACGCCGACCGCGGCCCAGCCGGTGTTGACGAAGCAGATCAAGGCGTTGCACCAGCGGCTGAAAAGCCCGAACCTGCCGAAGGCGGTCGAGAAGCAGCTCCAGCAGCAACTGAAGCAGCTCGAAAAGAAAGCGGGCGGTGGCGCCAAGAGCGCCGAGTCCGGCGGCGGCCAGGGCAAGCCGTCGAAGAAGACGACGCCCGACGAAGAAGGCAACTAGCCGTCCGGTTCAGGGCGGCCGGACGGGGCGGCCTTCGCCCGGCCGCCCCGCTCGCCTCCGGGGCCCCGCCAATCCCTCCTAGTAGGAGGTCAGCGCCCAGGTCACCTGGGTGAGGCGGATCGCGTTCCCGGAGGGATCGCGGAAGCCCGCGTCGATCCCGTAGGGCCGCTCTTCCGGCGCTTCGGTGAACTCGACCCCGCGGGCGACCAGCTGCTCGTAGTCGGCCTGGCAGTTCTCGGTGGTCAGGAACACCGTGCCCGCGAACCCCTTGGCGGCGAGATCGCGGATCTGTGCCTGCGTCACCTGGTCGATCATCGGCTCGCCGGGGACCGCCATCAGCACGATCGAGACGTCCTCCTGTCCGGGCGGGCCCACCGTCAGCCAGCGGAAGTCACCCATCTCCTCGAGCGTCACGTCGGCCCGCACCTCGAAGCCGACCTTCTCCGTCCAGAAGGCCAGCGCCTCCTCCTGGTCCTGCACCCACAACTGCGCGTTCGCGATCTTCACTTCGTCCTCCGTTCGTTCCGTTCAGCAGCGATGGATCGACTCTAGGAGGCGCCCGACGAGCTGTCTTCTCGAAACGTGCGCTTTCGCGGACGGGCGTTGGCGCGCACCACGCAGCCGGGCACGACGGCGAAGGCGGAGGCAGGGGGGAAGGAGGCGCGGTACTCGGTCGGCGTCTTGCCGAAGGTCCGTTTGAAGCTCGTGGTGAAGGAGCCGACGCTCGTCAGGCCGACGTCGAGGCAGACCTCGGCGACCGAGCGATCGGTGTTGCGCAGGAGCGCCGCCGCGCGCTCCAGCCGACGGGTCAGCAGGTAGCCGTGCGGGGACTCGCCGAAGGCGCGGCGGAACTCGCGGCTGAAGTGGGCGCGGGAGAGCCCCGCCGCCGCGGCCATCTCCTCGACCCCGAGCGGCTCCGCGTAGCGGGCGTCGGCGAGATCCTTGGCACGCAGCAGGTGCCGGGCGGGCGGGGCGAACGCCATCATCTTCAGAGTCTAGGCTCGCCATCCTGTGATCGGCACCTACGCAGCCGCCCTCGCCATCTGCGTCGCCGCCCTGGCGATCGGCCAGGCGGTCATCACCCTCTGCGGCAGGCGCCGCTGGTCCTGGGCTTCGGGCCCGGTCGGCCTGGCGATCCTCTGCGCGGTCTGCTGGGGGACGGTGCGGCTGCCCGGCCACGGGGAGGTCTCGGCGATCGTCGTCCTCGCCCTCGTCGCCGCCTCGGCCGTCTACCTGCAGGGCCGCGGTGTCGGTTGGCGCGAGGCGATCGGGGCGGGCTGGCCGGTCGCCGTCCTCGCCGCCTTCTCCGCCTCGCTGCCGTTCATCGTCGAAGGCCATTTCGGGATCCTCGGCACCAGCTTCAACCCCGACATGTCCCAGCATCTGCTGGCCGCCGACCAGCTCGCCCACGGTCACTCCGGCCAGCTCATCCGGCAGGGCTACCCGCTCGGTCCCCACTCGATCGTCGTCGCTTTGAACAAGGGCCTCGGCATCGGCCTGGTCAAGGGGTTCAGCGGCCTCAGCGTGGCGATCGCGGTGCTGGCGCCGCTGACCGCGCTGGGGGCCTTCCGCGAGCTGCGCCCGCTGCCGCGCACCGCGGCGGCGCTGGTGGTCGGGCTCGCCTACGTGGTCGCGAGCTACTTCGCCCAGGGCGCCTTCAAGGAGACGATCGAGGCCTTCCTGCTGCTCGGCTTCGTCCTCGCCCTGCGCGAGACATGGCGCGAGCCGATCGACTCGCCGTTCCGCTTCGTCCCCTGCGCTCTGATCGCGATGGGCACCGTCTACGTCTACAGCTTCCCGGGCCTCCTCTGGCTGCTGGGGACGGTGGTGGTCTGGGCGTTCGCCGAGGCGGTGATCGGCTGGTTCGGGAACCGGGAGCGGGTGCTCTCCGCGGCGAGGGATCTGGCGAAGCCTGTCGGGATCGCGGTCCTCGCGCTGGTCGTCCTGATCGCCCCGGAGATCGGGCGGATGATCGACTTCCACAGGTTCGAAACCTTCGACCCGAACGGCCCGGGCCTGGGCAACCTGTTCGGACAGATCTCACCGTTCGAGGCGCTCGGGATCTGGCCCTCCGGGGACTTCCGCCTGGCGCCCGGGGACGGCGCGGTCCCGGCCGCCGCCTACTACCTCGGCGCCGCCTTCGCGACCGTCCTCCTCATCTACGGCATCTGGGCCTGTTGGAAGCGGCGCGAGATGATCGTCCTCGCCGGCCTCGCCGTCGCCGCGGTGGCCTACCTCGCCGCCCGGGTCGGTGGCACCGCCTACACGGCGGCGAAGGCGATCGAGGTAGCCGCGCCGCTCTGCGCCCTGACGATCCTCCTGCCGCTCACCCGCGAGGCTGCGTGGTTCGTTTCTTCGGCCATGCCGAAGAAAGGCACCGCGGAAGGATCCTGGGCTCGACTCGCGCTCGCCGCCGCGGTCGTCTTCCTCGGCGCCGCCGGGCTCTGCTCGGCGCTGGCGCTCGCCAACGCGCCGGTCGGCCCGTCGTCCTACACGTCGTCGCTCACCCGGCTGCGCCCACTGGTCGAGGATGGCTCGACCGTCGTCCTCGCCTCGCCCGAACTGCTCGCAGACGACCACGGCACCAACTACATCGCCTGGGAGCTGCGCGGCGGTCGGGTCTGCATCGAGACCCGCGCGGAAGCCGACGGGAAGCCGCCGACGGGGGCCCGTTACGTCGTCGTCGAGGGCTCGCGTCACCAGCCGCCCTTCGAGGGGCTGCGGCTGCGCAAGGTGGTCGCGCCCTACGTGCTCTGGGAAGTGAAGGGCCCGATCGCGGAGCAGAGCGTCTGCCCGCTGATCGCCGTGCGCCAGGCCCGCCAAGGCCCCGCCCGCTGACGCCCCGTATCCTGCCCTCCGTGGAGGCCGCAACCGACAAGATCGTCGTCACCCTGCCCGACGGCAAGCCGCTCGAGCTCCCCGCCGGGGCGACCGGCGCGGACGCCGCCGCGGCGATCGGCCCGGGCTTGGCGAAGGCGGCGCTGGCGATCAAGGTCGACGGCGCCCTGCGCGACCTCGACGCGCCGCTGCCCGAGCACGGCGCCGAGGTGTCGATCCTCACCGAACGCGACCCCGAGGCATTGGAGCTGATCCGGCACGACGCCGCCCACGTGATGGCCGAGGCGGTGACCGAGCTCTACCCGGGCACCAAGGTGACGATCGGCCCGCCGATCGAGTCCGGCTTCTACTACGACTTCGAGTTCCCGCCCGATACACGGATCACCGAAGACGACCTGCCGAAGATCGAAAAGGCGATGGAAAAGCACATCGCCGCCGACGAGCATTTCTCCCACCGCGACGTCCCGGTCGGCGAGGCGATCGAGATCTTCGGCTCCCAGGGCCAGGGCTTCAAGGTCGAGCTGATCGAGGACCTGGTGAAGAACGAAGGCGTGGAGACCGTCTCGCTCTACAAGAACGGCGAGTTCGAGGACCTCTGCCGCGGCCCGCACTCGCCCTCGACCGCGCGGATCAAGGCGATCAAGCTGAGCTCGGTCGCGGGCGCCTATTGGCGCGGCGACGAGAACCGCGAGCAGCTCACCCGCATCTACGGCACCGCCTTCTTCTCGAACAAGGATCTCGAGGCCCACCTCGAGCGGATCGCCGAGGCCGAAGCGCGCGATCACCGCCGGCTCGGCCCCGAGCTCGACCTCTTCATGCTCCGCCCCGAGGCCCCCGGCATGCCCTTCTGGCTCCCCAACGGGACGACGCTCCTGCGTCTGATCGAAACCGAGGTCCGCGACCAGCTGCGCAAGCGCGACTACAAGGAGATCGCGACGCCGCAGGTGCTCGACGAGGGCCTCTGGCACCGCTCCGGCCACTGGGACAACTACAAGGACGAGATGTACTTCATGCAGGACGACGAC
>Ga0134125_10000583_pt1 | contig 48436 bp, 42 predicted proteins | sample KB31751_FD_96464 | JGI IMG/M metagenome (GOLD analysis project Ga0134125, IMG submission 96464) | Terrestrial soil microbial communities with excess Nitrogen fertilizer from Kellogg Biological Station, Michigan, USA - KB3-175-1 | ecosystem: Environmental > Terrestrial > Soil > Unclassified ... | reverse complement strand
TTGCTGGAAGGCGCCCGCGTAGTTCTTGCCCTCGGGGAGGTCGACGCCGACCTTGCCGCCGTAGGAGGAGTCGACCTGGGCGACCAGCGTGGTCGGCACCTGGACGACGGGGACGCCGCGCTGGTAGAGGTGGGCGACGAGCCCGGCGAGGTCGCCGACGACGCCGCCGCCGAGCGCGATGACGTGGTCTTCCCGGGTCATCCCTTCGCGGGCCAGCGCGCGCAGCGCCTTCTCGGTGTTGGCGAGGGTCTTGGCCGTCTCCCCCGCTTCGATCTCGCAGACCGCGACGAATGGCACGAGGCGCTCTACATAGAGCGGGCTCACCGAGCGGTCGGAGACGACGAAGCGGCGGCTCCCCAGCGGCCACCAGCCGCAGTCGATCAGGCCACGGCCGACCAGCACCGGGTACTCGCCGCCGGGCGCGGTCGCCCAGAGCATCTTCGTCCCCGCCGGCAGGTCGGCCAGCTTGCGGACCATCGGCAGGGCGCGGCGGACGATGTTGCGGTCCCCCATCGGCACCACCGCGTCGGCCAGCTCTTCGTAGAGCGGCAGGCGGGTCGCCAGCAGGGCGCCAACCGACTCGGCGGAGCTCGCCAGGGGCCGGTCGGAGTGGGCGATCCGGCGCCATGCCTCGCTCGCGTCGACCTGTAGCCAGACGACAATGTGGCGGGCCATCGCCGCGCGGATCCGCGGCGAGAGCACGCTGCCGCCGCCGAGCGCGATCGCCCCACCGTCGTCGGCGTTCTCCAGCAGCGAGCCGACGACCTCCGCCTCGCGGGCGCGGAAGCCCTCCTCCCCGTGCCGCTCGAACGCCTGCGGGATCGTGCAGCCGAACGACTTTTCCATCAGCTCGTCGATCTCCACGGTCGGCAGCCCTTCGGCCGCCGCCGCCCGCAGCGCGGTCGACTTGCCCGCCCCCATGAAGCCGACGAAGACGATCGACGGCTTCACCGTGCGCTCCTCGTGCTCCCGCGGCGCGGCGCGCTCACCGCGCGTCGATCCGCGCCTCGTAGGCGTCGATCGCGGCCCGCACGTCGTCGATGTGGTCGCCGCCGAACTTCTCCCGGTAGGCCCGGGCGAGGGTCAGGCAGACCATCGCCTCGGCGACCACCGCGGCGGCCGGGACGACGGTCGAGTCGGTCCGCTCGCGCAGCGCCTGGGCGGGCTGGTGGGTCTCGGTGTCGACCGAGCGCAGCGGTTTCGTCAGCGTGGAGATCGGCTTGATCGCGGCGCGCACGGAGAGTGGCTGGCCGTTCGTCATCCCGCCCTCGAGGCCGCCGGCACGGTTGGTTTCGCGGAAGTAGCCGTCCTTCTCCGACCAGAAGATCTCGTCGTGGGCTTCCGAGCCCGGGCGCGTCGCCACGTCCCAGGCTTCGCCGATCGAGACGCCCTTGATCGACTGGATCGAGCAGACCGCCTGGGCGAGGCGGCCGTCGAGCCGGTCTTCCCAGGAGACGTGCGACCCGAGACCGGGGATGAGCCCGAAGGCGATCACCTCGAAGGTGCCACCGAGGCTCTCGTTGGCCTTGCGCAGGCGGTTGATCTCCTCGACCATCGCCTTCGAGGCGGTCTTGTCGAGGGTGCGGACCGGGTCGTCGTCGACGCCGGCGAAGTCGGCGGGGGTGAGCTCGTCCCGCTGCTCGGCGACCACCGAGGCGATCCGGGTCACATGGCTGTGGACCTCGACCCCGAGCGCGGTGAGGAAGCCGCGGGCGATCGAGCCGGCGGCGACGCGGGCGGCGGTCTCACGGGCGCTCGCCCGCTCGAGGATGTTGCGGATGTCGGAGTGGCCGTATTTCTGCGCGCCGACCAGGTCGGCGTGGCCGGGCCGCGGTAGGTGGACCTCTTCCGGCTCGAAGTCCTCGACCGGCCAGGGGTTCATCCGCTCTTCCCAGTTCTTGTAGTCGCGGTTGGCGACCAGCAGGGCGATCGGGCCGCCGAGCGTGCGGCCGTGGCGGACGCCGGAGCGCACCTCCACCGTGTCGGTCTCGATCCGCATGCGGCCGCCGCGCCCATGGCCGAGCTGGCGGCGGGCCATGTCGCGGTCGAGCGCCTCGCGGTCGAGCTCGAGCCCCGCCGGCATGCCCTCGACGATCGCGGTCAGGCCGGGGCCGTGGGACTCTCCGGCGGTGGTGAAGCGGAAGGCGGTCATGAGCGCCACAGGCTATCGGCGCGCGGCGGTCCGCATCGCTGCGATGTCAGGCTCCTCCCCGGTCCAGATCCGCAGCGACAGCGCGCCCTGCTGGACGAGCATCTCGAGCCCGTCGACCACGGTCGCCGCCGCGGCCGCGGCGGCGGCGAGCAGCGGACTCGGCTCCTCGCCGTAGACCATGTCGACGACGACCTGCCCCGGTACGAACGAGTCGGCGGCGATCGGCAGGTGCGCGAAGGGGTCCTCCCCGGCCAGCCCGACCGCGGTGGTGTTGACGATCAAGGCGTAGTCGGCAGCATCCGGCTCGGCGACGGCCCGCGCCCCGAGCGCGGCCGCGACCGCCTCCCCACGCTCCGCGGTCCGATTCCAGACGTCGACCTGGAAGGCCTCGATCGCGGTCGGCTCACCGTCGGCTCCGGGGGCGCCCTCGCCGCCGTGTCCCAACGCCCAGATCGCCGCCCGCGCGGCCCCCCCGGCCCCGAGCACGAGCGCCCGTCCGCTCGGCGCCGCGAGGCCTCCCGGTAGCGACCGCAGCAATCCGCCGGCGTCGGTATTCGCGGCCGCGATCCGGCCCGCGCCGAAGGTCAGCGTGTTCGCCGCGCCGATCGCCCGCGCCGCCGCGGTCGCCTCGTCGGCCATCGCCAGCGCCGCTTCCTTGTGCGGCACGGTCACGTTGACCCCGGCGTACTCCCCGGCGGCCGCCAGCTCGGCGACTTCGGCCTCGAAGTCCTGCGGCGCCACGTCGAGCGCCCCATAGGTCCACTCGCCCGCCAGCCCCAGCTCGCTCAGCGCCGCGGTCTGCATCGCCGGCGAGCGCGAATGCGCCACCGGGTGCCCGATCACCGCCAGGTTCGGCACCGCCCTACACCCGGCTCACTTGCAGGTGCTCGGCTGGTTGCCGCCGTTCTTTTCGCGCGCCTTTTCGTACCTGGCCGCGTCGGCGAAGAATTCGTCTTCGGTCTTGGCGAAGGTGAGTTCGTTGCACGAGTTGGGATCGGTCACGTAGAAGAGGAAGTCGGTCTTCGCCGGATGCGCGGCGGCCTGCAGCGCTTCCAGGCCCGGGCTGTTGATCGGGCCCGGCGGCAGCCCCGCATGGGTGCGCGTGTTGTACGGCGATTCGCTTTCCAGTTCGGACTGGGTGAGGGGCTTTTCGTAGTTGCCGGTGGCGAAGCGGATCGTCGAATCGATCCCCAGCGTCATCCCTTCGTGCAGCCGGTTGTAGATCACCGAGGCGACCAGCTTGCGCTGCTTCGGCACGCCCGCCTCGCGTTCGACCATCGAGGCGATCGTGACCACGTCGAAGACGGTCAGATTTTTCGACTTCGCGTACTTCATGTTGACCTTCTTGATCTTTTTCTTGAAGTCTTCGAGCTGCAGGCGGACGAGGTAGGAGACCGGCATCTTCGTCTTGATCTCCCAGGTGTCGGGAAAGAGGAAGCCCTCGAGGTCCTTGGCACCCTTGCCGCCGTATTCGGCGGGATCCAGGTACTTCGACTTCTTCGTCGCCTTCATGTAGCTGCCCTTGATCCCGTCTTCGGCGACCAGCTCGGCGGTGATCGGGCGGCTCTGGCCCTCGGGGATCGTCACCGTGACGATGCCGGGCTTCGACTGTTCCTTCGGTTCCGGTTCCTGGGAGAGCTCGTCGATCGCGTCGCCGTAGCTCATGTCCTTCTGCATCTGGAAGCTGCCCGCGAAGAGGTCGGAGCGCTTGCCCGCCAGGGTGACGCGGGCCTGGAACAGGGTCGAGCCGGAGACGATGAAGCCGCCGGAGATGACGCCCTTCTTTTCCAGCAGGTCGCCGACTTCGCCGACGCTCGAGCCCTTCGGGATCTTCACCGCGACGTGCCCGCTCCCGTCACCGTGGAACGGCTGGAAGAGCGAGTTGAGGAAGAGCAGGATGAGGATCGCGACGATCACGGCGACGATCCGGAACGGGTGGCGCAGGAGCGCGCCGAAGATCCCGCCGCGCCGACCGCCGTCATCGCCGTGGCGACGGCCTTGGCGCGCCGCGCCGGCCATTTCCGGATCGCCCTCGTCGTGGAAGTCATGGTCGTCGAACCAGTCGTCGTCGCGCGGGGGCGGCGGCTCCCAGTCGCCGGCGCCGGTCTCCTCCGGCGGCCGGGGCGGCAGCGCGCGGCGTTTGCCGGCGGGCTCGCCGGCGACGGCGCTGCTCGCGGTCGGCTGGTTGGGGTCGCGACGCGGCGCGGCCGCGGTGCCGGGCCCTGGATCAGGCTGGGGCGCATCCGCGGTCGGCCCGTGCTGGGCTTCCGTCAACGGCGGGATCGGCTCTTCTTTGGTCGGTTTGGGCATCGGCTGTTTGGCGGTCGGCGGGCCGGCGTCGGCGACGGGCTGTTCGCCCGTCGCGGGAGCCGCCTGTTTCGGCCGCGCCGATTCTCCCGTCGGTGGCGGCGGCGCTTTCTCCACCGGCGCTTCGCCGGTCGGCGGCGTCTGGCCGCCCGGGGTCGCGTCTGGGGCGGGCGGCGGCGCAGCAGCCGCGCTCTCGACCTCGCTCGCCGCCGCGGCTCCGCCCGCGGCAGTAGTGCCCGCAGCAGCCGCCTTGTCTTTCCTCCGTCCGAAGAGCCGTTTTCGCCCACGCTCGGCTTTCTCGGGGTCGGCCTTGGGCAGGCCTCCCGGCTCCTGCCCCGGGACCGGCGGGGCGGGCTCGGCGGGCTCGTCCCAGAACTCCTGCTCGGGGGTGCGCGGCACCGCCGGTGGTGCCTCTTGCGGCGGCGGAGGCGGCGGCGCGTCCTTCTTCTTCTTCGCCGCCTTCTGGGCGCGCTTTTCTTCGCGTTCGCGCCGCCGCTGCGCCCGCTCGACCGCCTCCGGGTCGTTCGGGTCGACAAACGGGTCGTCGCCGATGCGGCGGCCGCTGTCGTCGCTCACGCCTCTCCCCCCTTGCGGGCCAGGCTGATCAGGTAATCCTCGAGCAGGTGCACCGCGGCGAGCGAATCGCGTGCCGCCTTCGCCCCGGCGCGCCTGGTGGCGTCGGCCATGCGGCTGGTGAGTCGCTCGTCATAGGTGTCGACCGGGACGTCGAGCAAGGAGCTCAATTCGTCGGCGAAGGTGCGCGCCAGCGCCGCCTGGCTACCCTCCTCGCCGCTCAGGTGCAGCGGTAGGCCGACGACGACGCGGTCGACCTCGCGCTCGCGCACCAGTTCGACCACCGAGCGCGGCTCGGGTGGTTCGATCACCGGCAGCGGCGTGCAGAGGGTCCCGGTGGGGTCACAGATCGCGGCGCCGATGCGCACGGTGCCGTGGTCGAGGGCGAGCACGCGCAAGTCCTACCCCAGTTTCTCCTCGATCAAAGCCCGCGCCGCGGCCAGGGCCTCGTCGAGCTTCGACGGATCGCGACCCCCCGCCTGCGCCATGTCGTCGCGACCGCCTCCGCCACCGCCGACGACCCCCGCCGCGGTGCGCACCAGCTCCGCCGCGGAAAGACCTTTCTCGATAGCCCCCGGCGTCGCCAGCGCGACCAGCGCGACTTTCTCGCCGTCGCCTCCGCCGAGCACCTGGGCGACCGGGTCGCCGAGCGAGGACTGGATCCGGTTGGCGACGTCGAGCAACGACTTCTGGTCGGCCAACTCGGTCGCGGTGACCAGCACCCGGACGCCGCCGATCTCGACCGCCCCCTCGCCGAGCCGCTTGGCTTCCTCGCCGAGCGCCTGGCGCTGCGCCGCCTCGGCGCCCGCGCCCGCCTCCTTCAGCCGCTCCGCCGCGCGCCGCGCCCCGGCGACCGGATCCTGCGGATTGCCGAGCAGCTCGCCCGCCTCGCGCAGGGCCGCGTCGCGGTCGCGGAAGTAATCGATCGCGGCGGGTCCGGTGATCGCCTCGATCCGGCGCACGTTGGCGGCGCTCGAACCCTCGGCGCTCACCTTGAAGATCCCGATCTCGGCGGTGTTGGCGACGTGGGTGCCGCCGCAGAGCTCGCGGGAGACGCCTTCGATCTCGACCACCCGCACCCACTCGCCGTATTTCTCGCCGAACAGCGCCATCGCGCCGAGGGATTCCGCCTCGGCCCGCTCCATCTCCAGCCAGCGCACCGGCGCGCTCGCCTTGATCCACTCGTTCACCCGGTCCTCGACGTCGCGCAGCTCATCGGGCGAGAGCGACTGCCCGTGGGTGAAGTCGAAGCGCAGTTTGTCGGGGCGCACCGCCGAGCCCGCCTGACGGACGTGGGTGCCGAGCCGCTCGCGCAGCGCCGCGTGCAGGAGGTGCGTGGCGGTGTGGTTGCGCATCGTCGCGTGACGGATCTCGCGGTCCACCACGGCCTCGACGGGGACGTCATCCGGCCCGAGCAACTCGGGCGCCTCGATCTCGACCACCTGATCGCCGCCGACCCGGTAGACGTCGGTGACCCGCAGCTCGTCGCCGTTCGGCCAGCGCAGCACGCCGGAGTCGGCGACCTGGCCGCCGCCCTCGGCGTAGAAAGGGCTGTCCTCGAGCTTCAGCAGGGCACGCGGGCCGTCCTCCTCGATCGCGGCGACCCCGGTCGTCGCGCTCAGCGTCTCGTAGCCGACGAAGCGGCTCGCCGGGGTCTTGGCGGCGAACGCCTGCACCTTGTCGTGACGGTCCTCGGAACCGTGCGCGGTCGCCGCCCCGGTGCGCGCCCGGGCCCGCTGCTCCTCCATCAGCTCGGCGAACCCCTGGTCGTCGACCGCCAGCCCCTGCTCGGCGAGCAGCTCCTTGGTCAGGTCGTAGGGGAAGCCGTAGGTGTCGTGCAGTTTGAAGGCGTCGGCCGCGTCGATCCACGAGGTCCCGGATTCGCGCGCTTCGACGACCAGGCGCTCCAGCATCTCCTGGCCGCGCACCAGCGTCCGCCCGAAGCTCTCCTCCTCATCGCCGACCCAGCGGGCGATGTTCTCCCGTGCGGCGACCAACTCCGGATAGACGTCGCCCATCAGCTCGATCACCCGGCCGGCGAAGCGACCGAGCCAGGGCGCCTCCAGCCCGAGCGCGTTGCCCTGCTGGATCGCCCGCCGCATGATCCGGCGCAGGATGTAGCCGCGGTCCTCGTTCGAGGGGACGACCCCGTCGGCGATCAGGAAGGCGGCGCCGCGCGAGTGGTCGGCGACGATCCGCATCGCCCGCGTCACCGCCTCGGACTCGCCGTAGGTATGGCCGGAGAGCTCCTCGGCGAGGTCGATCAACGGCCGCACGTGATCGGTCTCGTAGACCGAGGGGACGTCCTGGAGGATCGCCGCCATCCGGTCGAGGCCCATCCCGGTGTCGATGTTCTTCGTCGGCAGCTCGGTCAGCGTCCCGTCCTCGGCGAGGTCATAGGACATGAAGACGTGGTTCCAGAACTCGAGGAAGCGCTCCCCCGAGTCCCCCGGGCGTTCGTCCTCGGCGCCGAACTCGAGACCGCGGTCGAGGTAGAGCTCCGAGCAGGGGCCGCAGGGGCCGGTGGGCCCGCCCTGCCAGAAGTTGTCCTCGCGGCCGAGCTCGACGATCCGCTCGCGCGGCACGCCGGTGGCTTCCCAGATCTCGATCGCCTCGGTGTCGGGGCCCAGCCCGAGCTCATCGTCGCCGCCGAAGACGGTCACCCAGATCTTCTCCGGGTCCATGCCGAAGCCCTCGGTGGCGAGCTCCCAGCCCCAGGGGATCGACTCCGCCTTGAAGTAGTCGCCGAAGCTCCAGTTGCCGAGCATCTCGAAGAAGGTCAGGTGGCGGGCGGTGTTGCCGACCTCCTCGATGTCGGTCGTGCGGAAGCATTTCTGCACGTCCGCCAGGCGCGAGGCGGGTGGCGTTTCCTGGCCCAGGAAGTAGGGCTTGAAGGGCTGCATGCCGGCGGTGGTGAGCAGCACCGTCGGGTCGAGCACCGAGGGCACGAGCGAGGCCGAGGGGACGATCTTGTGTCCCCGCTCCGCGAAGAACGAGAGGTAGGTGTCGCGGATTTGTTGGGCCTTCATGAGGGAGAGCCTACGGTTTGCTGACAGTTCGTGTGGCGTATGTGACGGGACGGTTTGGAGAGGGACGGCGCGCGGGGCGGTCGGGAGTTCAGACCGCGGCGGCGATGGTGCCGTGGCCGACGATCGTCTCGCCGTCCATCAGCACCGCGGTCTGGCCGGGCGCGGCGGCGTCGAAGGGCTCGGCGAGCTCCAGCTCGAGCGCCTCGTGGCGTCCCGGCGCGGCCGCGCCGATGCTGGCGGGCAGGGTGGCCGAGTGGTAGCGGAGGCGGACGTTGTCGACCCGGGCGCCCTCGCGGTGGAGGACCGCGTCGCGGACGCGGATGTGGCGCGTCTCGATGTCCTCGCGGGTGCCGACGGTCACCGTGTTGGCGGCGGCGTCGGTGGCGATCACGTAGCCGGGCTCGTTCAACGAGACGCCGATGCCGCGGCGCTGGCCGACGGTGAAGTTGTGGTGCCCGCGGTGGCGGCCGAGCGGGCGGCCGGAGCGGTCGACGACGGCGCCCTCGCGGTCGACCAGGTTGCCGTGACGGCGCAGGAAGCCGCGCTTGCCCTGCCCGGCGAGGAAGCAGAGGTCCTGCGACTCGGGCTTCTTCGCCACCGCGAGACCGTGGCGGGCGGCGACCGCGCGGACCTCGTCCTTGGTCATCTCGGTGAGCGGGAAGCCGAGCCGCGACAGCAGATCGGGCGGCAGCGCGGCGAGCATGTAGCTCTGGTCCTTGGCCGCGTCGGCGCCGGCGGCGAGCAGCGGCCCCTCGGCGTCCTCGACGATGCGGGCGTAGTGTCCGGTGAGCAGGCGCGTGGCGCCCAGCCGCCGGGCCAGGTCGAGCATCGCCGCGAGCCGCACTTCGCCGTTGCAGAGGATGCAGGGATTGGGCGTCTGCCCTTCGGCGTAGCCGGCGACGAAGCGGTCGACGACGCGGCGGCGGAAGTCGGCCTCGAGGTCGAGGGTGAAGTGCGGGATGTCGAGCGAGTGGGCGACCGCGCGTGCACCGAGCACCGCCTCCGGCGAGCAGCAGGCCTTGGTGCCGTCCGTCTCCGGGTCGGCCCAGAGCTTCACCGTGATCGCGATGACATCGGCGCCCCGCTCGCGTTCGAGCAGGGCGGCGACGGCTGAGTCGACGCCGCCGGAGATGGCGACGGCGACGCGCTCGGAGGAGGCGGGACGGCCGGCGCCAGGGGACCGGACTCGCCCACCTTCACTGGCGATTGAGGTGGGCGAGTCCGGTCCCACGCGGGCCGTCACCGCCGGGTCCAGCGGCAGATTCGAGGCCGCTGCGGCGCTCAGGGCCCTATGGAGGGCGTCGGTGGCAAGTTGCGCCGCGTGGCGCTTGGAGAGGTCGAGGCCGCCGAGGAGGGCTTCGGTGCCGTCGATCGACTGGCTCGCTGCCTCGAGGACGGTCGCGCCCTCGATCGCTTCGGCGAGGGCGGCGGTAGCCGCGCGGGTGGCGCCACATCCCTCGGTGTCGAAGGTGACCGATGCGATCCGGCCACCCTCCACGTTCAGCGACAAACGGGAGAGATCGCCGCAGGCGGCGCCGCCCGCGGCGCCCGTGAAGGCGTCGTCGGACGCCGGGGCGCGGCGCGACTCATCGCGAAGGAAGTGGTCGAAGAGCTCCCGATCCATTGGTCAAAGAGTACGAGGTGAGGATCTGGCGGAGGTCGTCGGCGACCTCGGTGGGCGTGTCGTGGAGGTGATGCCAGGTGATCCGGGTGGCGGTGTAGCCCTCGGCGGTGAGGATCCGGTCGCGTTCGCGATTGTCGTGAAAGGCCTTCTTCGTCATGTGAGCTGGGCCGCCATCGAGCTCGACCGCGACGCGCTCGCGCTCCCAGAGGCAGTCGATCTCGTAGAAGCGCCCTCGGAGGGCCAGGTGAGCGTTCATCCGCGGGCGCGGCAGGTCGGAGCGGTCGATCAAGGCCAGGAACGCCTCCTCGAAGTCGTTGCGGGTGATCCCTACCGGCAGCGTCTTTCGGTTCGCCAGGCGGGCCAGGAGCACCGACCCCTTGCGTCGCGGATAGCGCTCCAGCAGGTGTGGCACTGAAAGTCGATCCGAGTATTCCCTCACCTCCATCTCATTCCAGGCCCGCTCGACCTCCCGCTCCTTCAGCATCCCCGCGAGGTCGAACATCGTCCGCGGCACCGAGGTCACCGGTATACCCCGCACCCGCACCACCTCATCCCCCGGCAGCGATCCGCGGTGGGCGACGATCCCTCGCTTGGTCTTCCCCGACCCCGGACAGGTCACTTCCGGCGCGATACGACTGCGGGGATAGAGCCCCCAGAGCTGTCCCGCCGAGCGATGGCTGAGGACGGCCTCGGGTCCATGCGCCAGCACCGCCGCCATCCACCGCGACTCGACCGTGGTCGCCCGGTGTCCCACGGCATAGACGCCTCGATGCAGACGGCTCAGCCCGCCGTGGGCGACGCGCGTCTTGATCATCTGGTCGCTCAGGCCCAGCTGGTGAAGTTGCCACCGCCCCACCACCCCGTGCTGTCGTCCGGCTAACCGAGCGACCGCCCGGTCCTGCTCAAGAACCCCTGTGCGGAGTTTTGGGTGCTCAGCACCCGAAAGTCGACGCGCGTCTTCCATGGCGCCGATGGTGCTGTGGGAGAGCGCGACTGTGGTGCGCGCTTCGTGCCTTTTCAGAGGCCCGGGCGCAACAAAAGAGGCCCCAGCCCGCCGGTACCGCCTCTAGCTTTGATCCCTTCATAAGAAGGTGGGTGCCTACTCGCGATCCCTAGGGATCCCAAGAAATCGGCTCCCGAGCCGTTTGTGTTGGGTCAAACGGTGAGACGGCTCTCGAACGGGCTCGAGCCTGCGTCAACCGTAGCACCGAGGCACCGGCCGGAGGCAGGTTCAGTACTCGGGGACGTCGAGGTTCGAGAGATGCATCTCGGCCTCGCTCCACTGGTCAGCGGGCACGCACAGTGAGATTTCGCCGTGGCCGAAGCGATCGAGCGGCCAGTCTGCGGTGAGCGCCGCCTCGATGCCGGCCTCGACCAACGCCTGATGCCAGGCGCGCGCGGTGCGCACGTCGCCGAAGTCCCGCACCACCTCCCAGCGTTCGAAGCGCGGGTCGCCGACGTAGACCGGCGTCTGGCCCGGCCCCTGCCCGGGCCGCAACCTGCGGGGCATCCAGTCCCGCAGACCCATCTCAATGACCGGCTTTGCCCCGTTTGTGGATCGCGACGCCGACGTCGCGCAGCTGCAGCTCGTCGACCGGGGCGGGCGCGCCGGTGAGCAGGTCGAACCCGGAGGCGGTCTTGGGGAAGGCGATCACGTCGCGGATCGTCTCGGCGCCTGCGAGGCGCTGGACGAAGCGGTCGATCCCGTAGGCGATCCCGCCGTGTGGGGGCGCCCCGAAGCGGAGCGCCTCGAGCAGGAAGCCGAAGCGGGCCTCCGCGGTCTCCTTGTCGATCCCGAGCGCGGCGAACACCTGCTCCTGGACCTCGGCGCTGTGGATACGGATCGAGCCGCCGCCGAGCTCCTGCCCGTTCCAGACCACGTCGTAGGCCTGCGACAGGGCGCTGCCCGGATCGGCGGGGTCCCACCCCTCCTGGGGGGCGGTGAACGGATGGTGCACGGCATCGAAGCGCTTCTCGACCTCGTCGTAGAGGAAGAGCGGGAAGTCGACGATCCAGACCAGGCGGTTCTCGGACTCGTCGATCAGCCCGAAGCGCTCGCCCAGGTCGAGGCGCATCTGCCCGAGCACGGCGTCGGTCACCGACCGCTTGTCGGCGACCAGCAGGAGCAGGTCGCCCTCCTCCGCCCCGAGCAGCCGGTTCAGCTCGGCCAGCTCGGCCTCGCTGAGGAACTTGGCGGTCGGCGAGCGCCAGCCGTCACCCTCGCGGAACGCCCAGACCAGGCCTTTCGCCCCCAGCTCCTGGGCGCGCGAGATGAAGCCGTCGAGCTCTTTGCGCGGCACCTCGCGCTTCCCCGCGTTGATCCCGCGGATCGAGCCACCCGACTCGAGCACCGACTTGAAGACCTTGAACTCGGTCCCGGCGAGCGCCGAGCCGAGGTCGACCAGCTCGAGCCCGAAGCGCAGGTCCGGGCGGTCGGTGCCGAAGCGCTCCATCGACTCGGCATACGGCATCCGCTCCATCGGCGAGTCGATCTGCGGCCCGCCCACCGCTTGGAAGACATGGGAGAGCATCCGTTCGTTGATCGCGAGCACGTCGTCGACCTCGACGAACGACATCTCGACGTCGAGCTGGGTGAACTCGGCCTGCCGGTCGGCCCGCGTCGCCTCGTCGCGGAAGCAGCGGGCGATCTGGAAGTAGCGTTCGAACCCGCTCACCATCAGCAACTGCTTGAACAGCTGCGGCGACTGGGGCAGGGCGTAGAAGGAGCCGTGCTGCTGGCGGCTGGGGACGAGGAAGTCGCGCGCCCCCTCCGGCGTGGAGCGGGTCAGCACCGGCGTCTCGACGTCGACGAACCCCTCCGCGCCGAGGAACTCGCGCATCGCCGCGGTGACCCGGTGGCGCAGCACCAACGCCTCGCGCATCGGCGCCCGCCGCAGGTCGAGGTAGCGGTACCGCAGTCGCGTGTCCTCGCCGACGTCCTCGGCGTAGCCCTCGATCTGGAAGGGCGGCGTCGCCGAATCGGCGAGCAGCTCGGCGGTCGCGACCGCGACCTCGACCTCGCCGGTCGGCAGCGCCGGGTTGATCGTCTCGGCGTCGCGTCGCACCACACTCCCGCGGACGCTCAGGACGTCCTCCGCCCGCAGTTTGTGGGCCAGCTCGAACGCCTCCCCAGAGGTGTCCGGGTGGAAGACGAGCTGCACCACGCCGGATCGGTCGCGGAGGTCGATGAAGATCAGGCCGCCGTGGTCGCGCCGCCGGTTGACCCAGCCGGCGACCCGCACCTCGCCGTCGACCCGGTCCGGCAGGACCCGCCCGCACCAGGTGTCACGAAAGCCGTTCGCGCTCGGTTCCGGCAGCTCGCCCACCCGTAGCTCGTCCGCGCTCATGCTTCGCCTCCAGTCATCTCACCGAGAAGGTTGCCGGTGTCGGCGGCGCGCTGCTCACCGCTGGTCATGTCGCGCAGTTGCGCGCTGCCGTCCGCCTCCAGGATCAACACCCGCGCCGCGCCGATCCGGTCGGCGTGTTTCAGCTGTCCCTTCAGCCCGCGCCCCCCGAGGTCCATCTCGGCCGAGAACCCGGCGTTCCGCAACTCGGTCACCAGCGCCATCGCCCGTCCGCGCTGCTCCGGGTCGGCGATCGCGACGAACGCGTCGCGCCCGAGCGCCGGCTCCTCCTCGTCCAGGGCCAGCAGGATCCGCTCGATCCCCGCCGCCCAGCCGACCGCCGGCGTCGCGGGCCCGCCGAGCTGCTCGATCAGGCCGTCATAGCGCCCGCCACCGCCGATCTCCGACTGCGCCCCGAGCGTATCGCAGACGAAGGAGAAGATCGTCCGCGTGTAGTAGTCGATGCCCCGCACCAGGGTCGGGTCGAGCTCGTAGCCGATCCCGGCGGCGTCGAGCAGCGCCCGCACCTCGGCGAAGTGCTCGGCGTCCTCGTCGGAGAGCGACTCGAGCATCGTCGGGGCGCTCGCCATCACCCCCTGCACGCCGTCGTCGTCGGAGTCGAAGGCCCGCAGCGGATTGATGTCGATGCGCTCGCGCACGTCGGCGGTGAGGTCGCCCTCGTGCCGATGCAGGTGTGCCTTCAGCTCCTCCAGGTAGGCGGCCCGCGCGTCGAGCGAGCCGAGGCTCCCCAGCCGCAGCACCACCCCCGGCACGCCGAGCTCCCCGAGCAGGTCGGAGAGCAGCATGATCACCTCGGCGTCGGCGAGCGGCGAGGCGGTCCCGATCGCCTCGATCCCGAGCTGGTGGAACTGGCGGTAGCGCCCCGCCTGCGGGCGCTCGTGGCGGAAGAACGGCCCGACGTAGGAGAGCTTCACCGGCTGCGCGAGTTTGTGCATCCCGTGCTCCAGGTAGGCGCGGCAGATCGGCGCCGTCCCCTCCGGGCGCAGGGTGAGGCTGCGTTCGCCCTTGTCCTCGAAGGTGAACATCTCCTTGCGGACGATGTCGGTCGATTTGCCGACGCCCCGTTCGAAGAGGTCGGTGTCCTCGAAGCTCGGCGTCTGGATCGTCTCGTAGCCGGCCCGTTGGAAGATCCCGGTCGCGATCGCCTGCAGCCGCGCGCGGGCGCGGCTCTGGGCCGGGAGCACGTCGAAGGTCCCGCGGGGTGCCTGGAACTTGCTTGCCATCTCGGTGGCGACCTTAGCTGGGTGGCGCGGCCGCGCGGCTAGCGGGCCGAGGCCTGGAGGAACGGATTGGTCGCCCGCTCGGCGCCCAGCGTCGTCAGCCCCATGTGGCCGGGATGGACGACGGTCTCCTCGCCGTGCGAGTCGAGCAGCCGGGCGATCGAGTCGGCGAGCGTCGGCCAGTCGCCGCCGGGCAGGTCGACGCGGCCGACCGAGCCCTGGAAGAGGACGTCGCCGGAGAAGATCGCATCCTCACCGCGGACCGAGTAGGTGACGTGGCCGGGGCTGTGGCCCGGGGTGAAGATGACGTCGAGCGTCAGCCCGGCGAGCTCCAGCGTCTCGCCGCCGGAGACCGTCTCCTCGGCGTCGTGGCTCTCGTACGGCCCGAAGCCCTCCCACGGCACGTAGGCCATGATGTCGGCGAGCACCGGCACCTCGATCTGGGGACAGTAGACCGGCGCCCCCGTGGCGCGGGCGACGGGCGCGACCGCGCCGATATGGTCGAAATGCGTGTGGGTGAGGATGATCGCCTCGACCTCCGCGCCGGTCCCCTCGACCGCCGCCAGGATCCGCTCCGCCTCGTCCCCCGGGTCGACGACGAGCAGCTTGTCACCGCCGGCCGGCCGCACCAGGAAGGTGTTCTCGGCGATCTGGCCGACGGTCAGCATCTCGACGTCGAGGGCCACGGACTAGGTCCCTTCGCGGTCGCGGATCCGCTGCCGCTCCCGTTTGCGCCACATGGTCATGTCGATGTAGTAGCCGGTCGGGATGTAGAAGGCGAGCATGAAGGCGCCGAAGATCAGCGAGACCGGCAGGGGCCGTTTGAACAGCACCAACAGGATCACGACGAAGATCACCGCGGCGAACGCCCCGCGATAGGCGGAGCCTTTCCAGGTCGGCGGCAGATCGCGTTTTTTCGAGGCGGTCTTGCTGCCGCTGGAGCGGGCGCGGTTGCGGGCCTCCGCGCGGTTGCGCGGACGCGCGCGCCGGCCGGCGGTGTCGATGCGACCGCCCTGGGTCCCGCGGCGCTTGCGGCGGCGTTTGTTTTTCGGCTGGGCCATCGGAGAAATGTAGATGATGGAGTTAGATGATCTCTTGGTCGCCGAGTGCCGCCAGCCGTCGCTCGATCACGTGGCGCTCGGGGTCGAAACCGCGGATCGGCACGTCGGCGGGGTAACCGACGACCGCCGCCGCCGGGATCAGCCCGACCAGCTCGGCCTCCACCGGACGGGCGCCGAGCGGCCTCGCCAGGCGCCGGACCTCCTCGACCACCGTGCCGAGCGTCGTCGTCAGCGGATCGTGGACGTTGGTCGAGACCTGGGCGCGGCCGTTCGCGAGCATCAGCCCGATCGCCCGCACCCCGCGTGGCCCGCCGCCTGCCTCGCGCAGCTCCGCCGCGACGGCACGAGCGGTGTCGAGGTCGGCACCCTCGAGCTCGACGTTGAAGGCGGCGAGCGGCGGCCGTGCGGTGGCGAGGGTCGCGCCGGCGCGCGGATGCGGCACCGGCGGGCCGAAATCGGGGCGGAGCTCTCCCCCCTCCATCCGCAGCCACAGCTCCGCCAGGCCGCCGTTGCGGAAATAGGCGCGCTCGACGTGGCCGGGCTCGCGGGCCAGCGCGCCATAGAGGAAGACCGGCACCCCGATCCCGCCGATCTGGGCCGCCACCGCGACCGCCTCGGTGCGCGCCGCCTCACGGTCCTCCTCGCGCAGCCAGACGATCGGGCAGACGTCGAGGGCCCCGATCGCCGGGTGCGCCCCCACGTAAGAGGACATGTCGATCGACTCCAACGCCTCCTCGGCGCCGGCCACCAGCGATTCGGTCAGACCGCCCGGCCCACCCGCCAGGGTGAACACGCTGCGCCCGTGGTCGGGGTCGGTATGGAAGTCGAGCACCGCGGCGCCGCGTCCGAACGCCTCGGCCAGCCGTCCCAGCACCTCCTCGTCGCCGGCCACCGAGACATTGGGGACGGCGAGCAGAATCGGCATCCGCTCAGATCAGGAGCTCGCCGCCGCCGAGGATCGCCTCGCCGTCGATTTCGACGGTCGGTTCCTTGACCACGACGTCGAGGTGGACCGGCACCTGCACGGTGCCGCCGATCCCCGCCGAGGCGCCGAAGGCGACGTGGGCGGTGCCGAAGATCTTCTCGTCCTCGAGGATGTTCCCGGTCAGGATCGCCTCCTCGTTGGTGCCGATCCCGAGCTCGGCGACGTTCGTCCCGTCCGGCCCGTGCGGGGTCAGCAGCTCCATCAGCCTCGCGCCCTCGTCCCCGGTGGCGCCGACCAGGTGGCCCTCCTCGACGGTCAGCCGGACCGGCGACTCGACCAGGCCGACCGCGGCGATCGAGCCGTCCACCACCAGCGTCCCCTGGGCGGTCCCTTCGACCGGCGCGATGAAACCCTCGCCGCAGGGCAGGTTGCCGAAGGCGCCCCTGGCCGAGAGTTCGCCCGCGTCGACGATCCCCTCGCGCCCCTCGATCGAGAAGGTCAGGTCGCTGCCGTGGCGGCAGGTGATCCGCACCTGCGAGCCCTGATTGAGAGCGTTGACGATCGCCCAGCCGCGCCGCCGCATCTCGTCGAGGTCACCGTTCATCAGCCGCGCCAGCATCTCCTCGGTGACGCCCGGCAGCGTCGCGATCCTCACCCCGGCATCGCTCGCCGTCTTCCGCGCCGCCGTATGCGAGAGCGACTGGATCGTCGGCGCCAGCACCACGTCGGCGGCCGCCATCGCCGCGGCGACCGGGCGCGGCGGCTCGGCCGCGTGGCTCTCGCGCTCGGAGATCACCGCCAGCGTCGCGTCGGCGCCATCGCCCTGCGCCTCGATCCGCATCAAGGCCCCGATCTCTTCCGTGACCGGGTTGCAGACCACCAGCACCTCCTCGCCCGCGGCGACGCCCATGCACTGCCGGACCACCGTCCGCACCGCGCTGTCGAGGTCTGCGCCAGGCATCCGCCCAGCCTAACTCTCCGGCTCGTCGTCATGACGGTGGTGGATCGACCACCCCATGAACCAGATCAGCCCGAGCAGCACCATCCCGAAGCCGATGAACGGCGGCAGCCACCCCTTGTGCCGCCCGATCCCGAGCAGCAGCACGATCCCCGCATCGACGACCAGAAGGATCCCGACCAGCACCGGCCGCAGCGCCGCGAAGCCAAGCTGCTGCACACCTCGATCACCGCCGACCATCTTCCAAGCATGGCATCGCTACCATGCCCATCCCCGCCGGAGTAGCTCAGCTGGTTAGAGCAGCGGAATCATAATCCGCGTGTCGGGGGTTCGAGTCCCTCCTCCGGCATCGGTTTCAGGCGAGCAGCCTCGCCTTGGCGCGATCGAACTCCTCGGCGGAGATTGCGCCTTTGTCTTTCAGATCGGCCAATTTGTGGAGTTCGTCCGCGGGTGAGGATTGCGCCTGTTCGCGCACGTACTTGTCGAAGTGCGCTTTCGCGTCGGTTTGCGCTTTGATCGTCCGGTCTCGCATCCCACCGCCGCGAGCGATCAGGTAGATCAGCACGCCGAGCCATGGCAGGACGATGAGGAAGAAGACCCAAACGGCCTTCCACCATCCGGAGAGTTCGTGATCGCGGAAGAGGTCGGCGAAGATCGTGAACAGGATCCAGATCCAGGCGAACAGCAGGAAGAACTCGAAGACGACCAGGAGCAGTTCGCCGAAGCTGACGTCAGCGACGGGCATCCGGCTCCTCCTCCCAGTTGATCATCAGCTGATAGATCAGGACGATGTCGAGGACGATCATCAGGATCGCCCACAGTGGCGCGGCGGAGAACCAGACGATCTGCATCACCGCGTTGACCGCGAGCACGAATACGCCTGCCCAGCGCGCCGCCGTGTTGCCGATGCAGAGGCCGACCCCGATCACCGCGAGCGCCGCGCCCAGGATCAGCTGCACCCAGCCCCAGGTGGTGATGTCGAGGACGAGCACCCCGTGACCGCCGACGACGACGACTTCGTCGTTCGCGATCGCCGCGATCCCCCACAGCACATCGAGAGAGCCGAGGATCACCATCATCACGCCGGCGAACGCGATCCAGGTCGAGCGTTGCCCCCCTCTGGGTGGCCTGGAGCCCTGGTGAGCCTCCATCATTCACTCCTTTGATCTGCCCCGCAGGGGGATTTCCCTAGACATGGACGCCTAGTGGGCCTCCACAAAATGAATCTAAACCGGTGTCCGGCCGCCGTAAAGGCCTGGGACGGAAGTTGTGACGGCCGACCGGGGAAAACCGAGGGAACGAGGCGGGGGCGGGAGTTACCTGATCGCCGAGGAGGCGAAGGGCTTCCGGAACGCCGACCTCGAGGGCGCGAAAGGGTGGCTGACCGAAACTTAAAAGCAGCGCCCTCGGATTGAACCTTGGCCTGGGCCGATTTACATTCTTTTAATGAAGAATCCTCGGCCGCTCCTCCGCCATCTTGCCCTTCTCCTCGCCGCGGCAGCGGCGATCGTGGTTCTGATCCTGGAGGTGGGTGGGGCCGGCGCCTCGCCCGCGGTCGGCCCGGCGATCGTGCCGCAGAGCCCGGCCAAAGGCGCACCGGTGCCGGCGACCGAAGAACCGCTGACGGTCGTCTTCTCCTGTCCGGGCTTCGTCTACGAAGAAGGCGAAGAGATCGAACCGGAAGAAGAAGAAGAAGGCGAAGAAGCGCCGTCGATCGGGCCGCCGGTCCTCGGCGGCGGCGAAGAATACGGCGTCCATTTCTCCACGGCGCCGACCGTGAACGCCGCCGGACAGCTCTCGACCGCCCCCTTCGGCGAAGCGGGCGAAGGGTCGGCGGAACCGATCAAAGGCAGCGCCGGCCTCTGCAGCTCGGAAATCGAACTGCCGAAGACGCCGAACCCCGCGACGCTCTTCGAAGGGACGATCTACTGGCAGCCATTCCGTGAATCGGCGGTGAGCCCGGACGGGGTCGAAGTGGGCTCGGTCAGCTCGTTCGTCGTCTTCCCCCATGTCGAAGAACCCGAACTTACCTTCCGCGAACAGATCTTCGCCGGCTACCTGACCAAGGTCGGCTTCTACTACGAAGCCGAACTCGGCGGCGCCGTGGTCCAACTTCAGATGTTCGAAGGCAGCGCCTGGAAGACGATCGCCGAAGCGCCCGGTAGCAACAGCGGGGAAAATGCCTTCTTCTTCAAGGTGAAGGAAGCGGGCCACCACCTTTTCCGGGTGCTGGTCCTCGGGGTCGGCGGCAAGCCGGACCTGGGCCTCGAACCGGTGGTCAAGGTGATCCGCAAGCCGACGAAACAGCGGGTCACGAGCGCCGCCGACGACGGCGCCTACGTCGCCGCGAGCTCCAAGCAACGCGAAGAATGGCCGATCACCTTCGGCGTGGGCGGCGGCGGCACCGTGCTTCGCAACGTCCAGCTGGAAGCCGAAACGATCTGCAAGGGGCCGACCAAGGCGCAGGACGTGACGATCGAAATCCCCGCCCACCTGCTCCACGCGAAGATCGCCCCCGACGGCACCGTCTTCGGCGTCAGCGAAACCAAAGGCCCGGAAGTGTGGACGGTGACGCTGAGCGGCAGCATCTTCGCCGGCCGCTTCCAGGGCGAACTGTCGATCTCCCACGCCAACTGCAGCGGCTACCGGACGATCGACGCGATCCTCAAACGTACGGTGAAGACCTGACGTTCGAGGCCGACTAGAGTCGCCGCCGTGATCCCGGAATCGGTCGACTCCTCACAGACCTTCTACCTCCTCGGCACGATCGTGCTGATCGTCGGGGCCCTCGCCGGGCTCGCGTCGCTGGCGATCAGGAGGCGGCTCGAGGAGGAGCACCGGGACGAGCGCTACGTCCGCGAACGGCGCGGCGAGGAAGTCGCCCCGATCGAGCACCACGCATCGTCGGCGTCCTCCAGTACGCCGGGGTCAGCATCTCGGCGGTCGGGATCCTGCTGCTGGTCGCCGGCTGGACCCTCGCCCCGAGCCCCAACTAGCGACGGTCGCGGCGAGGATCGCCTCGCCCACCGGCTCAGGCTCCCGGGCGGTCAGGCGACGGTGCGTCCGGGCCGCACCTCGACCACGCCCTGGTCGGGCCCGCTCACGGCTCGACCTCGACCATCACCGTGACCGGCCCGTCGTTGATCAACGCAACCCCCATGCAGGCGCCGAAGACTCCCTTCTTCGCCTCGGTCCGCTCGCAGAAGCGGTCGTACAGCGGCTCGGCGACCTCCGGCCGCGCCGCCTTCACGTAACTCGGCCGGGTCCCCTTGCGGGTATCGCCGTAGAGGGTGAACTGGCTGACGCAGAGGATCTCGCGCTCCGGGCCCAGCGGCTCGTTCATCCGCCCCTCGGCGTCGTCGAAGATCCGCAGCGCCAGCACCTTCTCGGCCAGCCGGTCGCACTCTTTCTCGGTGTCCCCCACGCCGACCCCGAGCAGCACCACCATCCCCGCCTTGATCTGGGCCACCCGCGTCCCCTCGACGTCGACCGCCGCCTGGCTGCACCGTTGGACGAGCGCCCGCATCGCGCCGAGAGTCTAGAGCGAGGGCGCGCCCCGGATGACCGCTTGGGCGATTATCTTTGCGCGCTCATGGATGCGCCACCCATTCCGGAGATCGAACGCGAGCGCTCGGCCTTCGCGCTGATTGGCGCCACCTTCTCCCTCTATCGTCGCTACTCCTGGCTCTTCTTGATCCTCGCCGGGGTGGTGGTCGTCCCTTATGAGCTGATCTCACTGATCGGCGGCCCAGACGGTCCCGTGCATGGGGTGGCACTGGCACTGGTCGAACTGGCGCTGTCGATCGGCGACTTCGCCTTGGTCCTCCCCCTGATCTCAGCGCTTCATCTGTACGCCCTCGAGGACGTGCGGGAGGGGCGCGAGCCCGTCCTCGCCTCGGTCGCCCGCCGCGCCGTCGCCAGCCTGCGGGTGGTCTCGCCGGCGGTCCTTCTCAGCTGGCTCGGGATCTTGGCCGGCTTCATCGCGCTGATCGTCCCCGGGGTCCTGCTCGCGATCCGTTGGGCGGTCGTGGCGCAAACCGGGGCACTGGAGGCGCCGAGTTGGCGCAAGGCGCTCGATCGCAGCGCCGGGCTCACCGAAAAGCACAGAAAGCACGTCCTCGGGCTCTTCCTCCTAACCTGGCTGATCACCGCCGTCCCGACCGGCATCCATATCGCCGTCTTCGGGTCCTCGACGACCGTCGGCTCTGTCTTTGTCGGCACCGCGTTCGCGGTCCTGGTCAGCTCCTTCACGGCCCTCGCGACCGCCTTTCTCTACTACGACCTGAAAGCACGCTTCCGGACCGCCGCCGCGACCCCGGCACTCAAGCCCGAGCCGGTCGTCACCGTCTCGGGCCGAGATGTCCCACCCACCGGCGACCCGCTTGACCCGGCGAGCTGGGGCGACGCGGACCGACCTTCTGGCTGGTACGTGAACCCGGACTCGCCCTGGCGAATGCGTTATTGGCACGCGGACGGCGCCGGTAGTTGGAGCAAGCGCACGGCGAAGACGCCGAAGGACACCCTCGCCGCGTGGCGAGACTTGAGGTTCGTCCGCGAGAAGGCCGAACGCCCCGAGGAGCCGGTCTAGCCGTGCTTCTTGTGGTGCCGCTTGTGCTTCGCCGCTTTGTGGCGGCGGACGCACCTGGCCTTGCGGTGGAACTTCCGCTTGACAAACCCCTTGCGGCACACGAGCGGTTTCGGCTTCTTGACGACCTTCGTCACCGGCGCGACGGGCGGCGTCGGCGGCAAGACGACGGGCGGCGGGCCGAGTGCCGCATCGACGCCACTGACGATTGCCGGCGGGGTGATCGCGATAGGCGTCGCCGTGGCAAACGTCGCTGCACCCTTCCAAAATTGCGTCGGGTAAGGATCGGCGATCGCTTTTGGGTCGGGGAATTCACCCGGCGCGGCGGAGAAGACCACCTTGAAGCTTTCGCGCCAGAGGCCGGTGAACCGATACCCACCCGAGGCCGGGGTGGTGATGCAGCCGAGCCGTTCGAGAAATTCCGCTTCGGAGATGCAGACCCGGACCCCGGCAAGCGGCGCCCCGGTCGCTGCCACGCGCACGGTGCCGGCGATCTGGCCACCCGCCACCAATGCCTGGTTGATCTCGCTGGTTTCGAATTTCGGCAGCACATTCACCAGACCTAGCGAGTAGGGCGCGGCGACGAGATCCCTGCCGGTTTCTTCGGGGAAGAATTCGACTTCGTACTGGCCGCCGGCGAGACCGACGATCGAATAGCTCCCTGCACCGTTGCTTTCCGCACAGCGGACAAGTTCGACGCTGACCCCGAACGCGCAGACGATCACGCCTGCCACCGGTAGGCCGGTGGCCGCCGCGGTGACGACGCCTTTGATCATCGCGCCTTGTTCAAGGGTGGCATCGATGCCGGGGGTGGTGACGCCGGAGACGACGGTAACCAGGTCCGCGGTCTGCCAGCTCGATTTGCCGCTGTAGTACTGCGGCACATAATTGCTCAGTTCTCCCGGCCGGAAATGGATTTTGTACTGCCCAGCTTCGAGTCCGGTCAGTTCGTATTCGCCGCTGCCGTTCGTTTTGACGCACGGGAATTCTTCTTCGGCGCAGACTTCGACGCCGGAGAGCCCGCCGTGGCCTTCCCCGGTCACCGTGCCCGCGATCGCGCCGGGTTCGGCCGCCATCCCCGAAGCGGGCAGCGCGAGCGCCGCCAAGGCGACCAGCAGCGGGGTCAGCCAGGCGACGACGAAGGTCCGGTTCCGTCGAAAGCTCAAGAGAACGGGCAGTATATGGGCGATGTCAAGTGGTGGGCGCCGCAGTGGCGCCGGCGGTGCTCTCATCCGGTGCGCCGAAGAACGAGAGGGCGCGCTCCGCGACCAGGTCGGGGGCCTCGTCGGCGATGAAGTGACCGCAGCCCTCGACCAGCTCGAGGCGCATGTCGTCGGCGTGGCGCTGCCAGCCGGCGAGCATCTGCGGACGCAGGGCGAGGTCCTCGGTGCCGTGGAGCTGCAGGGTGGGGACGGACAGGCGGGCGTGGGCGTAGCGGCCGCCGATGATCTCGGGCTGCTCGCGCAGCAGGAACGTCCGGTACATCTCCACCCCGGCGTGGGCGCGGGCGGGCTCGGCGAGGTTGTCGGCGAAGATGCCCAGCGTCTCCGCGTCGAAGGCACCGGGAACCTCCGAGGCGCCGCGCAGCATCTGCCGCACGAAGGTGCCTTGACGGTGCAGCCGGTAGCCGAGGAAGGGCGCCGCGATCACCAACTGGTAGGTGAACCGCCACATCTCCGGGAACACCATCCGCGGGCTCACCCACGGCGGGAGGATGTTCAGCGCCAGGTACTGGCGGAAGCGCTCCGGCGCGCGCAGGCAGAGCAGGTAACCGACCCAACCGCCCCAGTCGTGGCCGACCAGGCGGACCCGATCGATCCCCTCGGCATCGAGCACCGCGAGCCCGTCGCTCGCCAGGTTCTCCTTCTCGTAGCCGTCGGGCGGCGCGTCGCTCCAGCCGAAGCCGCGCAGGTCCATCGCCACCGCCCGGTAGCCGGCCGCCGCCAGCCGCGGCAGCAGGAAGCGCCACTCGTACCAGTGCTGCGGCCAGCCGTGCAGGCAGAGGACGACGTCGTCGCCCTCCCCCGCTTCGGCCAGGTGGAAGCGCTGCCCGCGCGCCTCGACCCAGCGATGGCGGACGCCGTCTACTGCGGGTGGCTCTGCCACTCGCCGGGCCTCAGCTCGCAGTGGGCTCGGTTCCTAGGCGACCGTCGCCGCGGTGCGGCGGAAGTCGTCGAGCTGCGCGCCCATCGCCTCGAGGTTGCAGGCGACCATTTCCGGCCAGGCCTTGTCCGGGTGGTCCTGGATCGTCTTCAGGCCGTTGCCGCTGATGATCGCGACCACCGTCTCGTCGGGCCCGATCCTGCCCTGCTGGGCGAGCTGGGCGACGGTGGCGATCGTGGTGCCTCCGGCGGGCTCGGTGAGGATCCCCTCGGTGGCGCCGAGCAGGTCGATCGCCTCCCAGATCTCCGGGTCGGTAGGGGTCGCCGCCGAGCCACCGCGGCTGCGGACGGCATCGACGACCAGCGGGCCGTCGCCGGGGGCGCCGATCGCCAATGAGTGGGCGGCGGTGTCCGGGGTCTGCGGCTCGATCTCGCCGCCCTCGAGGATCGCGGTGGCGATCGGATCGCAACCGCCCGCCTGGGCGATGTTGATCTTCGTCCCCGAGGTCTCCGCGAGGCCGACCGTCTCCAGCTCTTTCAGCCCCTTGTGGACGCGCGAGGAGAGCGTGCCGCCGGCGGCCGGGATGACGAAGTGGTCGGGCGAGTTCCAGCCGAGCTCCTCGACCACCTCGAACGCCATCGTCTTCGCCCCCTCGGCGTAGAACGGGCGCAGGGTGATGTTGGCGAACTCCATCCCGCTCGCCAACGCGAGCTCGCGACAGGCGCGGTTGGCCTGGTCGTAGTTGCCGTCGAGCTGGCAGACCTGGGCGCCGAGCGCGCGACAGGCTTTCGCCTTCCCCTTCTCCATGTTGCCGGGATAGAAGACGTAGGCGGCGGCGCCGGCCTTGGCGGCGAGCGCCGCGACCGCGGTCCCGACGTTGCCGGTCGAGACGCAGCCGACCTCGTCTTTGCCCAGCTCGAGCAGGCGGGCGATCGCCATCCCGACGACGCGGTCCTTGTAGGAGAGCGACGGCCGGTTGGTCGAGTCGTCCTTCAGGTAGAGCTTCTTCAGCCCGAGCTCGGCACCGAGCCGGTCGGCATGGATCAGCGGCGTCTGACCGGCGAACTGACCGACCCGTGCCTGCGCATCCGCCGATGTGATCGGCAGCAGCTCCTCGAAGCGCCAGATGTTCCAGGGACGCCCCTCGACCCCGCGCTCGGCGATCGCGGCGGTCGCCTTCTCGTAGTCGTAATCGATGTCGAGGCCGTCGCCGCAGGCCGGGCACTTGAAGGCCCGCTCGGACAGCGAGGTGCGGTAGCCACAGTCACGGCAGACGAGTTCCGTCGCGCAGGAACTGGTTCGCCGGCCGATAGGCCCCCCCAGATGCTGCGTGTCGTCACCCATTGCGTTCCTTTCTGCGCTCCGCCGAAGCGGTGTTTGGTGCCGCAAGGCGGCTGATCAGGTCGTACGTCTATAACACGAAGGGTGACAACGATCAACGCTTTTCGCGTAAAGATCCCGTCAACCCGCAATTACCACGGACTCCAAGGTAGCGGACGCGGCGGTGCACGCAATGGGATGCGGCCTTTTGTCTGTGGAACGGTTGTCTGCGGATGGGGACGATAAGTCGGTGACCCCGCAGGAGCGCTTCGCCCACAACCTTCGCCGCCGCCGCGTCGCGGTCGGGATCTCGCAGGAGGAGCTGGGCGAACGCACCGAGCTGCACCGGACCGAGATCTCGCTGCTGGAGCGGGCCGGGCGCGAACCACGGTTCGCCACCCTGCTGAAGCTGGCGGGCGCACTGGGGGCGACCCCGAACGAGCTCTGCGCGGGCACCGGGTGGGACCACGAGCAACGCCGCTTCACGGTCGAAGACCCGACCGGCGACTGAGGCACCACGCGCGGCGGGGCGTCCACCCCGTCGCGCATGCTTCTCGTCACGGGGGCCCCGGTCCCGTGACGAGAAGAGAGTTGAGGCGGGGCGGCACCGACTGCGCATCGGCGCACTTTGGTGGGGCCGGGTCGTGACGAACGCGACCCCTGCTCAGCACCAGGTCCTCCTTTGCCACCCCAAGGCGGTTTCCCCGTCTGAGTAACCCCGCCTCTCTGTCGGCCCACGTGCGCCAACAGGGTGACATTCATAACAGAGTCGGTTATATCAATCAAGGCCACCTGAACAAAAAGATCTGCTTGCCCTTAGGTACGGGCGAGGGACCGATTTCGTCCTCGGCCACGGACGGCAGAGGCGGGGGAAACGAGGTGACCTAGGGAGGAATTTACCCCGCGCCGACAGATTTCCAACCCGGTACCGGGGAGTTGAGAAGAAGTCGTGACCGCAGGCCGGGAAGTGATGCTCAGGAGGACGCGGCGCCGGCCATCGCGTCGTCTACCGCCACCGGGATCGCTGCGGCGGCCGGCCAGACGCCCGGCAGGTCGTCAGAGGTGAAGCGGCCGGAGTCGATCAGGATCGCCTCCGCCGTATGCGGCGCGAACGGTTGCAGGGCCTGGGCCAGCAACAGGATCGCGACGACCAGCGCCTCCGCGTCGGCCTTGTCGAGCTGACCCCGCTTCTTCAGCTGCTTCTCGTACTGCTGGATCCGCTCGAAGAGTCGGGTCAGGTTGCGGATCGACTTGTGCATCTGCAGGTCGGCGGTGTCGTCGGCGATGCGCGCCAGCCCGTTCTCACACCAGCCACGCAGCTTCTCCCGCTGCTGCTCGGTCTCGGCCGCCTTCTGCGGATCGTGCCTGGCACCCTCCAGCTCGACGAAGCGGTCGTGGGCGTAGGTCCAGAAGCCACGGAGGAACTTGTTGGCGAAGCGGATCGCCGCGTCGGACCAGTTCAGCGTCTTCGCCGGGCCGGCCGCCCAGAGCACGGCGACGCGGACGGTGTCGGCGCCGAACTCCTCGACCAGGGCGTCGGGATCGACCACGTTGCCGAGGTGCTTGCTCATCTTGCGCCCGTCGGCGATCACCATCTCGTGGAAGAGGCAGCCCTCGAACGGCTCGCCGTCGCTCATGTAGTCGAACTCTCCGCGGTCGCGCAGCGCCTTGGTGACGACCCTCTGGTCGAAGACGAAGCCGCCCGAGTCGCCGCCCGCGACCAGCCGCTCGGCGGGCAGCCACTTCTTCGACTCGGGGTGGGTGAACATCTGGGTCTCCCGGTCCGCCGGCGGCACCGTGGCCGGGACCCAGAGGAAGAGTGCGTCGAAGTGACAGTCGAGCGTGTCGGTCTCCCGTTTCGCCGCGGTACCGCACTTGGGACACTCGACGTCGACGAAGTCGGGGCGCTCGGCGAGCGGATTCCCTTCGCCGGTCGCGACCAGGTCGCGCGGCAGGACGACCGGCAGGTCGGCCTCGGGGACCGGCACCGGGCCGTGCTCGGGGCAGTGGATGATCGGGATCGGCGTCCCCCAGGAGCGCTGCCGGGAGATCGAGAAGTCATTGGCCCGGTACCGCTTCGTCTTGCGCGCCCCCTCGACCGGCGCGCGAGGCGCCTCCGCCGCAGGCTCCTCATGTCGATGGGCCGAAAAGTCCTCTATATCAGCGCTTTTCGGCCCATCAACATCGGGGTCGGGACCGTCGACGCGCTCGATGCGGGCGGCGATGTCGGCGTCGGCCTCGTCGACCGCCGGGATGCCGAGCGCCGCGGTCGGCCCGAAGCGGGCGTCGACCAGCGGCGAGACCAGCACCGGCAGGTCGGTGCCGCCGGGGCCGGGGATCGAACGGCCGGTGTCGACCACCGGCACCGCTTTGGCGTCGCGGGCGCTCCGCTCCCAGCCGCCGGAGCGCAGCTGCTCGAGCTCCGCCCGCACCTCCTCGTCGGCCGCCCACCTCTCCACCTCGGGGTGGCGCGGCGAGAGCAGCACGAAGCTCGCCAGCCCGGCGGCGTCGGCGTGCGGGGTGAAGACGGTGAGCGCGCCGTCGGGGCCGGAGAGGTCGACCTCGACCCCGTCGGCGCGGCCGAGGATGTAGCGCTGGGTCGCCAGTGCCATCTCGTCCCAGGGCTGCTGCTCGAGCAGCGCCATGTTGGCGTCGTTCTCCTCCAGGTAAGGGGTGATCTTCAGGAACCAGGTCGGCCGGCGGATCAGCCGCACCTCGTTGTGGCACCGCCAGCAGGTGCCGCCCTCCTCGACCTGGATCGTCGCCAGCGTCGTCTGGCAGGTGTCGCACCAGTCGACGGTGGCGTCGTCGAGGTAGATCAGCCCCATCTCGTGGAGGGTCAGGAAGAGCCACTGGGACCAGCGGTACTGGCCCTCGTCGGAGCTGTAGAAGACGCGGTCGTAGTCGAAGCTGTAGCCGAGCCGCTTCATCTGCCCGAGCATCCGCTCGCCGCACAGCTCGACCCACTCCGCGGCGGGGACCTGGCGCTCGATCGCCGCCAGCTCGGCGGGCAGCCCGAAGGCGTCGAAGCCGAAGCCCATCAGCACGTCGCGGCCCTGGGCGCGCCGGAAGCGGGCGTAGGCGTCGCCGATCGTGTAGTCGCGGACGTGGCCCATGTGCAGGTTGCCCGAGGTGAACGGGCTCGAGGACTTGACGTAGACCCCGCGCTCGCCGTCGGCGGGCGGCGTCGGCGCGTCGTAGTCGCCGCGCTTGACCCAGGCAGCCTGGCGCTCCGGCTCGATCAGACTGGCCTCGTAAGGCGGCTTGCGGACGTTCTCACTCATGCCATCAACGTTAGCTGAGCAGCCAAGCCTCAAGCCGACCTGAGGCGGCGTGGGCCGGCCTCGCAAGGACGCAGGAAGCGAGCCGAGGGGAGCGCACTCAGGTGCGTGGCCCGAAGGCGAGCGCCCGAGGACGCCGCCAGGCGCCCCCACGCCGCCTCAGGTGAAGGTCCAGAGCTTGTTGCCGAGAAAGTTGAACGGCATCGCGACGGCGACCGCGATCGCCTGGGCGGCAAGTTCCGAGATCGGCGAGGAGGCGACGATCGCCTCCAGCACCACCAGGTTGATCACCAGGCAGGCGACCGAGACGGCGAGGAAACGGGCCGCCTGCATGTGGGCCAGCCCCTCCCCCGGCCCGAAGGTCCAGTAGCGGTTCCAGAGGAAGTTGCTGGTCACGGCGAAGCAGAAGGCGCCGATCGCGGCGACGGCGTGGTAGACGCCGAGGTTGCCGGAGAGGAAGGCGAAGACGCCGAGGTTGATCAGGTAGCCGGAGCCGCCGACGACGCCGAACTTGAGCAGCTGGAGCCAGCTGTCGCGGCGGCGGGCGGCGCCGGCGAGGCGGACCGCCAAGGTGTTCTGAGCATCGGTCATGACGGACGGGACGAGGGGGCGCAGGTTAACGTTCCAACCCGATGCGGCTGAGGAAAGCAACCCTGGTGGCGCTCGCGCTGACCGCCGCGGCGGTCGCGGCGGCGATCGTGTTCGGCGGCGGCAAGGACAGCGAACGCGCCGATGCGGCCGTCGAAGCCGCCCCCGGCGAACCCCTGGTCTCGATCGTCTCGCCTCGCAACGGCGAGGTGCAACCGAACCACGCCGTGGTGGTCAAGGTCGACCTCGAAAACTTCCAGTTGGCACCGCGGAAGTTCGGCCAGGAACCGGAACTGGGCGAGGGCAGCATCCGCTTCAGCCTCAACCGGGTGCCCAACTGCGTCGACCCGGAAAAACTGCAGAATGCGATCGAAAGCCCACTCGGGACCGAACGCCTGAAGGGCGCCTCGATGGACTACCCGGAACATGCCGGGCCGAACGGGATCCTCGCCGAACGCGAAGGGACCGCCGGGAGCTACTCCCCCGCCACCCGGCCGGAGATCTTCTACGACCGGCTGCCGCCCGGCTTCTACCGCCTGACCGTCACCCTCGCCCAGAACAACGGCGCCGTCACGCCCTACCACGACGTCACCAACTTCCAGATCCTGCAGAAACCCGGGCACCATCAGAAAAAATGCCCGGCGGGTTACGTCTCGAGCGCCAAAGCCGCCGAAAAGCTGGAATAGTCCAATACTTCACTTTGTATAGTCGGTAGTGATGCGCACTTACCGCCGACTGATGGGGTTCCTGCGTCCCTACCGGCTTCAGCTGTGGGGATCGCTGGTCTTCGCCTGGGCGGCGATGGGGATGACGGTGCTGATCCCGTGGCTGGTCGGACGGGCCGTCAACGCGATCGAGGACGGCGACAAGCCCGACCTCCTACCCCTCGCGCTGGCGATCCTCGGCGCGGCGATCCTGCGCATGGGCCTGACCGTGGTCCGCCGACTGGTCGCCGGAAAAGTCTCGTTGGCGGTGGAATTCGACCTGCGCCAGCTCTTCTACGCCCACCTGCAGAAGCTCGAGCTCGGTTTCTTCGACACCCAGCAGACCGGCCAGCTGATGTCGCGGGCGACGGTCGACCTGCAGGCGATCCGCTTCTTCCTCGGCTACGGGCTCGTCTTCATCACCCAGAACCTGCTGACGATCGTCCTCGCCTCGACGGTGATGTTCATCATCAACCCGCTGCTGGCGGCGCTGGCGCTGATCCCGGCGCCGTTCGTCGTCTGGATCGCCTCGCGCTACAACCGGATCTCCCGGCCCGCCGTCCAGGAGGTCTCCCAGCGGGTCGCCGAACTTACCGCGGAGGCGGAGGAGAACGTCTCCGGGATCCGCATCGTCAAGGCCTTCGCGCGCGAGGAGTTCCAGCTCCACCGCTTCGAGCGGGTGGTCAAACGGGTCTTCGACCAGTCGATCTACTCGACCCGCCTGCAGGCCTTCTTCAGCCCGCTGATCGGCCTCCTGCCGCAGATGGGGATCGCGCTGGTGCTGCTGATCGGCGGCCGGATGGTGATCGAAGGGAACCTCAGCCTCGGCAACTTCACCGCCTTCTACACCTACCTGGTGATGCTGGCCGGGCCGCTGCGGATGCTCGGCGTGACGATGGGGATGGCCCAGCGGGCGGTGGCCTCGGGCAACCGGATGTTCGAGATCATCGACCGCGAACCGTCGATCCAGAGCCCGCCCGACCCGGTCGAGCTGCCGACGGCCGGCGGCGGCCGGGTGGAGCTGCGCGACGTGACCCTGCGCTACGCCGCCGCGCCGGGCTCCGAACACGAGTCGGTGCCGGCCCTGCACGACGTCTCGCTCGCGGTCGACGCCGGGAAGACGGTGGCGCTGGTCGGGCCTTCGGGCTCCGGCAAGACGAGCCTGGTCGCGCTGATCGCCCGCCTGTATGACCCGAGCGAGGGCACCGTCGCGATCGACGGCATCGACGTCCGCGACGTCGACCTGACGCAGCTGCGCTCGGAGATCGCCTTCGTCGCCGACGACAGCTTCCTCTTCACCGCCTCGGTCGCCGACAACATCGCCTACGCCCGCGGCGGCGCCACCCGCGAGGAGGTCGAGACGGCGGCGCGCCTCGCCCAGGCCGACGGCTTCATCCGGGAACTGCCGGACGGGTACGACACCCGCGTCGGCGAGCGCGGACTCACCCTCTCCGGCGGCCAGCGCCAGCGGGTGGCGATCGCCCGCGCCCTGCTCGCCGACCCGCGGATCCTGATCCTCGACGACGCCACCTCCTCGGTCGACGCGACCACCGAGGCGGCGATCAAAGCGGGGCTGCGCGAGGCGATGGCCGGGCGGACGACGTTCATCATCGCCCACCGCCTCTCCACCGTCTCGCTCGCCGACGAGATCATCGTCCTCGACAAGGGCGAGGTCGTCGACCGCGGCACCCACGAGGAGCTGATGGAGGGCTGCGGCTTCTACCGCGAGATCGCCGAGCACGGGTTGGCCGACTCGGTCTTCCTGCAGCGCGACCTCGAGCAGCGCGAGGAGATGGCGCGGCTGTGAGGCGCGGCGAGCGACGACGCGAGGAAGCGCGCGCCGAGAACCGGGAGACCGAGCGCGCGGAGAACCCGCTGCGCAACATCTGGCTGCTCTTCGGAGCGCTCTGGCGGCTCGTCCGCGGCGAGGACCAGCGCGGTCGCAAGGTGCGCTGGATGATCGGCCTGCTGCGCCCCTACCGCGGCCGCATGGCGCTGATGTTCGTGGCGCTGCTGATCGAGACCGGTGCCGGGCTGGCGCCGCCGTTCCTCGCCGGGCGGGCGATCGACGCCGGGATCAGGACCCAGGACCTGAGCGCGCTCGACTGGATCGTCGCCGCCTTCGTCGTCACCGCGATCGTCTACGCGGTCGCCACCTACGCCGAGACCTACCTGGTCGGCTGGGTCGGCACCCGTGCCCTGCAGGACCTGCGCGAGCGCATCTTCACCCACATCCAGAAGATGTCGATCGGCTTCTTCACCCGCAACAACCCGGGCGTCCTGATCTCGCGGATGACCAACGACGTCGAAGCGCTGCAGCAGCTGGTCACCACCGGCGTGGTGACGATCTTCTCCAGCACCCTGACTCTGGTCGGCGTGGTCGTGATCCTGCTCCTGCTCGACCTGAAGCTGGCGCTGATCACCTTCATCACCTTCCCCCTGCTGGCGATCGCCAGCCTGATCTTCCGGATCGTCTCGGCGGGCGCCTACCGGGCGACGCGCGAGCGGATCGCCGCCGTCACCGCCTACCTGCAGGAGAGCCTCAGCGGCGTGCGGGTGGTGCGCAGCTTCGGCCAGGAGCCGCGGCACGTCGACGAGATGACGGAGCTGAACGAGGCCAACCGCCAGATCAACATGAAGACGGTCTACCTCAACGCCTCCTACTTCCCGGCGGTCGAACTGCTGGCCGCGATCGGGACCTCGGTGATCCTGCTCTACGGCGGCTCGCAGGCGATCAACGGGGCGATCGAAATCGGCATCGTCGTCTCCTTCGTCGGCTACCTGACCACCTTCTTCGAACCGATCCAGGAACTGAGCCAGCTCTACACGACCTACCAGCAGGGGATGGCGGCGCTCGACAAGATCTTCGACCTGCTCGACACCGAGCCCGACATGGTCGATGCGCCGGGGGCGATCGACCCGGGGACGATCCGCGGCGAGATCGAGCTCGACGACGTCTGGTTCTCCTACTCCGACGAGCAGGACCCCGAGCAGGTGCCGGGGAGCTCCTGGGTGCTGGAAGGGGTCGACCTGCACGTGCCGCCGGGCCAGACCCTGGCGCTGGTCGGGGCGACCGGGGCGGGCAAGTCGACCTTCGCCAAGCTGGTGGCGCGCTTCTACGACCCGCAGAAAGGGCGGATGCTGGTCGACGGCCACGACCTCAAGGGGGTGCAGCAGAAGGCGCTGCGGCGCCAGCTCGGGATCGTGCCCCAGGAGGGCTTCCTGTTCAGCGGCAGCGTCAGGGAAAACGTCGCCTTCGGGCGGCCGGAGGCGAGCCTCGAGGAGATCGAGGAGGCGATCGCCACCGTCGGCGCGACCGATTTCATCGCTGGACTGCCGAACGGGATCGAGACCGAGGTCGGCGAGCGCGGCGTCCAGCTCTCGGCCGGGCAGCGGCAGCTGGTGGCCTTCGCCCGGGCGCTCCTGGCCGAGCCACGGATCCTGATCCTCGACGAGGCGACGAGCAACGTCGACGTGCGGACCGAGAAAACGATCGAGAAAGGCCTCGAGCGCCTACTCCACGGCCGCACCGCGATCGTGATCGCCCATCGCCTCAGCACGATCCGTCGCGCCGGCAAGATCGTCGTGCTCGAACACGGCGAGATCGTCGAGCAGGGCACCCACGAAGAGCTGATCGCCGCGAACGGCGTCTACGCGAAGCTCTACGGCGCCTGGCAAGAGAACGCGGCGGCGTAGGAACACGGGGCCGGTGAGCCACCGCGTTCTCGACTTTGACCACACCAGGGTGGGGTCAAAGTCGGTAAGGCGAACTTGACTGGCGGGGCCACAACCGCGCGCCAGCTTCGTCGAGGCGACAGCCGGCGGGCGCCGGCTCGCTATTCCGGGCCGATGCCGCCGGATTCGGATTCCGGGGCGGTTTCTTCGGGGGCGACTTCTTCGATTTCGCCGCCGGCGCCGCCCGTTTCGGGGACGAATTCTTCTTCCGGGGCCACTTCTTCTTCGGGGACGAATTCTTCTTCGGGGGCCACTTCTTCCGGGGCCACTTCGATGCCGCCCGATTCTTCGGGGGCGACTTCTTCGGTGCCGCCGCTCGATTCGGGCGCGGCTTCGGGGGCGTGGGGAGCTTCGGAGCAGTCTTCGAAGCCGTAGACCGCCGCCTCGGACCGAAATTCTTCGACCGCCGGGACCGCTTCCTGCGATGCCGTTTCGAGGGTGGCGACTTCTTCGGCTTCGGAGGCTTTTTTGATTTCGCCCTCGACCATCGCCAGTTTTTCGGCAGCGCCCATGAATTCGGAGTAGCCGGTCGCCGGGCTTGGCCGGCCGAGGCGCTGCAGGCCTTCCACCATGCCGATGTAGAGGTTGGCGACCTGGGTCGTCTGGCTGGTCGATTCGGCCGCCGATTCGCCGACCGAGCCGATCGCGGTGTTGACCTCGCCGCAGATGCCATCGCCCTGGGTGATGAATTCCGCCTTGCTCAGCTGCGGCTTTTCTTCGACCTGCGGCTTCTTCGCCGTGGTGGTGCTGGAGCTGCCGCCACCGCCGCATCCGCTCGCCAGCAGGGCGAGGAGCACGAAAGCCGGCAGGGCAAGGAGAATCAGCCGGAAACGCATCAAAACGAAGCTAGCAGCGGGATCGGACTACTGCGCCCCAGGGACTCGAACCCCGACTACCTCGTCCAGAGCGAGGCGTGCTGCCATTACACCAGGGCGCAATGCGTCCAGGGAGGATAACTAGAGGCTGGACAGGTCGGCGTCAGCGTCGGCGATCGCATCGACCGAGCCACTCACGTCGACGTCCTCCGCCAACAGCCTGCGGGCCTCGGCGAGGTCTTCGGAGCGGCCGACGCTGAGGCAGCCCGCCACCTTGCCCCTCTTCAGGTACCAGACGCTGAACTCGCCCTGCTCGCGGGAGCCCCGCCAGACCTCCTGGTCCCAGTCATTCGCCGGGCCGACGTACTCGAGGCTCGCCCAGTCGGCGAGGTCGCTGAAGAAGTAGGGGACGACGTCGTAGTCCTCGTCCGCGCCGAGCATGTTCTTCGCCGCGTGCATGCCCTGCTGCATCGCCACGTCCCAGTGCTCGACCCGGATCCGCCGCCCGTGGACGACGCTGTCGTAGGAGCAGAGATCGCCGGCCGCGTAGATCCCCGGAACCGAGGTCTGAAGCTTCGAATCGCAGATGACGCCGTTCTCGACCTCGAGCCCGGCCCGCTGCGCCAGCATCACGTCCGGTTTCACCCCGGCGCCGACCACGACCAGGTCGCAGTCGAAGCTCTGCCCGCTCTCGGTCAGCACCGAGCTCACCCGGCCGTCGCCCTCGAAGGCGCTCACCGACTCGCCGCCGACGAAGGTCACCCCGTGCTCTTCCAGGCCCTGCTGGAAGAAACGGCCGGCGTCGTCGCCGAAGGTGCGCGAGAGCGCCACCTCCTCGACCGCGACCATCGTGCACCGCGTGCCGCCCGCCGCCAGCGAGGCGGCCACCTCGGCGGCGATGTAGCTGCCGCCGACCAGCACCACCTGGCTCGCCGCCTTGGCGTCCTCGCGGATCGCGTCGGCGTTGCCGTAGGCGCGCAGATAGTGGATGCCCTCGTTCTCGGCGCCCTCGATCCGCAGGATGTTCACGTTCGACCCCGTCGCCAGCAGCGCTCGACCGAAGGCGACCTCCTCGCCGCCCTGAATCTGCGCCGTCTTCGCCTCGGCGTCGATCGACATCACGTTCTTGCCGGTCAGCAGCTCGACCGAGTTCTCCTCGTACCAGGAGGGCTCGTTGACGTAGGCCTCGGCCCGCGAGGCGTCGCCGCGCAGATACTCCTTCGAGAGCGGCGGCCGTTCGTAGGGCGGCTCGGGCTCCCGCCCGACCAAGATGATCGAGCCCTCCGAGCTTCGCTTGCGCAGCTCGGAGGCACAGCTGGCCGCGGCCATCCCACCGCCGACGAGGAGAAAATCGACCTCGCGGTCAGCCACTGGCGATGCCGCCGTCGCCTGCCGGTCCGAACAACACCTTCAAGTCGTCCTCTTTACCCGGGTCAAGCACGGCCAACACCTCGTCGCCCTCCTCCAGCACCGTGTCGGCGGTGGGGACGAAGCCCTTGCCCGACCGCAGCACCGAGATCAGCAGGCTGCCCTCGGGCATGTGCAGGTCGCCGACCCGCCGCCCGGTCACCCCGGAGTCCTTGCCGAGCAGCATCTCGATGATCTCCAGCTGCTCCTCCTGCAGGTCGAGCAGGTGGACCAGGCCGTACTCGGGCACCTCGTGCTCGAGCAGGCGCAGGATCAGGTCGGTAGCCGAGACCGACGGTTTGATCCCGAGCAGATCGAAGTGCTGGCGGTTGCGCGGGTTGTTGACCCGGGCGATGATCTGGTCGACCAGGTACTTCTCCCGCGCGACCTGACAGATCAACATGTTGTCCTCGTCGTCGCCGGTGACCGCGATCACCATGTCGGCGCGCTGCACCCCGGCCCGCTCGAGCACCCAGAGCTCGGAGGCATCGCCGTAGGAGACGTTGTGCTCGAGCTCCTGCTCGACCGTCAGGTAGCGGCGCCGATCGCTCTCGATCAGCGTCACCTCGTGGTCCTTCTCGAGTAGCTCGCGGGCCAGGTTCCATCCGACCTTCCCGGCTCCGACGACGATGATGTACACGCGCTCTCCCCTCCCCTACGCGGCTTCCGCCGCGCCCTCGGAACCGCCGTCACCGCGGCCGGCCGAGTCGCGCACCGCGGTCTCCAGCATGTCGATCGCGACCCGCGTCGGGCAGACCGTCTGCAGACCCTGACGCGCGTACCACTCGGCCCGCAAAGGGTCGAGGACGCGGGCGATCACGGTCGGCACGTCGTATCGGCGCTTGGCGATCTGGGCGATGATGATGTTCGTGTTGTCGCCGTCGGTGGAGGCGATGAAGACATCCGCGCCGTCGATCCCGGCCGCCTCCAGCGCCTCGGTCTCGAGCCCGGCGCCGACGGTGAACTGGCCGCCGAGGTCCTCCCAGCTCTTCACCAGGCCCACCTCGAGGCGGGCGTGGGACTCGGGGTCCTCGTCGAGCGCGGAGACGGTGTGGCCCTCGCGGAGCATCGCTCGCGCGACCGAGCTGCCGACGCGCCCGCAGCCGACGATCAGGATGAACATGCGGCGGATACTAGTGCCATGACGACTGAACGGAGGGCACGTGGCTAGTCGTCATCGTCGTCTTCGAGGACCGGTGCGCGGCCTTCGGCGGGCTGGACCACGGCGGTCGATTCCGGCTCCGGAGGTGCCGTCAACAGCACCCGACATGGTGCTTTTTTCAATACGTACTCGGTCGCCGCGCCGATCTCGGCGGGCTTTGCCGCGCCGATCCCGCCGAAGCGCCCACCGCCGCGGATCTTGGTCGGCGGCTCGGCCCCGATCACGATCGCTTCCGAGTTCGCCCGGCGGGCCGCCTCGACGATCCCGGCGCCGGTTTTGCGCGCCCGGATCACCTCGGTCGAGACCTCCACGTCCTCGTACTCCTCGCCCACCTCGCGGGCGCGGTCGAGCGCCCGGCGCGCCTGCGCCTCGCGCTCCGGCGGCAGCTCGGCGTCGAGTGGCAGGCTCAGCGGCACCTCGATCACGTAGACCAGCCCCAGGTGCGACTCGCCGTCGACGGCGCCGTCCTCCTGCTCGGCGGCGGCGAGGCGTCCGGCGGTGGCGACGATGTCGTCGTCGAGCTCGGTGCCGAAGACCGGCACCAGGAGGTTCGAGAACTCGACCGTGGGGATCTGCTTGGTGAGAGCCGCCTCGCCGACCTGGACCCGCTTGGTCAGCGACGTCCCCTCGACGTACTTGCGGTAGATGACGTAGAAGGTGAGCCCGAAGGCCATCCAGCCGATCCCGACCCAACGGGCGGTCGAGTGGAAGGCGAGCACGCTGAGGAAGGCGAGGCCGCTGGCGAGCGCCGCGACGATGGCCGGGATCGGCAGCTGCGCGGGTCCCCAGGCCATCCCCCAGGGGATGCGGAACGGACGCAGCTTGTCGGGCATCGTGACCCGCAGGCGGATGATCGAGAGGTGGGCGATCGTGATCGCCAGCGTCGCGCCGAAGGCATAGAGGCCGGCCAGCACCTTGATGTTGGTGGGGATCACGAGGCCGAGCGCGATCAGCCCGCAGATCGTGATCGCCACGTACGGCGTCGCCCGCCTGCGCTCCAGTTTGCCCAGCCAGCTGGGGATCTGGCGGTTGATCGCCAACGTGTAGGTGTGGCGGGAGACGCCCAGCATCGAGGTCGTCGCCGCCCAGAAGAGGACCGGCGCCGCGACCAGGGCGACGACCCAGCGCATCAGCTCCGCCAGCCAGTGCGGGTGGAAGGAGGAGACGACGCCGAGCACCGGGTCCTGGATGTACTGGCCGCCGAGCGCGGTTTCGGGCCCGTGCGGGCCGGCGACCACGGGGACCGCCATCAGGGCGATCGCCGCCATCCCGGCGTAGACCAGGGGCACCGCGATCGCGCCGAGGCTGGCGATCCGCTTCAGGTCGCGGCGGCCGACCTCGATGTCCGGGGCGAGGTCGGAGGCGGCCTCGATCCCGGCGTAGGCGAGCATCGCCACCACCGCCGCGTAGATGATGTCGCGCAGGTTCGGGGTGCTGAACAGGTGGATCTGCTCGGTCAACCGGTCGGGGTGCATGACGACGAAGATCCCGACGCCGATCACCGCCAGCTGCAGCGCCAGGTCGGCGAGGGCGATGAAGGCCAGCGAGCGTTGTTGCCCGCGCCCGGTCACGTTCATGATGTTCAGCAGGCAGGCGCCGGCGATCACCGCCGCGGCGACCAGGATTTCGGTCCCCTTGTCGTCGAAGCCGGCCCAGATCGGCACCAGGTAGTGGGGCACCGAGATCGCCGCCAGGGCGATCACGATCAGGTAGTCGAGCAGGATCGCCCAGCCGGCGATGAAGGCGATCAGCTCGTTGAAGGCGTGGCGGGCGAAAGCCGAGGAGCCGCCGCGCTCGCGGAACATCGCCGAGCCCTCGACGTAGGTGAGCGTCGTCAACCCGAACAGCAGACCGGCGACGAGGAAGATCAGCGGGGTCAGCCCGAGCCCGCGCTCGGCGACCACCCCGAGGGCGAGGTAGATCGAGAAGCCGACCGCCGAGTAGGCGGCGGCGAAGAGCCAGGGGACGCCGAGCCCGCGGCGCAGTTTGCCCTTGCGGACCGCCGGGGGAACCCTCATCGGCTCTGCCTGCTCGCGATCCAGAAGCGGCCGATGCCGACCGCGGTGAAGAGGACCCCCATCAGGAAGCCGATCGAGGCGGGGCCACCGCCGTTCGCCAGGGTGACGATGAGCAGCAGCAGGCCGATGACGACGAACACCAGCGAGAAGCCGCGGATCGCTCCGTGGTAGGCGCGATCACGGTTCACGGGGTCACCTCGAGCAGCGCCGCGCCGGGAACCGCGGGCGCCTGGTTCTCGAGCGGTTCGGAGACGACGATCACCCGGCAGGGGCGCTCGCCGAGGATCGTCTGCAGGGTCTTGTCGTACTGCGGCACGCCGTTGCGATAGCGGAGGCCGACGACGATCGCCGCGGCGGAGATCTCGGCCGCCTCCTCGGCCACCGAGTAGCCCGCCTGCCCCGGCCGCACCCGGGCGACGTGCCCGGTCACCCGTGCCCCGCCGATCAGCTTCGCCTCCTCGACCCGGCGCTGCGCCTCGGATTCGGCCTCGGGCAGCTCGGCGTCGAGCGGCAGGTTGGTGGGCACGGTCATCATCGAGTGGACGTGGATCCCGCGCCGCCGTTTGGAGGCGAGTTTGACCGCGGTGGCGACCATCTCGGGTGAGAACGCTTCGTCGTCCTCGAAGCCGACCAGGACCGAGCGGTACTCGACCTCCTCGACCCCCAGCGGTTCGGGCGTCACCACCTTCACCGTGCGGGTCAACGGCAGCCCCTGGTTGCGGCGGTAGAGGACGTAGACGGTGATCCCGAGCAGCATCCAGCCGGTGCCGACGAAGAGGGTCGAGGGGTTCAGCGCCATCACCACGATCCAGGCGGCGAAGGTGCCGAGCCCGCCGAGCACCGCGGTCAGCGGTACCTCGAAGCCGAAGGCGCGGAAGTTCAGCGGCGGCTTCCAGGTCCGCTCCACGTCGCGCTGGGTGCGGCGCAGCTGGATCACCGCGACGTGGGCGATCGTGAACGACAGCATTGCGCCGAACGAGTACATCGTCGCCAGGAAGTTCGTCTTCCCCGGCACCATGGTGAGGATCGCGACGCCGGCGAAGATGATGATCGCGATGTAGGGCGTGCGGTACTTCGGGTGGACCTGGCGCAGGCCCTCGGGCAGCTGCCGGTGCTGGCCCATCGAGTAGGTCAGCCGGGAGACGCCGATCAGGCCCGCGTTGGTGGCGATCAGCAGGATCACCGCGGCGAGGACGCCGACGTAGTAGCGAAGGATTTCGGTGGGGCCGTCGGAGAGCCCGAGGTTCTCGACGATGCCGAGGATCGGGTCGTCGGCGAATTTGGTGCCTAGTTCGGTGTGGTAGCCGCCGCCGACCGCGTCGTGCACCACCGGCATCGCCGAGAGGGCGACGATCGGGATCAAGAGGTAGAGGCCGAGCACGGCGACGACCACGTAGCCGACGCTCTTGGGGATCGTCCGCGCCGCGTCCTTGGCCTCCTCGGCCATGTTGGAGATCGTCTCGATCCCGGTGTAGGCGATCATCCCGACCGCGATCCCGAGGGCGAAGTCGCTCCAGGTCGGGGCGACCCCCAGGTGGATGTTGTCGACCAGGATGTGCGGGCTGAGCACCAGCACGATCCCGATCCCGACCAGCACCACCTGGGTGGCGAGGTCGGCGACGGCGAGGATCAGGTTCAGTTTCGAGGACTCCTCGGTGCCGCGGATGTTCAGCACGGCGAGGCCGACGACGAGCGCGGCGCCGGCGATCACGTCGCCGGGGCTATGACCGATGGCGGGCCAGAAGACGGCCAGGTAGTGGGGCACGAAGAAGGCCGAGATCGCGACCGTGATCGTGTAGTTGAGCATCTGTCCCCAGGCGGCGACGAAGCTGACGAACTCGTTGAAGGCGTGGCGGGCGAAGCTGGAGGAGCCGCCGGCCTCGGGGAACATCACGGTCGCCTCGGCGTAGGTGGCGGCGGTGGCGGCGAAGATCAGTCCGGAGATGACGAAGGCGATCGGAGTCAGCCCGAGGGCGAACGCGGCGGTGACGCCGAGGGCGTAATAGATCGACGAGCCGACGTTGCCGTAGGCGGCCGAGAACAGGGCCCCGACGCCGTGGACGCGACTCAGCGATTCGTCTCTTGGGATTCGCTGGGCCATCTAGGAAATGGAGGAAACGGACACTCTCTAATCCGAATATACGCACGTCGGGAGCGGGCCTCGCAGGTGCTCGTGCGAGAGATCACGAGGGCCGGCGACGCCGAGCAGGGCGAGGGCCAGCTCGAGTTCCTCGGCCAGGGTCCGCAGCACCCACTCGGCCCCCTCCGCGCCGGCCGCGGCGAGGCCCCAGATCGCGGGCCGGCCGACGAGCACCGCGTCGGCGCCGAGGGCGAGTGCGATCGCCACGTCGACCCCGCGCCGGATCCCGCCGTCGACGAGGACGGTGGCGCGCCCGGCGACCGCCGCGACGACCTCCGGCAGCGCTTCCGCGGTCGTCACGGCGCGGTCGAGCTGGCGACCGCCGTGGTTGGAGACGACGACGCCGGCGGCGCCGTGGGCGATGGCGAGCTCCGCGTCCTCGGCGGTCAGCAGACCCTTGACCAGCACCGGGACACCGGCCTCGGCGGCGATCTCGCCGAGGTGCTCCCATCTGAGCGACGGGGTCAGCAGGTCGAAGGTCCGGGTGACGTCGAACGGCCGGCCGCCGCCGAGCGCCGCGGTGACGCTGGGGATCGCGACCTCGGGCGGGATCGCGAAGCCCGTGCGGTGGTCCTGCTCGCGTTTGCCACCGGGTGGCGCGTCGACGGTGACGACGACGGCCTCGAAGCCGGCCGCGACCGCCTCCGCCGTCAGCGCCCGGGTGACGCCGGCGTCGCTGAAGGGATAGAGCTGGAACCAGCGCCGGCCGTCCGGGGCGGCGGCCGCGACCTCGGTCGGGGTCGCGGTGGCGAGGGTCGAGAGGCACATCACCGTCCCCGCCGCGGCGGCGGCGCGGGCGGTCGCCGGCTCGCCCTCCGGGTGGAGCATTCGCTGGTAGGCGACCGGGGCGACGAGGATCGGTGCCGCGACCGGGGCCCCGAGCACCTCGACCGCGGTCGAGACCGACTCGATCCCGGTCAGCTGCCGCGGGCGCAGCCGCCAGCCCTTCCACGCCTCGACGTTCTCGCGCAGCGTGAGTTCGTCACCGGCGCCGCCGGAGAAGTAGCCGAGCGGGCCGGGGTCGAGCTCGCGCTCGGCCGCCCGCTGCACATCGAAGACATTGACCCAGCCCTCCGGCACGGCCGGGAAGCTAGTCGCTCAGCCGGCCTGGTGGTGTCGCCGGTGCGAGGGTCGCACGGTGAAGTGGATGACGCCGGGGCCGGCGCCGGCCGTCCCGTTGACGGTGGCGAGGACCCGGAAAACGTGTTTGCCGGGCCTCAGGCCCTTCACCTTGAACGGCGAGGCGCAGGCTTTGTAAGGCTTGCCGTCGAGCTTGCACATGAAGGCCGCCCCGGCGATCGGCGAGCTGAAGCGGAAGGTTGCGCTGCGCGCCGTGGCATCGATCCGGTGGGGACCGAGCTGGATCGTCGGGAAAGGCGACAGCTGCGGCTGGGGAGCCGGGGGCCGCGCCGGCTCGCTACACGCACAGCCCAGCGGCGGCGCTTTCAGCTGCACCGAGATGTTGAACCCGCCCATCGGGGGCGTAGGGAACGGTTCCCCGGGGCCTTCGATGTGGGAGCCGTCGACCGCGATCCGGTATTCCCTGCCGGCGCTCACCGGCGCCCTCAGCGAGGAGTACCAGCCGGGCGAGGAGGAAGCCAGCGGCACCAGTGCGGCCAACCCCGATCCTTCGTAGAGGGCGAGCAGCTTCGGCCCACCGGCGCCCTGCAGGCTGATCCACGCTTCGCCCGACCTCGGTGGGGTCCACGCGTACCAGACCGAGGCGCCCCCAGGGTCGCCGGCGTGATCGGGCTCGCCCGCCTCCTTGGTCGCCCCCCAGTTGTAGCCGGGCTTCTGTTCGACGAAGTATTCGTCTTCGTTCGGTTCTTCGAACGGGCTCTGGCCGACTTCCTGGAAGTGTTCGCCGAGCCTGATCGGGGTTGCGAAGGCGTCGTTCGGCGGCGGCGGGGTCGCTTCGATCGAGAGGCTAATCGTGCCTTCGCCGGATGGGATGTGCGCTTCTTCGGCCGGGGCCGGCACATAGAAGCCATTCCCGTCGGCGCCGATCACGTAGTGGTGACCCGCGGTGGCGGCGAAGGTGTAGGTGGTCTGGCTCGCCCAGCACTGCGGGCCTTCGTCGCCGTTGCCGCGCCTTGCGGTCAGCGAGGTGAGGTGGGCGAGTTCCGTCCCTTCGTAGACGTTGACCACGCTCAACATTTCGCTGCCGCAGACGCTGACCGTGATCCAGCCGCTGGCCGGGGCCTCCCATTCCCACCAGATCGAGCGGCCCTTGGCGAAGCCGTTGATTTCCTCGCCGGTCTCCCTCGTCGCGCCGACGTTCGACTCGCTCAGATGAACCGGCAGCTCGGCGCCGAGCGGCGTCCGTTCGGCGAAGTTGTCGTTTGGCGGCGGCGCCGCGGCGGCTGCCGGGGCGAGGACGCCGAGCGAGGCGCCGACGGCGATCGCGGCGCCGATGCCGAGTGAGCGGAGCTTGCTGGAGCGACGAGGTCTCACGTAGGCAGAAACATACAATGGTCAGAGGAACCCCTTGTGGTCGATCGGTCGGCGGCTGCCGACTACCGACGTGGGACGTGAGGCAGCTCGTCAGCTGCCGAGCACGAGGTCGAGCAGGCCCGGGAAGCGGGACTCGAGGTCCTCGCGGCGCAGGCTGATCATCCGCTTCGTGCCGCTGGCGCGCGCCCGGGTGACGCCCGCCTCGCGTAGCTGGCGCAGGTGGTAGCTGCCGGTCGAATTCGGCAGGCCGAGGCGTTCGTAGAGCTCGGTGCAGAGGATCTCGCCCTCCTGGTCGACGAGGCGCACCACGTCGATCCGCAGCGGATCGCCGAGGGCCCGCATGATCGTCGCCAGGTCTAACGAACCGACCTCGGGATGGCGGATCCGCTCCCTACGTGATGACTTCGTCACAGAAGCGTTTGCGGTCATGCGGGCATGGTACAACTTCCTTAGTTCGAAAACTTTGGAAATATCGGAGCCGCCGATGTCCGTAGCCAGCCTGCCCAGCGCCCGCCACCCCCTCTCAAGGCACGTCGCCTATTTCCTCGCCGCGGCGACGATCGGCCTCGCCCTCTTCGCCTCCGGCACCCCCTCTCCCCTCTACGGCACCTACAGCGGGCTCTGGGGCTTCGACGCGGTGGTCCTGACCCTCGTCTATGCGACCTACGCCTTCGGCGTCCTCACCACCCTGCTGCTCGCCGGGCGGCTCTCCGACGAGGTCGGTCGGCGGCCGGTCCTGATCGTCGCGATGGCGACGTTGGCGATCGTCACCGTCCCCTTCATGCTGGCCGACTCGGTCGTCTGGCTCTTCGTCGCCCGCGGCATCCAGGGGCTGGCGACCGGCCTTGCCCTGAGCGCCGCCAGCGCCGCGCTGCTCGACCTCCACCCGAGCCGCGACCCGATCTCGGTCAGCCTCGCCAACGGGGTCGCCTCGACGATCGGGCTGGGCTCCGGGGTGATGGTCTCCGCCGCGATCGTCCAGTTCCTGCCCGCTCCTCGGGTCCTCCCCTACGTCCTCCTGGCGATCCTCTTCCTCGGCTTCCTGGTCGCCGCCTGGCGGCTGAAGGAGCCGGTCGAGGTGGCGGAGGACGCCCGCTTCCGCCTCACCCCACAGCGGCCCTACGTGCCCGCGGTGGCCCGCCGCCCCTTCGTCCTCGCCGCGCTCGCGGTCCTCTCCTCCTGGTCGATCGGCGGGCTCTTCCTCTCGCTCGGCCCGGAGCTCTCGGCGATCGTCTACAGGTCCGATGCCCACCTGGTCAGCGGCCTGGCTGTCTTCATGCTGGCGATCTCGGGCGCCGTCTCGCAGCTCCTCTTCGGCCGCTGGGCCCCCTGGCGCGGCGCCGCGGTCGGCTCGCTGGCCCTAGCCGCCGGAATGGGCATGATCGTCGCGGCCGCCGCGACCACCTCGGCCATCCTCTTCACCATCGGGGCGATCGTCACCGGCGCCGGCTTCGGCACCGCCTTCCTCGGCGGTCTGCGGTCGCTCTCCTCGGCGATCCCGCCGGAGCACCGGGCGGCGACGATGTCGGCCTTCTACCTGGTCGCCTACGGATCGCTATCGGTCCCGGCGGTGATCGCGGGCTTCCTAGTCGAACCGCTGGGCGTCCGCGAGACCTTCGAGATCTTCGGCAGCGCGATCATCCTCATCGCCCTGGTGGTCACCGTCGAGGCCTGGCGCCAGCGCCCCCGGGCGACGATCCGAGCCCACGAGCTCTCCGCCCAGCCCGGCTAGGCGAGGGTCCAAGGCTTTGCGGCCGGGGACGGTGGGCCCGGGCGTCTCGGAGGCGACCCGGGCAGGCTGAGGCCGCCTCCGAGACGCTCGGGTCGGAAGGTTTTGTGGGGGAGAGCCGTCACAGGGACGGCACGATCTCAGGGGAGTCGTCACAAACCGATGACGCCCGCCGGACGCCCGTGCACTTGGCCACACCCTGGTGTGGATAACTGCACCGGCGTCGACGCCGGTGCTTTTAGGCCGCCCATAGGCGGCACAACTGCACCGGCGTCCGGAGGGCTGTCACGAAAGCGTGACGTTCCCTTCATCTCCCTCACGCCTCCCCTGAGACCCGCACGGGACCCGCACCCCCACCTCTCCCCACGGACGCGGCCATCTCGGAGGCGGCCTCAGCCTGCCCGGGTCGCCTCCGAGATGGCCGGGTCCCTTGCCCGTCCCGCCAGGATGGCCGCGTCCCTTTCCCGTCCCTCTTAGCGCTAGGCGTGGTGACGCTTGAAGCGGGCGGCGGCCGCGTCCAGGTGGGCGGCCGCGGTGCTCGAGTCGGGTGAACCCGCCGGGGGCGTGCCGGGGGGCGGCGCCGGGCCCCAGCTTTCACGACCGTCGGAGGTCTGGATCGGGATCCGCGGGCCGGCCATCGCGGGCGTGTCGACGGTGGTGTCCCAGATCGCCTTCACCCGGGAGAAGACCTCGCGGATTTCGCTCTTCCTGCCCTGGTAGCCCCACTTGTGCTGGTCGGCGAGCAGGCCGGAGGCGTGGATCCCGGCTTCTTCGGCAAGGAAGAGGGCGCGCGGCATGTGGAAGCCCTGCGTCACCACCACCGCGTCGGTGACGTTGAAGATCGAGCGGGCCCGGACCATCGTCGCCCAGGTGTCGAACCCGGCGTGGTCCTCGAAGATGTCCTCCGGCCTCACCCCGTCCCGCACCAGCGCCTTGCGCATCGTGTCGGGCTCGTCGTAGGTCCACTGGCCGTGATCGCCGGAGACGAGGATCTTCGAGACCTTGCCCGCGTGCCAGAGCAGCGAGGCCTCTTTGACCCGGTCGGCGAGCATCCCGCTCATCTTCCCGTTGGCGTTCACCAATGCCCCCGGCACGATCGCCACTTCGGCGGGCGGCACATCCGCCACGTCGGAAGTCGCCTCCCCATCCGTGGTCAGCAGGATGTAGGCGTTCGACCCGACCACGATCAGACACAGCAGCGCCGCCAGCCCGGTCAGTCCCCCGACAGTCTTGGGAAACCGCCGCCAAGGCCAGGTCAATGCCCGCCAAACGCTCAGAAGCCCCTGCTTCATGGTCGAAAACGCTAGCAATGCGCTCGGTGGGGGTCCTAGTGGGACGGAATTGTGCGGGAGGGTTCGCGCAAGGGCGGTGGGTGCCCCTTCATCAGAAGCCGTCGCGCAGCTGGGGCGCCTGCGGGACCTCGGATTCTCCGTTCTTGAGCTTCTGCTGAAGGGGCACCCACCGCCCATCGGTTGCTGGCCGGCGATTCCCACGCTGACCCGACCTCGTTGGAAAAGCGGCTCGAACGCTGTAGGAGGGTTCGCGTCTCCGAGCGCTGAGGAAGCGAGAGGGATCAGTCCCCCCGGAGCAGGCCCCGAAGCGTCCCCGAACTGCGAACGGGGGTGCGGACACCCCCGAACGAAAGCTCAGGCTCCCCGAACCGAGCCCTTGAGGCCGCCACAGCTGCGCGACGGCTTTCGGGCGGGGGTGTCCGCACCCCCGCCCACCACCACGGTCAGCCTCAGAACTTCACAATCGGAATGATCAGGATCGCGACGATGTTGGCGACCTTGATCATCGGGTTGATCGCCGGCCCGGCCGTGTCCTTGTAGGGATCGCCGACCGTGTCGCCGGTCACCGAGGCTTCGTGCGCGGGCGAACCTTTGCCGCCGTGGGCGCCGTCCTCGATCAGCTTCTTCGCGTTGTCCCAGGCGCCGCCGCCGGCGGTCATCGAGACCGCCTGGAAGAGGCCGACCACGATCACGCCGATCAGCAGCCCTCCCAGCGCGTCGACGCTGAGGAGGCCGACGATCACCGGCACCACGATCGGGATCAGGGCCGGCGCGATCATCTCTTTCTGCGCCGCCAGGGTGACGATGCTGACCGTCTCCGCGTAATCCGGTTTTTCGGTCCCCTCCATGATCCCCGGGTGCTCTTTGAACTGTTTTCGGACCTGCTCGACCACCTGGCCGCCGGCCCGGCCGACCGCCTCGATCGAGAGGGCCAGGAACAGGTAGACCATCATCCCGCCGATGATCAGCCCGATCAGGACGTCGGGGCTGGTCAGGTGGAACAACCCGTTCAGATCGAAGTTGGCCGGCGCCTCGTCGGCCAATTCGCTGCGGAACGCGGCGAAGAGGACCAGCGCGGCGAGTGCGGCCGAGCCGATCGCGTAACCCTTGGTCACCGCCTTGGTGGTGTTGCCGACCGCGTCGAGCGGGTCGGTGACGGCGCGCACCTCGTCCGGCAGGTCCGCCATCTCGGCGATCCCACCGGCGTTGTCGGTGATCGGACCGAAAGCGTCGAGGGCGACGATCAGACCGCAGAGCGAAAGCTGCGCGACGACGGCGATGCCGATGCCGTAGATGCCCGCGAGCTCGTTCGCACCGAGGATCGCGAGGGCGATCACGAGGGCCGGTGCGGCGGTCGACTGGAAGCCCTGGGCGAGGCCGGCGATGATGTTCGTCGCGTGCCCGGTCTCCGAGGCCTCGGCGATCATCTTCACCGGCCGGAACCGGGTCGCCGTATAAAATTCGGTGATCCCGAAGAGCAACGCGGTGACCGCCACGCCGATCACGGCGCAGAGCCAGAGATCGCCGACGCTGACCGATTTGGCCGCCGCTTCGGCGAAGCCGAGCCGCAGCGGGTCGCTCATCATCCAGTCGGTGATCGGGTAGAACGCCGCCACCGAGAGGATCCCCGAGATCAGCAGGCCGCGGTACAGAGCACCCTCGACCTTGTCGGTCGTGGTCCGCACGCAGAGCGCCCCGATGATCGAGGCGATGATCGCCACCGCGCCGAGCACCAGCGGGTAGATCGCCACCTCACGGGCGTATTCCGGGTTGAAGGTGAGGACGCCGAGCAGCATCACGGCGACCGAGGTGACCGCGTAGGTCTCGAACAGGTCGGCGGCCATGCCGGCGCAGTCGCCGACGTTGTCACCGACGTTGTCGGCGATCAC
>Ga0134125_10000581_pt1 | contig 48529 bp, 34 predicted proteins | sample KB31751_FD_96464 | JGI IMG/M metagenome (GOLD analysis project Ga0134125, IMG submission 96464) | Terrestrial soil microbial communities with excess Nitrogen fertilizer from Kellogg Biological Station, Michigan, USA - KB3-175-1 | ecosystem: Environmental > Terrestrial > Soil > Unclassified ... | reverse complement strand
CCCGTCGCCCAGCGAGAAGGACACGTCGTAAGCCCGCATGATCTCGCAAATCTCCTTGAAATGCGTGTAGAGGAAACTTTCCCGGTGATGCGCCAGACACCATTTAGCCATGATCGAGCCGCCCCTCGAAACGATCCCGGTCATCCTCCCCGCTGTCAGGGGGATATACCGCAGAAGCACACCGGCGTGGATCGTAAAATAGTCGACGCCCTGCTCGGCCTGTTCGATAAGCGTATCGCGATAGATCTCCCAGGTGAGCTCCTCCGCCTTGCCGCCGACCTTTTCCAGCGCCTGGTAGATCGGCACCGTGCCGACGGGCACCGGCGAATTGCGAAGGATCCACTCCCTGGTTTCATGAATATTCTTCCCCGTGGAAAGATCCATGATCGTGTCCGCGCCCCAGCGGCACGCCCAGACCGCCTTTTCCACCTCTTCCTCGATGGTCGAACTGACCGCCGAGTTGCCGATGTTGGCGTTGATCTTGACGAGGAAATTTCGTCCGATGATCATGGGTTCGGACTCGGGGTGGTTGATATTGGCGGGAATGACCGCGCGACCCGCGGCGACCTCGGCCCGCACAAATTCCGGCGTAACCTGGTGTTTCGGCGTCAACGCACCGAAACTATGGCCCGGGTGCTGATGGTGGAGACTGCCCGGCTTTCCGGTAAACGCGCCTGGCGTGCCGTTGCCGCCCGCCCAACGGGCGTATTCATCGATGCGTTGATTCTCCCGGATCGCGATATATTCCATCTCCGGGGTAATGATGCCACGGCGGGCGTACGCCAGCTGCGTCACCGCCGTGCCGGGTTTGGCCTTTTTTGGCGGCCGGATATGGGAAAAGCGAAGTTCGTCCAGCGCGCTGTCCTGCTGGCGCCGGCGTCCATACACCGAGCTTACCTGGCCCAACTGATCCACATCGCCCCGGTCCATGATCCAGTCCTCGCGCAGTCGCGGCAACCCTTCCCTCACGTCTATCTCCACCCCGGGATCCGTATACGGTCCGCTTGTATCATATACCGTCACCGCCGGATTAGGCGTGACGGACTGCGTGAAACTGTCCACCGTATCCCCCACCGGGATCTCCCGCATCGCTACCCGGATCGGGTGAATGCTTCCCGGCACATAGACCTTGCGCGAAGCGGGAAAAGGCTCCCGGCTGATGACATGCTGGCCGGGTATAACGTCTTTCTTCATATACATACAATTTAAAAATACAGTTTAAAAAGGCGAACCCTACCCCCCTTGTGTCGCGCGGATCACGAAGATCCGGTCCGCTTGCCGCAGCGCATGCGCCGCCCACTCGGCCCTGGGGATCACTTCTTCGTTCAGTGCGATGGCTATCCCGTCTGCTTGCCGGATCTGCAGCAACGGCAACACATCCACCAGCGTACCGGTGTCGGGAAGTGCATACTTTTTTTGATTGATGGATACCTCTATCACGTCTCGTCGTTTATTGAACAGGCTCACGATAGGAGGCGTCGAAGAACAGGCAAAAAGAGAAGCTTACCTTTTCCCTTCGCCGGTATTAACCGGATCAGGTTATGAGGGTGTTATCTCAGCCCGTCGTCAACGAGCACCCCTAAAGTACCGTTCAAAGGTAGGGAATTTGACGAACGCGCAAACATACTATTTCTCAACCGCCACCACCGCAGGGACCGGATCCGCGCCGGGCGGCTCAGCCGATACCACCGCTTCGAATTTCTTTTTCTTGCGGAGGAACCAGCTTTCGTAGTAGGTATAGGACAGCCAGGCGACGACACAGGTGAGCGTGAGACAGATCAACGGATAGATAAGGTCGTAGATGAGATGCGATTCGGGATGGAGCACGTATTTCCGGAAAAGGAACATAATCACCTGACAGACAGCAATGTGATAGATATATATCCCGTACGAGACGCGGCCGAGCGTCCGGATCAGCCGCCCCTCGAAATTGAAGATGAAATTACCCAGCACCGCCGCCAGCAGCAGGTAGCCGAACAGAATATCGCAGACATAGTGGTCGAAGAATATCTCGCCCATATTCTTCAGCCGGAAGACCGAGAGCACGTAGCAGGCGGCAAGCGCGATCATCACCACCTGCACAGCCGGATGAAAAAGCTTCCGGATCAACCCCTGATACTTGTCGCGGTGGTAATAGAACAACGCGATGATCAACCCCCCGGTAAAAAGATCCAGCTTGTCGAAGAGCATGAGGAAGTTGATATCGTACGCCCGCTTCGGCGTCAGCGGGATAAAATGCGGCAGCACAACGGTCACGACGATCCGGACGGTGATACTGATCCCGAACATCACCGCGACAAGCGTCTTCAGGTACTTCCTGCACTTGTTCATAAGCAGCGGCCACAGCAGGTAGAACTGCTCTTCCATGCACACCGACCAGCTCACTTCGAAGATATCCCTGTTGTAAGGCATGAACGCCAACTGGTAGTTGACCGAAAAAAGGAAAAGGAACGCCAGGTCCACCAACACCTCGCCCGCGGTGACCGTCCCGTTCATCCCGAGGACCGACGCCACATACGGGGAAAAGAAAGTCAGGAAAAGCCCATAGCCGATATACAGGGGCCAGATCCGCAATATCCGCCGGATGTAGAAGTTCCTGTAACTGATCGTGCCCGTGGTATCCTTTTCGGTCAGCAGCAGGTAACTGATCAGAAATCCGCTCAGGACGAAGAACAGATTTACACCCAGCCGTCCGGTCGAACTGAACCAGTCGTCGAGAAAACTATGGGCCGCGCGATCCTGGAAATAAAAGTATTTAAAACTGAAGCAGTGCTGTAACACGACCATCGTGGCCGCAATGAACCTGATCCCGTCGAGATTCTTAAAATACACATGAGGTTTCTCCTTTCTGCCAACACCTCCGTTCGATTTCATGCGTAATGATAAAAAAATTTGCACGGATATGCAAATCCGCGGGCAGGAATTTTACCTGTGGCCGTTTCATTTCAGCTCCAGCACGACGATCGACTTCGCGGGCAGATCAACCGCGAATCCATTCCCCTCTTTCCGCGCGCCGTCGAACGCAGCCGGCTTCACCTTCGCCGGCTGATCGAAATTGTTGATGTCGGTAAATTTGTCCGAGGTCAGTATTTGCCCCGTCACGCTGTTGAAAGAAATGCCGTCCAGCGACGCATTCACGGTCATCGCGCGCGATGGATCGAGGTTCACCAGCGACACGTGGATCGCGCCGCCGGAATCGCGCGACGCCGATACATTCACCGCGGGTATCCGGCTCCCCGCGTATGCGTAATCCGGACTTGCGAGCTGCACGACCAGCGATTTCGCGTTTTGGTGGACCTTGTACAGATCGAAGACATAATAGGTCGGCGTCAATAACATCTTGTCCTTATCGGTCAGCACGAGCGCCTGCAGCACGTTGACGGTCTGCGCAAGCGCCGCTAACCGCACCCGGTCGGCGTGATTGTTGAAGATATTCAGCGTGGTGCCCGCGATCAGCGCATCGCGCAGGCTGTTTTGCTGAAACAGAAAGGCCGGGTTGGTCCCCGGCTCCACGTCGGTCCAAATCCCCCATTCGTCGACCGCCAGCGCCACCCGTTTGGCGCGATCGTATTTGTCCATGATCGCCGCGTGTTTGCTGATGATCTCATCCATCTTCAGGCAGGAAGCCATGGCTTTGAAATACGTGTCCTCGCCGAATTGCGTGGCAGACCCCTTGTGTTCCCAGTCCCCGGCGATGGTGTAGTAGTGCATCGAGATCCCCCAGGTATGATACAGCGGGATATTTTTCATCAGCACCTCGGTCCAGTGGTAGTCGTCACCGTTAGGACCGCTGGCGACAAGCTTCAGCGGCGCCCCGGGATAGTTCTTGCAGAATTCAGAATAGCGCCGGTACTGGTCGGAATAGAATTCCGGCGTCATATTCCCGCCGCAGCCCCAGCTTTCGTTGCCGACGCCCCAGAACGAAACGTGGTAAGGCTGCTCGTGGCCGTTCTGCCGGCGCAGGTCCGACAGCGTGCTCTTCCCGTTATAGTTAAGGTATTCCAGCCAGTTCTCCATTTCCTGCGGCGTGCCCGTTCCCACATTCCCCGCGATATACGGCTGGCATCCCAGCAAACCACAAAGCTGAAGGAACTCGTCCGTCCCGAAACTGTTGTCCTCCGAGACCATTCCCCAGGTCGTATTCACCGTCCGCTTCCGCGCTTTCCTCGGCCCGATCGCATCCGCCCAGTGGTATTGATCCGCATAGCAGCCGCCCGGCCAGCGGAGCACCGGCACCCGGATCTTGCGCAGCGCGTCGACGACGTCCATCCGGATATGGTCGCCCGTCCAGAAGCCGTCGTAGATACACCGCCCCAGGTCCTCCGAAAAATGTCCGTAAATATTGCGGCTGATGACGGGGCCGGCAGTATCCCGGATCGTCAGGCTGACCTGCGTTTGGGCAAACAACCCGGTGGACGCGGCAAGGAGGAACAGGAGGAAATGGGGCTTCTTCATAAAAGAGTGTTTTGGAGCCCTAATTTAAGCGTTTTCCTGACAATTATCCCCGGACCTGTCCGTTTCCCCGCAGGATCCATTTTTCGGTCACGAGTTTTTCGAGCGCGAATGGGCCCCTGGCATGCAGTTTTTGCGTGGAGATGCCGATCTCGGCGCCCAGGCCGAGTTGCTCTCCGTCGGTGAACCGCGTGCTCGCATTGGCATACACAGCAGCGGCGTCGACTTCGGCGAGGAACCGCTCGCACTGCCGCTTGCTGGCCGAAACGATGGCCTCGGAATGACGGGTGGAATATTGTTCGATATGGTGCAGCGCCTCATCGATGCCCGGGACGACCTTCACCGCGCACCTGAGACTGAGGAATTCGCGGGCAAAATCGTTTGCGCCTGCCCGTTTCAGGAAGGGATAGCCACGGAGCAACCCGAACGCCTCCCTGTCCGCGAAGATCTCTACTCCGTTCTCCCCCAGGGGGCCCTGCAACCGCCGCAGCAGGCGCGGCGCAACAGCCCGGTCGACGATCAGCGTATCCATCGCATTACAAACCGACGGCCGGCTCAGTTTTGCATTCAGCACGATGCGCGCGGCCATCCCGAGGTCCGCCTCCTTTTCGACATAGACATGACAAACCCCGGCGCCCGTCTCGATTACCGGCACCAGGCTGTTGGCCCGAACATACCGGATCAACGCGTCGCTGCCGCGCGGAATGATCACGTCGACCATGCGCGTGGCGGTCAGGAGCTCGCCGACGGTTTCCCGTTCCGGCGGCAACAGCGTCACACAGTCGGGCGGGAGTCCCGCGGCCTTCAGCGCTTTTCCGATCAACGCGATCGCCGCCTTGTTGGTATTTGCCGCGTCCTGGCTGCCCTTGAGCAGACAGGCGTTCCTGCTTCGCAGGCAGAGCGCGGCGATATCGAAGGTCACATTGGGTCTCGATTCATAGATCGCACCGACGACGCCCAGCGGCACCGTCCGCTTTTCCACCTTCAGGCCGTTGGCCAGTACCCGCCGCGCCAGGAGCTTACCTGAAGGATCCGGCAGGCGGCTCACTTTCCGGATACTTGCGGCGATCGCCCGGATCCGCTGTCCGGTCAGCAACAACCGGTCCCTGCGCGGGTCGGCCGCATCCTGCCGCGCGAGATCCTTCGCGTTGGCGCGCAGCAAAAGATCCTCACTGGATTCCAGCAGCGCGGCCAGCCCGTTCAGGGCGTCCCGGATCTGGCTTCCGCTCGCGCCGCGAAGTCCGGCTCCCGCCCTGTGGGTCTTTTCTATCGATCGTGTAATGGTCATACCCGCTTTTACCCCGCTCAGAACAATACAATATCATCCGCGTGCGCCGCCATCACGTTCCTGCTCTTCAGTTGATCGGTGAGTTCGGCCGCTCCGAGTCGCGCCTTCGCCACGCCCACGATCGTCTCCTCTTCATCCTTTAGCTGCACCACCTCCCCCGCGACGAAACGTCCCTGCACCCGGCGGACACCGACGCTCAGGAGACTCTTGCGCTGGGTCAACGCCTTCACCGCGCCTTTGTCGATGAAAAGGCTGCCCAGGGTGATCGATCCGCTGGCCAGCCATTTTTGCCTGGCCCGGAGGTTGGACGCCCGGCACACAAACTCCGTCCCCGCCTTCCCCGCAAGCGCATCGGAAAATGGCGTTTTTCCCTGCAGACCGCAGATCACGACCCGGATGCCCAACGAAGTCGCCAGGCGTGCAAACGTGAGTTTCGAGAGCATTCCGCCCAACCCCAAACTGCTTTTTCCCCTTTGCACGAGTCCCAGCACCCCGCTATCCACGCGGTCCACCTCCCGGATGATGCTGCCCTGCCGGTCCAGCAATCCCCCGACCGAGGTACACAGCAACATGGCTTCGGCGTCGAACCCGATCGCCGTCAGCGTCGCCAGCTCATCGTTGTCGGAAAATTTCAACTCCACATTACTCACCAGGTCATTCTCGTTCATGACCGGCAGGATGCCATTGTCCCAGAAGACCTGGAAGGTCTCCTTCAGTTGCAGGAACCGGAGGCGGTTCGAAAAATGCTGCCTTTCGCAAAGCGCCTGCGCTACCGGCATCCCGTATTCGCTGAATTGTTCTTCATAATGCCTGATCAGGATCGGGTTGCCCACCGCGGCGGCAGCCTTCCGTTCGGGCAACGTGCCCTTGTAGCCCCTGAAGAACCCGCGCCCGCTTCCCACCGCCCCGCTGGACACCAGCACGACGCGGTAGTCCTTCGCCAACGAAGCAACATCGGCAGCCACCTTCCTGATCGTGGAGGGGGCTATCATTCCCTGCTCGTCCGTCACCACGGCCGTCCCCAACTTGATCACCAGTACCGGCTTTTGCATCCGGCAAAAATATCACAAAATACTGGCATCCGCTTGGGATTCCGCCGTCCGTACCCTACCTTGACGGGGACTCGCGAGCCCGGCAGGCGACAGCCTCCTGCCGCGGGGTAAGCAAAGCGGCGGAACGGCTTCCGATAGCATCCGGGTCACCTCACTTCTGCATGACGACCACGCCATTCAGGATAAGCGTCGTCCCGCCGGCAACGACGATATTATACACCCGCTGCTCGCCCCCGGCAGACTCCGTCTTATCCCAAACCACGAACCGGCGTAATTTCCCCGAGCCCGCGTCCCGGCAGATCATCGTATCCCCCACCAACAGGTCGCCCGCCTTTTTTTCTCCCGAAGCCGTTTCCATCGGGTGGTTGGGCGTCGCCTCCAGGAATCTGGCGGATAATTTGACCTCATGCGCCCCCGGGGACGACGCCGCGACCAGCATCAAGGTCGTGATCGCATAATTCTTCGCCGCATGCACCGTCAACGCCCGTACGCGCACCCGCTGCCGCGCCTGTGTCACCGGGTCCACCGTGGTCACGATATCTCCCGGCCGCACGGATGCGATCGCCTTAAGGGTCCCGTCCGCCATTTCAACCCGCATGTCCCCGGGAAAACAGATGTCGTTCCCGTATGTCCCTTTCTCCTCCCGGCCGGTCGCCGCATCCTGCTGGCTGTGGGCGGCCCGGTACAGTTGAAACCCAAGCTCCTCCGAAAGCACGTAGGAGAGTTTCAGCACAAAAGTGGGTTCTATCCTGTCGATCGCATGGATGTCCTCGAAATATTTCCGCCAGACGGCGGGAGAAGCCCTGTATCCCGGCAAGCAGGCCGTGTAGCGCTTGCCCGTTTCCGTGGTATAGAAAATGACGGTACCCAATTCGACGCGGTCCTGCCGCAGCAGCAATTTGTACAGATCGATGCGCTTCCGTTTCCCGTCATCTCCCGTAATAAAATACGGCTTCCCGAAATCATGATGGTCCAGCACATATACGTTATCAAACTTCACATACGTATCCTTGTCCGGATCGCCCACCGTAAACGTCCTCGCCTTTTCGTATTCTTCCATCGTGATCGACCGGACGCCGGCCGTGTCCTGCGCCCGCAGCCCCCCCGCGCCCGCCACGAGCAGGCACAGGGCTAACATCATTCGGTTCATGCCCATCGGATTGATTAAGATATATCTTTAAAAGCCTCGGCGAAGGCCTGCATCTCATCCATCCGGCCGATGCTGATCCTGCACCAGTCCCGGCCGCCGAACTTCCAGTACCGGACCCCCACGCTGCGTTTCATCATCTCGTCCACGAATTGCTTGCCCTCCATTTTGATCGGGAACATCACAAAATTGGCGACCGACGGGATATATGAATACCCTTCCTTCCGGAGCACGTCGTACAGGTATTCTTTCGAGGCGACGGTCTTTTGCAAAGCGGAGTCGAGCGACTCCCTGTCCTGATAGGTCGCGATGGCCGCCTGCAGCGTGGTCGTCGAGATCGACATAAAGGCTACCGTATAGGCTTGCAGCTTATCGATGGTCTCCGGTCGGGTCACCACGTACCCGAGGCGCAGCCCGGCAAATCCGTACAATTTGGAGAACGTTCTCGCCACGATGACGTTGGGATTGCTGTTGGCGACGGGGACCAGCGTGGTGCCCTGCGGGTCGGGCAGATAATCGATATAGGCCTCGTCCAGGAAGACCACCGTCTTCTTCGACACCCGGTCGACAAAGGCCCGCAATTGCTCATTGTCGACCACCGTAGCCGTGGGGTTGTTGGGATTGCAGACATACACGATGGCGGTATGCTCATCCACCGCCTTTTCCATCGCCTCGAGGTCCAGTTTATACTCCGCTGTCAGCGGGACCTTGATCCATTTCGCGCCCACCCGTTCAGCCCTCCCGGGCAGATCGGCATAGGTCGGATCGGCGGAGACTACATTGCAGCCGGGCTTGTAATACGCCAGCGCCGCAGCCATCAGCAGCGGGGTGGAACCGGCGGCGAGCAAAATATTTTTCTGATCGATCTTCTCGAAGGCCGCGATCTTTGAGGTCAGGTCGCCCAGCTCCATGAAAGGATACTGGTAGGCGACCGGGAGCGTTTCCACGATCGCCTTCTTGGCCTTACCGGACGGCCCGAACGGGTTCTCGTTGGCAAAGAGCCGGGCTTTCAGCGGCTCGACCGCGGCCAGGGCAATATCCCTCTCCGTCCAACCTTCCGACGAGAACGGACTGGCCGCGTGGCCGTTGACCGCAGGGGCGGCCTGCAAATGGCTGAACAGGCTCCCGGAAAAAGGCAGCCCGCCCGCTAATACGGCGCTCCTCCTGAGTAAGGCGCGTCGACTGATCTTGTTGCCCATAAGTATGTGTTTTTGGTGAGTGATTTAACTTCCCGACACAGGATACGAATAGGTTTGCCCCGTCACGCGGCTGTGCAGCGCCGCCACCACCGCCCGCGCGGACTCGAAGGCCCCGGCCATCCATGCATTCAGCCAGGTCATGTGCTCGCCGGCGAACCAGACATTTCCATCGGGGACCAGCAACGGTTTGTAGAGGCGCAGCCGCTCTTCGGCCGAATACAGCGCCCATCCCCCCAGGTTGTACCGCGTCTTGTGCCAGCTCACTGAAAACGATGTTTCAAATTCTTCCCGGTATTGCGGGTGGATCAGGGCCCCTTTTTCCAGCGCGAGCTTTTCGCGCCCGGCGTAAGACAATTTGCCGGTCGCGACGGCCTTCTCATTAAAGTTATAATATCCGATCAATATGCCCCTACCGCTCAAATAATCATACGCGGGATAAAAGAGCTGGGTGAGTTGGTTATTGGTGTGCGTGATGCCCCCGTAGATCCCCTCGTCCTCCTCCCAAAACCTGCGTTTGAATTGCAGACCGATCTTTCCTGTCGCCATATAGACGACCGAATCGATCGCCCGGCTCGTATCTGAGGAGAAATTGTGGTCGATATCGCTCAGCACGGGCAAGGGGATCGTGCAAATGCAAAACGGCGCCCCGACCGATTGGGTGCCGGTTGCGGTCTGGTAAATGACTTGTACACCCTGCCCCGTATTCCTGATCGATCGCACTTCAGCGCCGAAGCGGATTTGCTGACCGACCTGCTTTTCCAATGCGGCCGCTATCCTGTCCATCCCTCCGACGGCCTGCAACAGCGTCCCCTGCAACTCATAGACATATTCCGCCACGTTGTAGAAATCCGGGTCCAGCAGCCCGGACCGCAACAGCTCCAGCAAAGTATACGGATCGCCGAGTTTGCCCTCCCGGCCGCCCGCGCCGGGGGACTCGATGTATCCCCTGCGGGACCCCGCTTTGTACAATTTGTCGATATCCAGCCCGCCCTCGGCCCGGAGGAACTCGACGACCTTCAGGGTGTCTTCCCGGCTCATCCCGGCGTCGATCTTTCCGCCGTCCAGCCCCTTGGCCAGCAACTCGGCCATCCAGCCGCGCAGATCGTTGTGCACCTCGCGGACCCGGATCTTCCGGTTGGACAAAGGCCCCGTGCCCTCGCTGAAGAAATAAGCATTCTCGTTGACATTGCTATAGACCTCCACCGGCACTCCCAGCTCCCGGCAATAATGGAGCGTCAGCCCGTGGTGATGGGGGATACGTGAAGGTCCCGCGTTGAAATATTGTCCCGGCGCCAGGTCCGCCACCTGCCGGCCAAAACCCGTTTCTTCGTTGACCGACCCTTTCCGGACGGTCCAGCACCGCCCCCCCGCCCGGTCGCGGGCTTCGAGGATGGTGCAATGGTATCCCAGTTTGCCGAGTTCATACGCCGCCGCCATCCCCGCCAGCCCGGCGCCAAGGATCAACACTTCCCGCCCCTGGCCGTTACCCTCCGGCCGGAATGGATGCGCCGGCGCGGCCGGCACGATCCCCAGGGCCAGCATCGCCGGGTAGGCCCCGCCTGCCACAATACCCGCCCGTTGAAGAAATGCTCTGCGCGTTAAGGGTTTCAATGATGGATGTCGTTTGGTCTTGATGCGGTCTGCTGAGGGATTATTGCGGTCAGCCGCAGTCCAATGCGGCCCGCCCCATTCTCGTTACGGTCTACTGAGGGATCAGGATTTCGGAATGATAAGGTTCCAGTTTGAGCTCCCCCCGAAACACCTTCCCGGCGGGATCCTTGTACGTCCCGTCTAAAGGTACTGATTTTACCGTCCTGGTCGCATTATATTCGAACCGGACACCGCCGGCGGGCGCCAGCGTTGCGGAGTGCTCGTCCTTGCCGTATTTGGACTGCCAGTCCCCCAGTTCGCCCTTGTCCTGCACACTCCGGTCGTTCTGCCGCACGACCGTTTTGTAAAACGAACCGCCGCCGCCGGAGGCGTAGTGGTTGTCATGCATCCGGGTAAAGGAATTGACCTCCCCCGACACACCCGAGCTCAGCAGCAGGACGGTCTGGTCTTTCCTGGCCGCCATCGCCGTATTGTCTGAAATATCGTTGTCCCGCAAAGTCCCTTTCGCCAATGCATGCCGCACCGAGATCTGCGCGCCGTTATCGTACAAGGTATTGCCTTTCACCGTCACCTCGTGCGAGTCCTGGATGAAGATCCCCGCGGTGCAATGCGCCACCGTATTGTCGCTCACTTCGATCTGGCCGGTATTTTCATCCAGGTAGATCCCGTTGGCGATGCCCGCCTGCCGGTTGTCCGTGCCGTCGGCGGCGGTGATGCCGTTCAGCACGATATTCCCGGTCACGACACCCGCGGTCCGCCGGGTCGCCGAATCGATATCGCCCGACCAGGTGTAGATCCCTCCGCCGTCGTCCTTCACGAAACAGAAGTAGTCCACCTTGTTGTTCCGGATCGTATTCGGTCCGATGAGGAAAAAAATACCCACATAGCCGGTGGTATCTACAGTATTAAATTGAATGGTATTGTTCGCGCCGCTCACATTGATCCCGATGTAGGAACGCTCCGGGTTGCCCATCCCCGGGATGTTCCCGGAGTGCCGGATGATACAGTCGGAAACCGTACTCCCCGAGGCGAACAGATCGATCCCGTCGTCATCGGAGTGGTCTATGCTCAGGTGGTCGAGTACGATGCCCGTCGATTTGGTCACGTCCACGCCATCCAGCGAGGAAAAGAGGATCCTGCAGGCCGACACCCGGATATCGCCCGCGTCCGAAATAAAGAATGCGTCCCCGTTGCTGCCGGTAAAGGTCAGCCCGCTGAAGACCAGGTGCTGTCTTCCTTTGACAGTGACCAACGTGTCGACGCTGGATGCCATGACGTCCGGGGGAACCGGTCCTGCGCCATAATACATGTTCATCGTATGTGCCTTGGGGTCATAATACCATTCCCCGGGCCGATCGAGCGTCCGGATATCGTTCTGGATAAAGTAGCCGAAATTATCCGTCGGCTGATAGAAGGACCCCCCTTTGTACGTGAGCGTGCCGCCCTGCTGGGACAGGATCGTGCTGCGGTCGAGGATGAACCGGTTCTTCCTGATGACCAGGTCCGCGCCAGTCCAATCGTTGCCGCCGGCCAAACTGTTATCCGTAATCGAATTGTTCCCGCTGTGCTGCCGGATCGTCAGGTAGCCGCTATTGGGATACCGGCCCATGGGAAGCGGCACGTCCCCGGCGACCACCGTGTTGACGCGCACTCCGCATCCGGGACATGACGCCTGCCAGACACCGTTAGTGCTGCCGGGCCTCCACGCGCTTAACCGGGAGAAGCCGCTGATGACCGGTTCGTCTCCCCGGCCATATGCCCCCAGGACGATGGGCTTCCCCTCTTCCCCGGACGCGCCGGCGACGATCGACCCATAGTACGTCTCCCCGCGTTTGAGAAGTACCGAATCGCCGGGCCTGAGTTGGGGAAAAATCTGGTTCAGCCTGGCGAGCGTTCGCCACGGCGTCCCCGGCCGCTGCGCCTGGTCCAAAGACCTTGAGTCATCGCCACTTATGGATGAAATATAGTAGGTGTTCGCCCTGGCCGGAACGACCGCCGCAAAATTTGGCACCAGTATTGTTAAAATAGAGTATATTATTTTGATGTTCATTTTTAAGTATTTGAATGTATGAATACGTAAAAAAAACACTGAAGTCGTTTTTAATCCTTAATTTCGCCCCGAGAAAACCCACATCTCGATCCTGGTTAATCCAGAATGTTGTAAATCCTTTCTTTATTAGAGAAACCATACCTCGATAGCTGCCACAACAACCAGGAGTTATTTGCAAACCCTGTTCCATTATTCGTTAAGAGCATCGTTAACAATCCCTACAACCCCGATTGAACCGGAGGAACTTTTGCTGAGTCGTATAAAATCTTAAACGCTTTTAAATGAGATTGAGACCCAGGGAAATCCACCTGTTGATCCTCTCTGTTGATCTGTTCATCCTAAACGCTTCTTTTTTTCTCGTTAGGTTGTTCCTCGACGAAGGAGATCCGGATTGCATCAAGAATTTATTGATCGTCCTTAATATAGGTTACGTCATCGTCAGCCCCGTTTTCGTAGAAAATCTGCGGGACCTGAAATCCGACTACCCCAAAATGGCGCGGTCGCTCGTAAGGCGTTTCGTGTATTATTTCGCCTTCACGGCGCTGATCCTCCTTTTCATCGACCAGACTGCCTGTCCGAAAAGGCAATACCTGACCACGATCTCCCTTTTCTTCCTGTTGAAATTCTGCGTGTCCTCCTGGTTCTTTTTCCGGTATTTCTTCAACACCCATTTGTACCTGAAGCCCACCATCATCATCGGCGACAACAAGCTGGGCTCTCAGTTGCAGGATTATTTCCTGACCAATAAATATTTGGGCATCGCGCCGATCGGCCTGTTGGCCGACCGTCCGGCCAAGGACCCGAACCACAACGTGATCGGATCGGTGTCCGACTTCCAAAAGATCTTCGACACGCGGCCGTTCGAAGACGCCTTTATCGTCCTGCCGCTGAGCGAGGTGGAAAAAATAAAGAACCTGATCGCCGTGGCCGAACGGAACGGCGTCCGCACCCACCTCGTGCCGAATTTCGCCGGCAGCCAGGAGATGCATTTCAAAGTCGGCAGCCTGGGCGACATTCCGCTCCTCCAGATGCGGACCTTCCCGCTGGACACCTACGCGAACCGCTTCCTCAAACGGGCATTCGACATCGGTTTCGCGTCATTCATGATATTGTGCCTGCTTCCGCTGGGTCTGCTGATCGCCATTGCGATCAAACTAACCGGCAAGGGTCCCATCTTCTTCAAGACCCACCGGCTGGGCGTGACGGGCGATCCTTTCACGATCTATAAGTTCCGGACCATGATCTACCAGCCGACGCCGGACAACCAGCTTCATTCCACCGTTCAAAACGACCGCCGCATTACGCGGCTGGGAAAATTTTTGCGGAAATACAGCCTTGACGAGTTGCCGCAATTGCTCAACGTCCTGACCAACGACATGTCGATCGTGGGACCCCGTCCCCACCGGCTCAATCTCAATAAGACCTTGCAACAAAAAATGGGGCCGTACATGATGCGGCACACCATCAAGCCGGGTATCACGGGCTGGGCCCAGGTCAATGGCTGGCGCGGCCCCACCGAAACGAAACTTCAATATTGGGGCCGGACCCTCCACGACCTGTGGTATATCGAACACTGGAATTTCTGGCTCGACCTGTATATCATTTTGCTCACGCTCGTCGGGAAAAAAACCCGTAAAAATGCTTTTTGACGTGGTGAACCCCCTTAACATCAATCCGTACTGGCCCTAAATTACTTATTTTTATAAAATGAAAAAGTACGCTGGCTTACTGGTCCTGACCGCTCTATGCGCTGTTTGGTTTCTGTTCACCTGCTCCTCCTGCACCAATGCCAAAAAGCTGACCATCATGCAGGACCTGAGCGCCAACCAGACGCTCCCTGGACCAAAAGCTGCGCCCGTCTATCATATCCGGCCAAAAGACAATCTCTATATCGGCATCTCGACACCGGACCAGGATCTCACCAGGCAGACCGACCCGACGAGCAATGGCACGCCTATCGGCGTGGCCTTCGAAGGCACCGCTTCCCGGGCAGTGAACGGGTATATCGTCGATCCCGAGGGCAATATCACGCTCCCGATGTTCGGCAAGATCGGCGTCTCGGGCCTGACGGTGCCCGAAGCGGAAGACAGCATCCAGTCCGTCTCGCGGCAATACCTGAAAAATTCGGCCGTCAAGGTCCGTCTGCTGAGCTACAAGATCACCGTGCTCGGCGAAGTCAAAATGCCTGGCATCTATTACAATTACAATAGTTTTATTACCGTCCTCGACGCCATCAGCATGGCCCAGGGCACCAGCGATTATGCCAAACTGAAAGACGTATTGGTGCTGCGGCCCATGCCAACGGGTACAAAGACCTATTCCATCAACCTCAACAGCAAATCCTCGGTCCAGTCCCCGGCCTGGTACCTGCAGCCGGACGACGTGGTCGTCCTTCAGCCGGGGAAGAACAAGGGGCTTCAGCAAAAGCTGCCCTTCGTCGGCATCGTGGTCGGCTCGCTGTCGGCCATACTGCTGCTGTTGAACTATCTACACAAATGACGAACGCCATGGACCCTAATAATAATCCCCGGCAGTCGGGCTTTCACAGCGGCAAGAGCTTCAACAAGAAAATGATCCTGCCCGCCATCCTGCGGAACTGGTATTGGTTCCTGCTGGCGGGCGCGCTTGGGTTCGGTGTGGCTTTTTTGCTGCACAAGGCCTTTCCCGGCGGTTACCGCAGTACGATGACGATCCTGCTCGTCAACGCCCCGCACCAGGTCCCGCTGAACACCAGTCTCGACAACAACGTCCAGATCCAGGAGAATCCCATCAATGTGCAGGACGAGCAGACGGTCCTTTCCGCGTACAGCCTGCAATTGAAAACGCTGCAGAACCTCAATTGGAAAACCCGCTGGTACAGGAAATCGCTCGTCGGAAAAAAGGACCTCTATAAACAAGACCCGTTCACCGTCGATTTTATCGAAGATTCGGTCCTGAAGGGCGTCGACCTCATCATTACGCCGCTGTCCGCGACCCGGTACCGCGTGCAGTGCGATCATAAGGACAGGGTTTCGGATACGGACCGGATCATCCGTTTCAACACCGTCGCCAGCTATGGCCAGCCTTTCGTCAACGACTGGTTCCGGTTCACTCTCTACCCCGCGACCCCGGCAGTCCCTGCCAACGGCACCCAGTATATCCTCGACTTCAACGACCTCAACTTCCTGGCCATCGAATACCAGGGCGCCCTGGAAGTAAAGATCGTCGCGCCCGAAAGCGACGTGCTCACGGTCGACCTGAAGGGTGAGAACGTCCTTCGCAATGTCGACTACCTGAATGCGCTGGGGGATACGTATCAGAAGTTCGGGTTGGAGCAGAAGAACCAGTCGGCCGTCAACACCCTTTCCTTTATCCGCACCCTGATCTCGGGCGTAGCCGACTCGCTCCGCACCGCGGGCGACCGCTACACGGACTTCCGAACGCGCAACCGCGTGGTCGACCTGACGACGGAAAGCTCCATGGTCCTCCAAAAGGTCGAGGACCTGGACAAACAGGAGAATATCCTGAAATTGAAAATGGATTATTTCAACGGCATGAACCGCCACCTCGCCGCCGGAGATAGCCTGAAAAGTTTTGTCGCCCCGCCGCTCGGGGACCCGGACCCCGACCTGAGCGCGAATGTACAGAAGCTGGCGTCCCTGTACAGCGAGCGTACCGCCCTCTCCTTCTCCGTCCAGCCGAAGAATCCCAAAATGATCGCGTTGAATGACGACATCAGGCTCACGCAGCAACTGATCGTCAACAACATTAATAGCCACCTCAACGCGATAAAGGACCAGATCTCGGCACTCGAACAACAAAAACGCGAAACCAACACCCGCCTCACCGGCATCCCGGCCACCGAGCGGTCCTACCTCGACATCAAACGCGGCTTTGACGTCAACAGCACGCTCTACAATTTCCTCCTGCAAAAACGGGCGGAAGCCGGCATCGCCCTCGCGTCGAACAACCCGGACGCCAAGATCCTCGACCCCGCAACCATTCCCACCACCGGCCCGATCGGCCTGAAACCCGCCGTTGCCGCGGCCATCGGCGTCATCCTCGGGATGCTCGTGACGTTGGGCCTGGTGCTGCTCAATCAATATACCAACGACCGCTTGCGGGAGCCCGAGGAGGTCATCGCAGCCCTGCACCTCTCCGTAGCCGGCCAGATCCCGCATAACCGCCTGAAGACCGAACTGCCTGTCACGCAACATCCGCATTCCGAGATCACCGAATCCTTCCGCAACCTCCGGGCAAACCTGCGGTATCTGTTGAAGGACAACACGGGGGGCACGATCGCCGTCCATAGCGCAAGCTCCGGCGAGGGGAAATCTTTTGTTGCCGTCAACCTGGCATCCCTGCTGGCGCTCGGCAGCAAGAAGGCGCTCCTGATCGAAGCCGATAAGCACAACGCGCATTCGGAGGAACTGGTCGGCGCCCAACCCCGCAAAGCGATGACGGACTATCTCGAAGGGACGGCCTCCTTTTGGGAACTGCCCGCTTCCACCGACATCCCCGGGCTCAGCTATGTTCGTGCCGGCCAGCCGGAAAGCCCCCTCTCCGAATTGATGGACACGCCGGCGATGGAAAAATTCATGAAGGAAGCGCGGGAAGGGTTCGACTATATCATCGTCGACAATCCGCCCATCAGTCTCCTGAGCGACGCCCGCACTATGGCCGTTTTCGCGGATATCAATCTCTTCCTGTTGCGCATCGGCTACAGCACCGTGAAGGAATTGTCCTTCATCAACAACACCGCCGGAGAAGAGACGGTCAGGAACATGGTGGTGGTGCTGAACGACACCCCCCCGAGCCGGAAGAAAATCAAGAAGGCCGTCTATTTCAAAGACTAAGGGAATCATGATCTATCTGACCAAAATAAAGGCCCGGTTTTCCGGGGGTCATGCCAGAACCGCAAAGGCAAACCGGCACATCGTCTATTCTTTTCTCATTAAGGGGATGAGTATCGGTTGCCAGTTCGCACTCGTGCCCCTTACCTTACACTATCTCGATACCCAACGCTATGGCATCTGGCTGACGATGGCTTCGATCGTCGGTTGGTTCAGCTTTTTCGACGTCGGTATCGGCAACGGCCTGCGCAACAAATTGTCCGAGGCGCTTGCCAAAGGCGACAACCGGTTGGCGAAAGTCTATATCAGCACCTCCTATGCGTGCGTCGCGGCGATCTTTCTTACCCTGATGCTGTTGTTCTGGGTCGTCAGCCCCTTCCTGAACTGGGCCAGTATCCTCAACACGCCGCAGGATCTGGCAGGCGAGCTCAGCCGGATGATGCTGGTGGTCTTTTCCTTTTTTTGTCTCCAGTTCATCCTCAACCTCATCGGCAATATCCTGTATGCGCACCAGGAACCCGCTCTCACCAACCTGATCGCTCCGCTGGGCAACGTTGTCTCGCTCATCGTCATCTATATCCTGACGCTCACGACCCACGGGTCGCTCTTTTGGGTCTCGGTCGTATTCAGCGCCTCGCCGGTCTGCGTACTGCTGCTCTTCAACCTGATCTTCCTTGGTTGGAAATATCGAGCCATCGCGCCCGGCATCCGCCATATCCGGCTCAGACACTCGCGCGACCTCTTCGGCCTCGGCTTCCAGTTCTTCGTGATCCAGATCGCCTTCATCGTCATGTACTCGACCGCCAATATCCTCCTTATCCGGTGGTTCGACCCTTCCACGGTGACGGTCTACAATATCGCCTACAAGTATTTTACGATCGCCCTGCTGGCCAACGGCATCATCACGGCTACCTACTGGTCCGCGTTCACCGATGCCTATGTGCGACAGGAATTCGATTGGGTCCGCAACACCATCCGCCGGATGGAAAAGGTCACTTACCTGCTGATGGTCATGGTCCTCGTGCAGACCGCCCTCGCCGGGCCCCTTATCGGGCTCTGGCTGCACCACGCGGTGCGGGTTCCCCTCAGCATGCAGGTCACGATGTGTGTCTATACGGTCATCAGCCTGATCGCCGCCCCTCAGCATATCTTTCTCAACGGCACGGGGAAGATCCGGCTGCAACTGTACACGGCCATTTACACGATCGTGATGGACATCCCCTTCGCCTGGCTGTTTTGTAAGGTCCTGCACCTTGGCCCGAAAGGCGTCATCCTGGCGATGATCTGCACGAGCCTCCCCGTGACGATCCTCTACCGTATCCAGTATAATAAGATCATGAGCGGCAAAGCCACCGGCATATGGGTAAAATAACGATCAGCTCCATTGTTGTTGAAAAATGCTACAGCCTGCTGGGGCGCTGTTGCCGGCTGGCCTTTACCCTTGCCTTTCCCCGCAAACTCGCCGCCGATAAACCGCTCGCCGGCACGGACCTGCTGCTTTTCTCCGGCCGCAAGGGCGCCAAAATGATGAAGGCGGTCCTGCTTTCGATATATTATAACTGGGAGAAGATCCCCCGTCTCACGCTCGTCTCGGACGGCACGCCGAAAGAGGTCCTCGAAGCAGCGCTCCGCTTCTGGCCCTACCCCTGGGAGATCAAATCCTGGGAGGACTGCGCCGCGTGGCACCGCGCTAAAGGCCGCCGGGCCATTATCGATTTTGCGCAGGTGAACCCCTATGCCCGGAAGCTGCTGTCGGTCCTGGCGGAAGCGGAACGGCGTCCCGTTTTCTATTGCGATACGGATGTGCTTTGGTTCGCCCAACCCAGTTTTCCTTCGGCCGCCGAAGCTTTAGCGAAGGCAGTGCCTTCGGCCGCCGAAGCCTTGGCGAAGGCGGTCCCTTCGGCCGCCGAAGCCTTGGCGAAGGCGGTCCCTTCGGCCTGCGTCATGCGCATCTCCCGGGACAACATGCACTGTTACCACCCGCCGGCCATTCGCTACCTCCACCGCGAGGACCTGATGGACAAACCCGCCGTCAACTGCGGCGTCGTCTACCTGTCGGGATCGGTCTACGACAATTACCCGGAATTCGAAGGGCTCATGGAATTCATGCGCATCTTTAACGAACCGTTCTCGGAGCAAACGACATTCGCTATCCTGGCCGACCGGTTTGGCGACACCTGGACGCTCGACGAGATCATCCTCGACATTAAGGATATTCACTGGCCGCTGCTGCCCCGTTACCTTTTCACAGGGACCCAGTTCGCCCGGCACCATGTGGCGACAAAGCACTCCTGGTTCTGGCGTGACGCCCTCGTCATCCGATTGCGAAACCGTAAACCCCGCCGCGTGCCGACCCATGCCATTGTCCCTCAGCCATAATACAACTGTCGGTCGCCGAAGCCTCACCGGGTCATCCCCCAACCCCGCATGGATGAACTGGGTGACGATGTTCCTGCTGATCGGCAACACCGCCAACCCGTTCTTCTACGAGTCGATCGAGATGCTCGCCATGTCGTTCATCGTCCTCGTGGGCTGTTGGTTCCTGAAAGGCGAAGACGACACGCGTTTCAATGGCTACTTCTGGACCTATATCATGGTCCTGACGGTGCTCCAAACATCCCAAACGCTCACATACCACGTCTTCCCGCTCAAGACCTTCCTGGGCGAGTACCTGCGCATCGCGTTCGCCGTCCTGTCGATCCGCATCCTTGGCCGGAAATTCTTCGATCAGTTCGTCCGGTTTGTCTATGTCTTCGCGGTCATCAGCCTTTTCTTTTATTTCCCCTGCGTGCTGATAAAGCCCCTCGCGCATTTCCTGATCGACCATGTGGCGAAATATACCCAGTGCCCCTTCCACCGGGCCGACACGGGCGCATTCTATGAGGCCCCTTATAACCTCATCATTTTCAACCTCGGCCAGATCACATTCAACCGCAACTCCGGGTTTTACTGGGAGCCGGGGACGCATGGCGGCTTCTGCTGTCTTGCCCTTTTCATCAACCTTTTCTATCGAAAAAAGAAGCTGATGTCCCGGTTCAGCATCATCTATATCATTACGATCCTGACCACCCTTTCCACCACGACCTATATTGCACTTTTCTTTGTCATCGTCGCCTATCTCAAGAATTTTATCGCCCGCAGACCGCTGATCTCGCTGTTCCTGCTGCTGGTCGTCGTCGCCGGCGGATATTTCGCCTTCACGCGGCTGGACTTCCTCAACAAGAAGATCGACGAGCAAATCGAAAAACGCGGCAGTCGCAAGACAGGCGAAAGCCGCTTCAGCAGCCTGAACGCCGACCTGGAGTCGACACGGGATCATCCCTTCGTCGGCACCGGCCGGAATGTGGAAATGCACTTCGGCAAAGAATTCTACAATGCGGACCTCCGGGAGCGCCACCGTAACAATGGCATCGGAGTGCTGCTGGCGACCTACGGCGTATTCTTTTTCATCCTTTTTCTTTTTTACAACTGGAAAAGCTTTTACCTCCTGCTGGGAAGCCGGACGAATGCGTGGCTGATGCTGATCCTGCTGATCATGCTGGCTTTTTCGGAAGATTATTTCTTCAAAGCGTTTTTTATCGCCCTGGCGCTGTATTGTGGCATTACATTCGCATCTGGGAAAACGCCGGTCGCGAGCCGGTCCCGGAAACTTCAGCTGGGCAAGAATACAATGGCGTATGACCAACCTTCCACCTAACCCTGCCGCGATCGGAGGCGAGTCCCCGGCGGTCCGCATCGGCGCCGTCATTCCCACGTTCAACCGGGTCGACAGCTTGCGGAAGGTCCTCGGCTGTCTGAAAGCCCAACACAACAATCCCGCGGCGCCTGACGCCTTCCCGCCCTTCAATATTCTGCCCGTGGTGGTCGTCGACGGCTCCACGGACGGCACCCTGGACATGCTGGCGGCGGAATTTCCGGGCGCGTCCATCGTGCACGGTGACGGCAACTGGTGGTATACCCGGTCGATCAACGAAGGTATCAAAAGGAGTCGCGAGCTTGGCTGTAATTATATTCTGACCCTCAACGACGATCTTACGTTCGACGAGGATTATGTGCGGACGATCGTCCGTGATCAGCTCGCCGCGGGGCCGGACGCGATCGTGGGTTCGGTATCCCTGAGCGCTTCCACGCCCAGGGTCATCACGTTCTCCGGCGTCTCGACAATCGACCGACGTTTGAAGGAATTCAACTACCTGCCTAAATTTTCCGAGGTTCGGGAAGAATCCCTCACGGGCGTCAGGCCTTCGGTCGTGCTGTCCGGACGGGGCATTCTTTATCCCGCCCACCTGTTCGACCGCTTTGGCCTGTACGACGAGCGGCTGGTGCAGTACAGCTCCGAAACCGATTTTACCTACACGGCCTCGTGCAACGGCATCCCGGTGCTGATCTCTTACAATGCCCGCGTATATGAGAACGTCCGGCTGACATCGGCGGGCGCCGTGTATAATAACCCGTCGCTCCGGGCGCTGTTCCGCAGTTTCCGCAACAGGTATTCCATCAATTCCTGGTGGAAGACCCGGTACTTCGCCATGAAACACCGGGGGCCGTTCATCGGATCCCTGATCGCCGTCCGGCGAATGGCCGGTATCCTGAAAAATTTCGCCATTGTAAAATGGAAACAAAAAAAATGAAGATCCTCTTCCTGACCCACCATTGGACCAACAACTCCCATCATTCTCTCCACAGCGGATTCCAGCGCCTTGTGCAATTCGCCGCGGAAACCAATGAGGTCGCCGTAGTGACCTGGGACCGGGAGGAACGTGAATTTGCCGAGGGCCGGATCCGGGTGATCGCCGTCAGGGGCGGCCGGCGCGATTTCTTTTTTTCAAAACGCATTGCCATTTCCCGCAAAGGCGCCGCCCTTGCCGCGCAATACGAGGCGGTCCACGCGTTATACGAGGACTGCAGCTTCGCCTTGCCTTCCGGTGGGTACACCGTCACCTTTCACGTCATGCCGGGGGTCGTCCGGTACCACCGGCTGAAACAAAAAGTGTTCATGTTTTTGAAATACCGCGTGCTCCAGCGGCGGGCGCTCAGGAACGCGGCATCCATCGCCTGCGTATCGACCAATCTCCTGGCGGCTATCCCGGACCGTTACCAGTCAAAATCGCGGTTCATCCCGCACGGCGTCGATACGGTCTTCTGGGATCCCGCGCTGGCCAAACCTCCCGCAGGTTTCGAGCCCGGAGGATATGTCCTTTGTGTCGGCGCCCACGGTCTCGACCGGGCCCTGCTTTCCGAATTCGTCCGCGCCAATCCCCGCCGCACCTTCGTGATCGTGGGGCTGAAGGACCGGCTGGATCCCTTTCCGAACATCCGGTATCTCTACAACCTGTCCGATGAGGCGCTCCGCGACCTTTACGGCGGCGCCGCCCTGATGATCCGCCCCCTTGAATTCGCCACGGCGAATAATTCGGTGCTGGAGGCCCTGGCGATGGGCAAGACCATCCTCGCCAGCCGCATCCCGGGCATCACGGATTATCTCACCGACCAGACCGCCGTCTTCATCGATTCGCTGCCGGACCGGTCCCTCGGGCAGATCGAGGCCCTCCGCCGGGATTCGGTACAAATCCGGCAAACGGTCCTTGACCGCTTCTCCTGGAACAAAATTCTTTCAGACTATACCGTGCTGTACCATCAATCCCGGAACCATGGCTAAGAAACGCATCGCAGTCATCGGCCTGAAAGGCCTTCCTCCCTTCGGCGGCGCCGCCAACGTCGGCGACAATATCATCGCCCAACTGTCGAAAGACTACGATTTTACGATCTATGCGACTGCCTCGCACACGCATCACAGGGGCGACTACAAGGGCGCGCGCCAGATCGTGTTCAAAAAATTCCCGATCAAAAAGCTGAACGTCTTTTATTATTATATCGTCTCGGCCATCCACGCCATGATCTCCCGCCGGTATGATGCGATCCACCTGCACCACCTCGACGGCGCGTTCATCCTGCTCCTGCTTCGTCTACGGTACAAGGTCGTCGCCACCAGCCACGGGCTGCCCTACACGCACCAGAAATGGAGCAAGACCCTCACCCCGTACTTCAAACTCAACGAATGGTTCCAGGCCCGGCTCTCCAACCACCTCACGGTCGTGTCGAAGTCCCTGGTCCCGCATTATCAAAAGCTGGTGTCCGCCAGGCGGATCTCCTATGTCCCGAACGGCGTCACCCCGATGGCGCCGGCCGAAGTGAACCTCGGCGTCTCCGACTATATTCTTTTTGCCGCCGGCCGGATCATCCCGGCCAAGGGTGTCCATACCATGTTGTCGGGATTACACCTGGCGGGGTATAAGGGAAAGCTCATTATCCTCGGCGATCATGGGCAGCGGAAAGAATATGAAAAGGAACTCTTCGGGCTGGCAGAAGGTCTCGACGTGGAGTTCAGGGGTTTGATCAAGGAAAAATCGCTCCTGAATGCGTGGATCGCCGGCGCCCGGCTGTTCATTTTCCCGTCTCTTGTGGAGGCGATGTCGATGATGCTGCTCGAAGTGGCTTCTCTCCAAACTCCCATTCTTTGTTCGGATATTCCGCAGAATACCGATATTTTCGGGCCGGATGAAATGTTATACTTCCGCGCCGGGTCTGACACGGACCTCGCCGAAAAACTGAATTGGGCGCTTTCCCACCCGGAAGAAATGCGGGAATTTGCCGCAAGGGCTCATACGGCTTTGATCGATAAATTCCAATGGACCATCATAGCCAGGCAGTATGCCGACATCTTCGAGAAGGTGACGTCATAATTACCTGCACCGTCGCCGGCAGGGTGCCAGCAAAAAAGGCTCAGGGATTCTTACGGGGAGCCCGCTCCACAAGCGCCCGGATAACCTTGCACGGATTCCCTGCTGCCACCACGTTCGCCGGGATCTCCCCCGTCACCACGCTATTGGCCCCGATCACCGAATTGTTCCCGATCCTGGCGCCCTTCAGGACCAGGCTGCCGACACCCAACCAAACATTGTCGCCGATCTCGATCGGCCGCGGCTCGCCGCTGCGCGGGTCTTCGGGGTGCCAGTCCCCGTCGGTGATCAGCGTGTTCGCCCCGCACTTGACGTGGTTGCCGATCGTTATCCCCGCAAAGGCGCCGATCACGGTTCCGCTGAACCCGGTATGCTCTCCGATCCGCACGACGGTGCCCGGGTTATAGACGGAGACGATACAGGGCCTGTTGATGCCGATGAGGTTGTCGGTATGGCCGGACTGGAACTTGCAGCCGTTGCCGACGATGACGCGTGTTCCGGGGTAGAGTTTGAACTTCGGTCTGCCCACGAACATGCAGGAACCGAGGAATTCCACGCCGCGACAGCGCGCAAAGAATTTGTGATAGCCGCCCGCCGCCATCCGAAACCGCATCCTCGCGGTGTCTATCCAGTGAAACAATTTTCTCGTCCCTTTACTGCTCATGACCGGCCCGGTGTTTTTGAATGATCTCCAAATATCGCTCCATCATGCCCCGCACGATCGCCGCGGGATCATGCCGCCGCTGCGCCACGCGCCGCGCCTCCGCCGCCATCGCAGCATATCGTGCGGGCTGCTCCGCCACTTCCCGCATCGCACCCGCGAGCGCATACGGATCGCCATCCTGCACGAGCACGCCCTCTATGCCGTCCCTTACCAGCGACCCGGTGCCGCCCGCGAAACTCGCAATGACCGGCACCCCCGCCAGCATGGCTTCGCAGACGCTGTTCGGGCTGTTCTCGATATGCGAAACCTGGACATAGGCGTCACAGGTCATGAGCCGTGCAGCCAGCTCCTCTTCCGGCAGCGTACCCAGCAAGCGGATATGCAGCGCATCGAGATCCGTCGCTTTTCGCTCGCGGCAGATGAGCCGCACCAGCGGATGATCCGCCATCAACCCCGCCACGAGCCACTCGAACGCCATCCCGCTCCGCATCAGCACCCTCGCTGTGTCGATCACCGTCTCGAAACCTTTATAGATCGAAGGACTCGATGTCGTCAAAAATACCGGCGGCGGCCCGGCAGCCGCTTGCCGCTTATTTCCCCGGTCCCCCTGTCTCTCGCGTTCAGCGCCCCAGTCCAACCGATAAAAACCCGGCCGGATCACCTCGTCGACGTGAAAATATTCCGCCTGCGGCGCCTGCGCCAACGCCACCCGCCGGTCCCAATCTGTCCGGCCAAATATGAATTTAGCCCTTCCCATGATCTCCTGCTCGACCGCCATGCGCTTTCGCCAGATCCGGTAGTCCGCCTGGTAGAAGGGATAGCCGGTCCGCCAGCCCCGCCAGATCCCCGGGAGGTCCAGCCCCGCCATATACTTTTCGTGGTAGGCGGTCAGGTTCCCCTGGATCGATACCACGACCGGGACGGCCGTCACTTGCCGCAACAGCAAGCCAAACGGAAATTCGGTCCCGTGTATGTGGATGATGTCCGGTTTGAACTGCCCGATCGCCCGCAGGAATGCCGGCAGGTTCTCATCCGTCTCCGCCCGACCCCTGATCCTGTTCGCCAGTCGCTTCCCCTTGCTACTGCCAAGGGGCTGAACGGGGAAGTACTGCGTGGGGCCATATTCGAACGGGTCCATCGGCCGCTCATGATAGAATACAAATCCCAACCGGCTTGCCGGGAGGGCCTCCACCACGCCCTGCAACGACGATATCCATCCGCCCGCCGCCAAACTGATCCCCAGGTGCCCCGCGCTCAGGCCGGGCGTATTCGCAAACCACAAAACCCGGACGGGCTTTTCGTTCATATCCATTTTTATGCTGATTACCCGGGCGCAAATTAGCTAATTACCCTGTGTCTTTCATTTTCCCCGGTCCTCATTCCTCCCCCGGATGATAGGTCTGCTCCGTCGACGCCTGCACCTCGTCGGGATAGAAGAATACGTTCTTGAACCTGCCGGTCAGGTACATGGCGGCCTGATCCGTAAAGTGCGGCGACGCCGGATCGCTGCTTTCCCCGCCTGTAACGATCGTTCGCGCTTTGACCTTTTTGCCAAATTCGACAGCGGCGATAAAACTATTCCCGGACACCCCATACCGCTTGTTGGTTCCCGGCATGACCCGGCTCACATACGACGGGATCTGACCGAATGCAGAAGACACGAGTCCCACGGGCAGGCTGGGCTTCCGGTCGTCATAGGTTTCCTGGATCTTGCCCGTCAGCCGCTGGTACCGGCAGATATCGCCCCATTCGACCTTCCAGTTCCCATAGCGCTGCCGCAACTCGGCCAGGACCGCCGACAACTCCGCCGTCTTCTGATAGGCCGTGCTGTGCGCCAGCGCGGACTGCGCCATCGCTACCGCATCGGATGCCGCCTCGCTGGTGGCCGGCCTCGGCGCATAATGCAGGATACGCGCGCCCCATTCGACGGCCAGCGTGGTGGCGACGGAACGCGCAGCCGATCGCCGATCCCATTTTTGCAGGATCGCGATGGGTTCCTGCAATGCTTTTTTTGTCGAGTCGGGCGAGTTGTTGTAGGCGCCGTACAAGGCGGGCAATAACACGTCGAAGGCCATCAGGTAGCGGTCATAGCCTTTTGCGATCAGGCTGTCCAGCGTAAAATCGTTTGCACCGGCCAACAACCGGATCGCATTGAGGGCCCGGAAATTTTCTCCGTCGGGCGCCATATAGGTCGGATATTTTCCGCGCACTGGGCTCGCGCCGCCTGACAGCGAATAGGGTGTGGAATTGCAGTTCTGGATCCACCCGGTCGCCGGATTATAGGAATGAACGATCTCGTCGAGCTCGTGCACACCCTTCCACTCGGTCGCAGACGTGCTGCCATCGACCGGCAGGGACCAATCGTACGCGGTATCCCGCCGCGGCATGAAGTTGCCGTGCCAATATGCGATATTCCCCTGGTCGTCGGCATATACCGTGTTGTTCGTGGTGTTCGCGCGCAGGTCCATGGCCTTTTTATAGTCGTCGAACGTATTGGCCTTCGTGATCAGCCAGGCTTCCAGCAAGGCGTTCAGCGAACGGTTGTATTCCCGGAGGCTCAGCCATTTCCCGTTCCGGTCCGCCATCACGGGTCCGTGATGGGTATACAATCCCGTGACGGGAAAAGGGATCAGCGAGTCGTTCCGCCGGTAGTATACGGTAAAGGGCCTGGTCCTCACCGGCCTTGTCCCGCCGTCATACATATATACCCAACCATCGCCCTGCCGCCGGACTTTTTCTTCGTACAGATCGGCGACATCCGCCAGGCTGGACGTATGCATCCAGCCGCAGTGCGCGTTGAATCCCTGGTATACAAAGAACTGACCCCAGGTGACCGCGCCATACGCATTCAGCCCCTCGTCACTCGTCAATTCAACCTCATACCGGAAATAGAAAGGTACGTGCGGGTTGATATACAACTCGGTGTTGCCCGACGCCGTCCGGAACCCCGACAATGCAAACCCGTTGCTGCCGTTTTCGTGCTCGTCCGGCAGCCCGTCGCCCGCCGGCGTCGCCCCATCGCCTCCTCGCGGTCCTTCTTCCCCTGCGGCCGCCCCATCGCCCCCTCGCAGCCCTTCTTCCCCGCCCTGCGCCGCCCCATCGCCCGGCACGGCCATCCCCCGGTCCGACAAAACCATTTTTTCTGCCGCCGACAACGGCCAGTGCTTTTGAGGCACACCCGCGCCTACGCCCCCCGCCGTCGGCGGTTCGCTATAGAACTTCCTGATCTCCTCCATCCGCACCCCGCCCAGACTGGTCGCAGACACGCTGCCATCGGTGAACATCAGCGGATACCAGGGTTCGAAATGTTTCAGCACCAGCGGTTTGGTCTCCGGGTGCCTGAACAGATAGTAATTGACCCCATCGGCAAAGGCATCCAGCAATTTGTGCATCCAGGCCGGACACCGCTCATAATCGGCCACGGCGGCCGCGCTGTCATAGATCAGCCGCATCATGACATCGGTATACAGGTAGGATTCCCCGAAAGCCTCCGCCTGCCGGCCGAGTTGTTCCAGGTAGTTCTTCTCCACCCGGGGAAAATCCTCCTGGCATTCGGCATAGAGCAGCCCGAAGACGGCGTCCGCGTCGGTTTTTCCGTAAATATGCGGGATCCCCCATTTATCCCGGACGATCCTGACGTCCTTTGCCTCCGATTCGCAGCGCTGCCTGTCTTCAGTAGTAAAGTTTTGGCAAACAGCATGCAGTGACAACCCGCAAAAGAAGAGCGTGATCAGTCTAATCATGCCCTAATTTAGGGTTTATCCGCTATCTGGCAGCTGCCAATTCCGTAAATTTGAGCATGCCCAATCCCTTCGCACCCGCCATTTCCCCCGTCACCGCTGAATCCACCTCGAGTGGCCAGGTGACCTTTTTTCCTGTCCGAAAGGCGGTGGGCGGCGCTCCGCTCCCGGATCAGACCATCGACGCCATCGCCGTCGAGGAACCGCTCGAGATCGGGCTGGCGTTCGGCGCGGCGACCTTTTCAACAAGGGGCCCGGCAACCGCCTCGGCGTTCGCCCCCGCGTCCTCCCCCAACTCCGCCCCACGCCGCGAAACCATCTCCGTGACGATGCGGACCCCGGGCCATGACCCGGAACTGGCCGCCGGCTTTCTCTTCGCGGAAGGCATCATTCCGCGGGTGGACGCCATCGCGACGGCGGACGCGGAGTCCCCGAACCGGATCCTGGTCACCCTGAAGGATGGCATTCTCCCGGCTATCGAAGCCAGTCAACGCCGGTCGGTCACGAATTCCGGCTGCGGCGTCTGCGGTCTTCCTTCGATAGAATCCTTCCGCCGGCTAAGCGGCCGCTCCGCCGCGACCGGGGCGGGCGAGGGCCCCTTCATCGACATCGACCTCCTCTACAGGCTGCCCGCCGCGGGAAAAGACCGGCAGGATGTCTTCAATGCAACCGGCGGCCTGCATGCCGCGTCACTCTTTGACGACAGTGGCCGGCTCCTTGCCATCCGTGAAGACATCGGCCGTCACAACGCGGTGGACAAGATCGTAGGGTGGGCGGGGTTCAACCGGCTGCTACCCCTTTCCTCCGCCATTCTTTTGCTCAGCGGCCGCGCCTGCTTCGAATTGATCCAGAAGGCCGCCAGGGCTGGCATAAAAATAATAGCGGCTATCGGCCCGCCTTCGAGTCTCGCCATTCGCATGGCCGAAGAATGGGATATCACCCTGGTGGGATTTCTGAGGGAAGACCGTCTTAACATCTACACGGGCGCCTGGCGCCTTGCAAAAAAATGAACCTGCATACCGGAAAGATCAGGAAAGTAGCGGTCGGTTTCCCCGCCATCGTCTCCAGCTTCCGCCACGCGGTGGGAGCCGCGGGGCTCAAGAGGGGTTTGAAAGCGTTACGGCACATGAACCAGAAAGGCGGTTTCGACTGCCCGAGCTGTGCATGGCCGGACCCGGATGACGAGCGATCCGGGGTAGCTGAATATTGCGAGAACGGAGCGAAGGCGGTTGCGGAGGAGATCACTACCAAACGGCTCACGGCGGATTTTTTTACACAACATGCCATACCCGCACTTACCGCGTGGACGGACTTCGGGATCGGCAGCACGGGGCGCATCGCCGAGCCGCTCTTTCTCCCGAAAGGCGCGGACCGCTACGAGGCGATTTCCTGGGACGACGCCTTTCGGCATATCGCCCGCGCCCTCAATAACCTGTCGTCTCCCGACGAGGCGATATTTTATACCTCGGGCCGCACCAGCAACGAAGCCGCGTTCCTGTACCAGCTCTTCGCGCGCGAGTTCGGGACCAACAACCTGCCGGATTGCTCCAACATGTGCCACGAATCGAGCGGCGTCGCGCTCTCCGAAGCCCTCGGGTTGGGAAAAGGTTCCGTACGCCTTGACGATCTCTATCTCGCGGAGGTCATCATCATCATGGGACAGAACCCCGGCACCAATGCGCCGCGCATGCTCACCGCGCTGCAAAAGGCAAAGCACAATGGCGCCAGGATCATTTCGATCAACCCGCTGCCCGAAACCGGCCTCATGGCTTTTTCGAATCCGCAGCAGGTCTCGGGCATCCTGGGCGCCTCCACACACCTCACCGACCTGTACCTTCCGGTACGCCTCAATGGCGACATGGCATTGCTGCAGGCGATCGAACTGCTCCTGGCCCTCGACGAGGACCGCGCGCCGGGCACGGTCTTCGACCTCGACTTTATCCGGGACCGCACGACCGGCTTCGAGCCCTTCCTGCAACACCTCCGCCGGGCCTCGCTGGCCGATCTCTCAGCGGCCTGCGGCATTGCTGTGGAGCAAATCGGTCAGGCGGTCGATATGATCCGGGACAAAAAGAAGATCATCGTTTGTTGGGCCATGGGGCTCACGCAGCATACCAACGCGGTAGATACGATCCGGGAGATCGTCAACCTTCTGCTGCTCAAAGGAAGCATCGGCAAACCCGGCGCAGGGACCTGCCCGGTCCGCGGTCACAGCAACGTCCAGGGGGACCGGACGATGGGCATTTGGGAAAAACCGACCAAACAACTGCTGGACAGCCTCGCGACCATCTTCGGGTTCGCCCCGCCACGCGAACCCGGCTTTGACGTCGTCAACGCCATCCGTGCCATGCACGACGGCCGCGCCTCCGTATTCTTCGCCATGGGCGGCAATTTCCTGTCCGCCACACCCGACACCGATTTCACGGCCGCGGCACTCCGCCGCTGCAGCCTGACGGTCCATGTCTCGACAAAACTCAACCGCAGCCACCTCGTTCATGGGGAAACCGCGCTGATCCTGCCCTGTCTCGCGCGCAGCGACAAAGACCTGACCGGTGGCACGGAGCAATTCGTGTCCTGCGAAAATTCAATGGGGGTTGTACAGCTCTCCAAAGGCGTGCTCGATCCCGTCTCCGGCGACCTGCTGAGCGAGCCGGCCATCGTCTGCCGCCTCGCCAAAACCACACTTGGCGGCCGGACAAAAGTTGACTGGGACAAATACCTGGCGAACTATGACCACATCCGGGAAGATATCCAACGCGCCATCCCGGGCTTCCAGGAGTACAATCGCCGCGTCCGTGAACCGGGCGGCTTCTACCTGCCCAACGGCCCGCGCGAAGGCATTTTCAATACGCCGGATAAAAAAGCGCACTTCAACGTCGCCGACCCCGAACAGGTCGCGCTCTCTGCCGGCGAACTGATGCTGATGACGGTCCGCAGCCATGACCAGTTCAACACGACCATCTATGGATTCAACGACCGGTACCGCGGCATCTACAACGAACGCCGCGTCATCCTGCTGAACGAAGCCGATATGCGGGACCTGGGACTCGTCCCCAACGATATTGTCGACATTTTTAACCGGCACGGAGGGGTGGAACGGGTTGCGCATCATTTCATCGCCGTGCCATATCCCATCCCGCGGCAGTGCGCCGCCGCTTACTATCCCGAGACGAACGTGCTCGTGCCGATCGATGCCGTGGCCAAAAAGTCCAACACGCCCGTGTCCAAACTCGTCGTGATCACGCTAAAAAGATCATAATACTTCGCGGCCCCGCCAGCTTCCGCCTGCTCCGTCGATCCCGCAGGTCCGCCTAATACTTCGCGGCCTCGCCGGGTTTCGGTATCGCACCCTCGATAAACTTGCGAAGATTTTCGTTGGCGTCCGCGAGGTCCTGCTTGCGGAGGTACAGCATGTGCCCGCTCCGGTATCCCTGCCAGCTCAGCCGGTCCTTCAGTTTGCCGCTGGGGTCCAGCTGCCACAGGCTGTATTTTGCGTTGAAATAGTCGCAGGCGCCGTCATAGTACCCCGACTGGATCAGCAAATGCAGGTAAGGGTTCTCTGCTATCGCCTGCCGGAGTTCCTGTCCGACGTGGTTGTTCCGGTTATCCCAGGGATAGACCGGCCCGAACATATTGTATTTCAAATCGGTCTTGTAGTGCAGGTCCTCGCGCAGGTAAATGTTGATCGCCGGCGTAAAGGAATGCAGCCAGGACGTCAGTTCGGCATTGTAATCAGGTGCGTCGCCCGCGGCCTTGCTGTCTATCCCCCTGTACCGCGAGTCCAGCCTCCCGACGGTAAATCCTTTATCCCGCAGCAGCGCCTTCCAAAAGAAATCGGCCGGTATGATCAGGTTCTGGTCGAGGACGTCTTTTTCGGACAACCCGGTATAACGGGACAGCTTAACCGCCAGGTCCTTCTTTTTCGCCTCATCCAGGAATCCGCCCTTCGCCAGCGCCGGGATCAGCTCGTTGATCGTAAAGTTCTCGACCTCGGGCAACATATCCGTCAGGTCCTTTGCCTGAAGGTCCGGGGCCAGCGCCTTGTGGTACCAGGCGGTCGCGGCATAATACGGCACCCGCAGCGACGCCTGCACATACTCGCTGCGCTCGATCCCGAGATCGGTCGGCGACACCAGGATCACGCCGTTCAGATACATCCACTGGGTTTCCTGTAACTCCAGGGCGAGCCCCGACACCCGTGTCGTTCCGTAACTCTCCCCGATCAGGAACTTGGGCGACGCCCACCGGTTATACCGCGTGACGAAGGTGGAGATCCACTCAGAGAGGTATTTGATGTCTTCATTGACGCCAAAGAAGGTCGACGCGGGGATATCCTTGCTGACCGCCCGCGAAAAACCGCAATTGACCGGGTCGATATACACGATATCGGCAATATCCAGGATCGAGGAATTGTTTTCCCTGAGCCCGTATGGCTGAACCGGGTATCCTTCGTCATCCAGCAGCAGGCGCCGGGGCCCGGTATAACCGATCTCCATCCACACGCTCGGTGTTCCCGGTCCGCCGTTGAAGGAGATGACCAGCGGCCGCGAAGCGCGGTCCTTCACGTCGGTGCGGACGTAATAGGTATAGAAAACACCGGCGATCGGCTTTCCGCTATCGTCCCATACCGGGATCGTGCCGGCGATCGCGTCATAAGGGACGCGCTGACCCTTCACGGTTACTTCGGCATGCGTCGTTACGGACGAGTCGATATTCAGCACCCGGCTGTCCTTCGGCATTTTAGCGGGGGCAGTAGCGGCATGGTCTCCGCCACCCGTTTCCGCGGCTGGTCCGGGGCGTTGTGCCGACAGGCTGCCGGCCAAAAAGCAACACAATAAAAATCCGGTTAATTTTCTCATAACTGTTGGTTGAAGGGTACGAATATAAGCCCCCCACCGGAAAATGGCCGCGTTTTTGATAAATTCTACAGTCAATAAGCGTCTTAACAGCGCAAACACCGGGCTTAGCTGAATGTATTGAACATCCGGCTGTAGAGGAAGTTCCACACTTTTTCTACAGCCCGACTTAACTATGTAGAATGCTGTCACAAGCACTGAAAGAACATACGGCCCAGGCTCACCGGGCCGCCGAAAAAAAGATGGTCGCCGTTCTGAAGGGGATCCGCAGCCTCGACGACTATGCCGCCTTGCTCGGCCGTCTCCATGGATTCTATGCGCCGGTAGAAGCACTTATCCGCAGCCAACTGACCGAATTCGATCTTCCTGACATCCGGTGCCGCATCCGCGCCCCCTTCCTCCTTCGGGACATCGCCGAAACGGGCGTAGCGTTGGAGCTCGCGCCGCCATGCACCGACCTGCCCCGGATCGACAGCTACCCCCGCGCGCTGGGCGCCCTGTACGTCCTCGAAGGCAGCACGCTTGGGGGCCAGGTCATCGCGGGCATGCTCGCCCGTCAGCTCGGGACTGAAAGAAGTCTTTCCTTTTTTTATAGCTATGGCGAGGAAACCGACGGCATGTGGCAGACCTTCCTGACCTATCTCGAACGGCCTTTCATGGCAGCCGAACGCCGCGAGATCATTGCCGCGGCGGAAGAGACATTCCTAACATTCTCAAACTGGATAGACCAACATGAACTCCAACCCCAACTATGACTCGGAATTTTGCGGGAAGGTGCCCATACACCTGATCAACACGATTCAGCCGTATGGGGTCCTGCTGGTCCTGTCCCGGCCCGGTCTCGAGATCATCCAGGTCAGCGAAAATGCAGCCGCCATCTTTGGCCGGGCGGCGCCGGATCTGGTGCGCACCCCCGTTGGCCGGTACCTTGACGTGCCGACCAACGATGCTCTTTTCGCGGTTTCATCGGGGAAGAGCGCCGACAAGATCCCGCAGGTCTGGCAGGTCGGGGGACAACGATATTTTGCGCTGATCCATATCAAGGACGACCAGATCCTGGTGGAACTCGAAGCCCGGCCCTATAAGACCGACGAACAGCAGTCGTTCATCAGCGTGTACCAACAGATCAGGTACTCGATGTCGCTGATCGAAAAGGCGGCATCCAGCACCGAGGTCTGCGCCATCGCAGCCGGTGAATTGCGGCGCATCTCCGGTTTCGACAAGGTCATGATCTACCGGTTCGATGAGGATTGGAACGGGACCGTCATCGCCGAGGAGCGGAAACAGGACATGGAGTCCTATCTGGGATTTACCTTCCCGGCTTCCGATATTCCAAAACAGGCGCGGGAACTATATCTCCGGAATCCCTACCGCTACATTCCCGACCGGACCTATGCCCCGGTGAAGCTGTACCCGGTGATCAATCCCGGCACCCATAGTTTTGTGGACTTGTCGGACTGTAACGTCCGCGGCGTGGTGTCGGTCCACCTGGAATACCTCGCGAATATGGGCGTGACTGCCTCAATGTCGACGCGCATCCTCAACAACGACCGGCTCTGGGGTCTCATCGCCTGCCACCATTCGACGCCGAAATGGATGAGCTTCGAGCTCTGCTCGGTCTTCGAGTTGCTGTCCAACATTATTTCAGCGAGGCTCCATTCGTTACAGAACAAGGAGCGGGCCGATGCGTTCACGCGGACGCAGCACACTTACTCACGGATCATCGAACAGGTCTATGAGACCCGGAGTCTGCGGGAAGCGCTGCTCGAAGCGAACCATTCGGTGCTGGAGCTGTTCGGCGCTCAGGGAGCCGCTTTGATCTCCGGGAATGAATGGATACCGCACGGCCAGACGCCGGGCCGCGAAAATGTGCAGGAGTTGATGCTGTGGCTGCATTCCCGGAACCTGAAGCGCAACCTGCATACGGACCACCTGTCGGCCGAGTTCGAACAGGCCGAAGCCATGAGCGGGACCGCCAGCGGTCTTCTTGCGATACCGTTCAATCCCGACCAGGAACAGTACGTTCTCCTCTTCCGGCCGGAATTCAAACAAATTATCGAATGGGGCGGCGATCCCGAAAGCCGCATCGTATTCGAAAAGGACGGCGCGAATTACCATCCCCGCAATTCATTCAAGATCTGGCGCCAGACCGTCACGGGCAGCTCTCTGCCCTGGCGGGAAGAGGAACTGACCGCCGCCGAAACCCTGAGAAGTTTTTTATATGAGTATGCTGCCAAATAAGACCGACCATTATATCGTTGCGATCGGCGCTTCGGCCGGAGGGCTCGAAGCCATACACGAGTTCTTCGACAGCATGCCGGATTCGCCGAATATCTCCTTTATCATCATACAGCACCTGTCCCCGGATTACAAAAGCCTCCTGGTCGAACTGGTGGGCCGCCATACCGAAATGAAAGTATACGAAGCGGAAGACCACCAGGAGATCCAGCGTAAATGCGTCTATGTCATTCCCAACACCAAACTGATCACGATCCAGAAGAACGAGTTGCGGTTGACCGATAAGCAGAACCTGAAAATGCCCAACAACGCAGTGGACGTCTTCCTGTATTCGTTGGCAAAGGAACGAAGGAGCCGGGCGATCGCGATCATTCTCTCGGGGACCGGCACGGACGGGACCAAGGGCACGGAGGCGATCAAGAAAGAGGGCGGACTTGTCATTGTGCAGGATCCTTCGACCGCGAAGTTTGATGGCATGCCCAACAGCGTGATCACCGCAGGGAACGCGGACTATATCCTCCCTCCGACCGCGATGTGCACGGAGATCATCCAGCATATCTCCCCGCCGCCGGCGGTCCTCTACGGCAGCGACAAAAAAGACGAACAATTCTTAAAAACGGTGTTCGACCTCATCCGCCAGGAATCCGGGGTCGAATTTCACTATTATAAGACGCCCACGATCATCCGGCGGATCACCAAACGGATGATGCAGGGCAGTTTCACTTCCCCCGATACCTACGCGACCTTCCTCAAGGAACACAAGGACGAGGTCCGTCAGCTGGGCCACGATTTCCTGATCGGGGTTACCCACTTTTTCCGCGATGCGGAAGCATTCGACATCATCCGCAACCAGGTGGTCAAAGCCATCATCGACAACAAGGAGGACGAAGAAACCATTAAGATCTGGGTGACGGCGTGCAGCACCGGCGAGGAGGCTTATACGATCGCCATGGTCGTGGATGACGTGCTGGAGGAAAGCGCAAAGAATCTCACGGTAAAGATCTTCGCCTCGGACATCGATGACGAGGCGATCCAGTTCGCCTCCGCGGGTGTTTACCCGTCGTCGGTCGGGAAGGATATCCCCCCGCACTACCTCGAGAAATATTTCACCGGTTCGGGGAAGTCCTATACCATTATTCCGCGTATCCGCAAACAGATCGTCTTCGCCAGGCACAATATCATCAAGGACCCGCCCTTCATCAAGAACGATCTGGTCAGTTGCCGGAACATGCTGATCTACATCAGCCCGGCCCTCCAGCAGCGCATCTTCTCGCTCCTTCTGTTCGCCGCGGGCCGGGAAGGTTACATCTTCCTGGGCCCAAGCGAAAATTCCGCCCTTCTTAAAAAGGATGTCGAAGAGATCAGCGCCCGCTGGAAGATCTACCGGAAGACCGCGGAATCCAAACCGGGCTATTATTATCAGCAGGGCATCCCCGAAAGCTTCACCTCCCGTACGCAACGGGCGTCCCGTGCGCTTCAGAATAAAGACACCCGATCCCAAACCATCCTTTGGGACGACTTCCGCCAGGTCCTCATGGACGAGCTTTGCTATGTCGTATTGTACATTGATTCGAACTTCGACATCCAGGAGACCATCGGACCCTACGAAAAATTCCTCAACCTGCCGCGGCGGCAGTTGCAGCTGAACCTGCTTCGCATGATGCCGTCGAGCATCTCGGTCCTGCTGAGCGCGGAGATCCGGAAAGCCGAAAAGACGGGCCAAAAGAGCCATCTTCGGAACGTCCGCTATAAAAAAGGCGAGGAAGTGATCGTGGCGGACGTGTTTGTGCGGCCCGGCGGCAGGAACAACGGCGGATTGCCGACCATGATCGTGTTGCGGGAGGTTCCGGCCGTCGATCCGGGTGGGAATGGGTTTCACGACGGGAACGGACACGGTCAGGACGAAGAGTACGTCCAGGCGCTGGAATCGGAACTCAACGACACCCGGAGCCAGCTTCAACTGGCCATCGAGGACCTGGAAGCCACCAACGAAGAATTGCAATCCACCAACGAAGAGCTGCTTTCCGCCAACGAGGAGTTGCAGAGCTCCAATGAAGAGCTGCAATCGCTCAACGAGGAGCTCATCACGCTCAATACCGAACACCAGCTCAAGATCAAGGAACTGCTGGAGCTCAATGACGATCTGAACAATTATTTCCGGAGTACGGACATCGCCCAGGTTTTCCTCGATAACCAGCTCCGCATACGCAAATTCAACCCGGCCTCCGCGCGGATGATCAATTTTATCGACAGCGATCTGGGCCGGCCCCTGACGCATATTTCCAACAATATCCGGTCGGAGAACCTGCTTGACGATGTGCAGACGGTGCTTCGGACGGGCCGTCCGATCGAAAAGGAAGTCCAGATGAACACGGGCAAGAACCTCCTGATGCGGGTCATTCCTTATGTCACCCACGACGGCAAGCGCGACGGCATTACGATCTCCTTTGTCGACATCACCGCCATTACCGACCTGAACAATATTATCCGCGCGGTATTCAACTCGAGTCCGAGCGCCATCTTCGCCTTTCAGTCCCGGCGGGACATGCAGGACCAGATCACGGACTTCACGATCCTTTCGACCAACTACGCAGCCAATGCCCTGTGCAAACGGATGAACGACGACCTCAAAGGCCTGTCGCTCAAAAAAGACCTGCCGCAGCTCGCGATCCCGGAACTGCTCTCCAAATATATGGAGGTGGTTCGCGGCGACAAAAGCCACCACGGTTCCGTTTATTTTAAGGAAGACAACAAGTGGTTCGAAGTATCCCTCGTCAAAATGATGGATGGTTTCGTCGCCAGTTTTACGAATATCACGGAGCGGAAAATGGCCGAGGACCGGCTTCGGACCAATTACTCCGAATTGATCACCACGCGCGAGACCCTGAAACACCTCAACATCCAGCTGGAAGAAAAGGTCCGGGAAAGGACACGCGCCCTGTCGGTCAGCGAAGAGCGGTTCCGTCTCGTCTCGCGTGTCACCAATGACGCGCTCTGGGATTGGGACTTCGTGAACAATGTGGTTTGGTGGGGCGACACCTTTTTCCGGCAATTCGGTCATCGCCAGAATGGGACAGCGCTCGACCGCGCATGGTGGCTGCAGCATATCCACGCGGACGACCGGGCCGGGGCGGAAAAAAGCATCTATGCGGCCATCAACGGTCACGAAACCCAGTGGACGCACGAATACCGTTTTCGCAGGGAGGACGGGACCTACGCCTACATCCTCGATCGCGCCTATATCCTCCATGACGACAACGGCACACCCTATCGGATGCTCGGCTCGATGCTCGATATAACGGAAATCAAAACGGCCACCGAAGAAATAGCCCGGCAAAAGGAAGTGCTCGAAGAAAAGGTGGTGGAACGCACACAACAGCTCCAGCAGCTCAACGAGGCGCTGGAGACAAGCAATCACGACCTCCAGCAGTTCGCTTCCATCGCCTCACACGACCTCCAGGAGCCGCTGCGCAAGATCCACATGTTCTCCCGTGCCGTGATGGACCAGTGCAACGGCGCCACGGCCGGCGACATCAAGTCCTATTTTGAAAAGATCATCCGCTCGACGGACCGGATGCGGGCGCTGATCATCGACATCCTCAATTTTTCCCGGTTGTCCGCCGACGTGACCGACTATGTCCGGACCGATACCCGCAAAATGCTGGCAGATATTCTCGAAGATTTCGAATTGAGTATCCGCGAAAAGAAAGCCACGATCACCATCGTCGACCTTCCGGAACTGGACCTTATTCCCGGCCAGTATCGCCAGGTGTTGCACAACCTGCTGAGCAATTCGCTGAAATTCAGCCGGCCGGACGTGCCGCCGAGGATAACGATCGGCTCCGTCCGGGTACGGGATAAATCTTTTGCCAGCCCTCCCGACCCGGAAGGCACCTGCTACCGCTTCACCCTTACAGACAATGGCATCGGTTTTGAAGAAAAATTCGCTGAGACCATTTTCAAACTTTTCCAGCGGCTTCACCCCAAGGACAGGTTCGAAGGCACCGGCATCGGCCTGGCAATCACAAAAAAGATAATCGAACGTCATAATGGTATCATCACCGCCCACAGCCGGGAAGGCGAAGGCACACGTTTCGACTGGATTCTTCCCCTCGAACAGGCGGCCGGCATTAAACAATTGATAACATGAGTTACAAAAAAATCCTGCTGGTAGACGACGATATCGACGACCGGTTCATCTTCGCGGAACTTCTCCGGGCCACCGGTCCGGAGTTGACGCTGGCCGTTGCGGAAAATGGTCTCGAAATGATCTCGGTGCTCGAAAAGATGCCCGATCCGGAATTGCCCGACATGATCATCCTGGACCAGAATATGCCCAAGATGACCGGCAAGGAAAGTCTCATTTTTTTGAAGGCAAACGCCCGCTACAAGGACATCCAGACCATCATCTACTCCACCTATCAGGTCAAGGATTTTTATCGCGAATGCCTGCAGCTCGGCGCGCAGGACGTCGTGGCGAAGCCGGATACCATGCAGGCTTACCGGGAAATGATCGGGCGCTTTCTATTCCACTCCGCGGACGTTCATCCTGATCCGGTAAAGGCCCCTGGATGCGGTAATGAATAAGGTCTTTTTGTCTTTTCCGCCAAAACAAAGGTTGGCCGTCCATTCTTCGGGCACCCGGATATGCGCGATGCGCCTTCCGGAGGGGTCGTACACCGTTACACCGTCCCCGGTCAGGTAGACGTCTCCGCGATCGTCCAGCGTCATACCGTCGGAGCCTTGCGGAACAAAAAGCCGCTTGTTCAGCAGCTCGCCGCCTGCGCCGATCGTATATACATAGGTTTTCCCGGCGCCGATATCCGCGACGTAGAGCTGATGCCCGTCGGGCGTTCCCACGATACCGTTGGGTTTTACGACGGCCGGGTCGACCACGTTTGGCTCCTTCGCCCCCGCGGGCAGATAGTAGACCCTTTCTCCCGGCAGATCCGGTTTCGTCCTTGTCCAATAAGGCCGCTGGTAATAGGGATCGGTGAAGTAGATCCCGCCATGCGGATCGATCCACAGGTCGTTCGGCCCATTCATCCGCCGGCCGTCTATATCCCGCAGCAAGATCCGTACTTTTCGACGGGGACTGATCGTCCAAAGCTGATCGTGTTCGTCCGCGCAGGTCACCAACCACCCGTTTCGCGCAAAATACATCCCGTTCGAGCGGCCCGCGCTGTCCATAAAAAGCGTCAGCCGGCCGTTCACACCGTATTCCCAGATCCGGTTATTCGGCTGATCGGTAAAAAAGACATTCCCCGCCCGGTCGGCAGATGCGCCCTCCGTGAAGCTGAATTGCCGCGAGAGGAGATGCACGCCGGTGTCGGCCGCCAATCCCCGCCCCATATCTTGTTGTTCCTGCGCCACCGCCACGTGACAACCCATCAGCGTGAGCGCCAGCCACCCGATTCGCATCATTGATGTTTTTTTGGAAAGATACGATCAATGATCCCGCCGGCCCACGCCAAAAAGCCAAGCCACCGTTGCACCAGCAGGAAAATGATCGCGACCCACATATTAGACCAATAATGCTCTAAATTAAACAAAATTGTTCTAAATATTCAACAATAATGATACAATTTTGTTGTAACTTGGCCTAAACCGCAATTCGATGTCCATAATACCCTTAATATCAAGCTGGGAGCGATTCCACGAGATCGATCCCTCCGGCGACCTCCCCGCGTTCGGCCGTTGGCTAGCGACACAGGCTTCGCCACCGCCACCGCCGCACTCATCGCATGCATCCGCCGTGGAGTCCTTCCCGGCCGCCGTGCCCACCTCAGCCATTTCGCCCGCCCCATCAGTGCCCGCTACTGCCGCCGCGACCCTCTCATCTACTGCGCCCGACCCTGCCGCCGCGCCCACGCCGCAGGACCCCATTTCCCTTGCGCGCGAGTCCCTCGGCACAACGGCTCCGCTGGATACGCCGGGCCTCGCCAGCATCCTGATGGCCAGGCTCAATAACATCAATATCTATCTGGCCAAGCCCGCGATCCGCAAACTCGGCTTCGCCAAGGACGTGGAATTTGGCGTCCTGATCCAGGTCTATCTCATGGGCCGGCCCAACAAAAAAGAACTTTGCCGCCAGTTGCTGATCGGCGATTCCACCGGCGTGGAAGTCACGCGGCGACTGGCCAGAAAGGGCTATCTGCGGGAGACCGTGGACCCCAATGACCGCCGGGCATCGCGGCTAAGCGTCACGGAAAAGGGACAGCGCATGCTGAAAGAAGGATCACATTTATTCTACACTATTCACCGCGAGTTTCTGACGCCGCTTTCGCCGGAGGAACAATTGTCGCTGGTTGGCCTGCTCACCAGGCTTCATAACTTCCACTCCGGCCGCCTGTATTCGCCCGGCGCCCGGACCTAATCATTCCGGCACCCATATCATTCCGGCAACCCAGTCACTCCCGCACCCGGACCTAATCATTATCTTAAAATTATCAATTTATCTGCCCCCGTGTCACAACCCGATCTTCCCTGTATCTTTACCAAAGCTAAACCTCCGCTATGATCTGGTACGAGAATGAGGTCCAACGGCTCGAAAAAGAACGCACCGAACTAACCTACGAACCCCGCCTGCTTTTTTACGGCAGCTCGTCGATCCGGCTCTGGGACAGCCTCTACGATGATTTCGCGGAGCATCGGCCCGTCAACCTGGGGTTCGGAGGGTCCACCCTCGCGGCCTGCGGCTGGTTCTTCGATCGTCTTGTCGCACCTTTCCAGCCGGAATCCATCATTGTATACGCCGGAGACAACGATCTCGGAGACGGCCGCCACCCTGAAGAGGTTTTCCTCTTTTTCCAACAGCTCGTCAGCCGCGTTCGCAGCCGGTTCGGCGGCATCCCGTTGGCATTTATCTCGATCAAGCCCAGCATCACCCGCTGGAATATCCTCGACAGTATCCGTTATGCCAATAAGATCATCGAAGAAGAGATCAGGCGGCAGGGTGATAATTTGCACTTTATCAACGTCTATACCCGAATGACCGACAATTCCGGCTACCCGAAAAGAGAATTCCTTGATCCGGATGGGCTCCACATTAACCCAAAAGGCTACGCACTATGGACAGAGGTAATCCGGCAATACCTGGTATCACCCAGCCCATGAGGCGGGAGTACCACAAGTGGTTCAGCCCAAGTCTCCAACGGGACATGGAGCTGCTGATCTTTGGCCATGCGGGCGAGCCTGTCCTCTTCTTTCCGACCCGAACCGCCCGTTTCTACGACTACGAGGATTGGCAAGTGATCGACGCCATGCGCCGAAAGATCGAAGCGGGGGAGATCCAGGTCTATTGCCTGGACAGCGTAGACAAGGAAAGTTTCTATGCCAAACAGCTTCACCCCGCCGAACGGATGCAGCGCCATCTCCAATATGAAAGATATATCCTGACCGAAGTCCTGCCGCTCGTACACCTGATCAATCCCCATCGCACCGCCGTCGCCGCTGGCTGCAGCCTTGGTGCATGGCACGCCGCTAACCTCTGTTTCAAATATCCTCACCTCTTCCATAAATTCGTCGGCCTGAGCGGTCGCTATGACCTGACCATCACGATGGAGCACTTTGAGGACCTCTTCGACGGGTACCGGGACCAGAATATCTATGTCAACATGCCCGCGCAATATCTCCTCAACGTTAGTGACCCCGCCATCATCCAGCAAATCAAGGCGCTTGAAATCGTTTTCGTAGTCGGTGAAAAAGACGTTTTCCTCGAGAACAACCTCGCCATCAGCAACGCCCTCTGGGGCAAAGGCATTGTCAATGCGCTCCACCTCTTCGACGGGGAGTCGCACAAAGCGCGTTACTGGCGGCACATGGTACAGTTGTACCTGTAGGCGCCTCCAGCCTCCCTCAGCCCCCGTCTGGCCGTACTCGCTCACGACGCGCAAAATGCCGCTGACCAACATATTTAACCAACGATCCCCCCTTATCTCCAGCCGGCGGAAAATCAGCAGCGCATTCTTATGTTTGCCCTATATTTAAATATGCCAGGTGGCCCGCCCAGACGATACTATTACTGCCAGGTCGCCGGCCAGGGCGGGGGCAGCCCGTTCTCTTTCACCGACAAAGCCAAAACAAAACCAATATGCGGAAATCACTGTTGACTTTCCTTTTGCTGGCCGGGGCGCTATCCTTCGCCAAGGCCCAGATCAATGCGGCCCTGCTGCGCTATCCCGACGTCTCCGCCACGCAGATCGTCTTCACCTATGCCAACGACCTTTGGGTCGTTCCGAAGAGCGGCGGCGTCGCGACGCATCTCAGTTCCCCCGCAGGCGTGGAATCCTGGCCGAAGTTTTCCCCCGACGGCAGGACCATCGCCTTCACCGCGGACTATGACGGAAGCTTCTCGATCTATTCCATGCCCGCTTCCGGAGGCATCCCGACCCGGCTAACGTGGTATGGCCCTGCGGAACGCGTGGCCGACTGGTATCCGGACGGCAAGCATTTTTTATTTGCTTCCGGCCGGGAAAGCGGCCGCAACCGCTTCAACCAATTCTACAAGATGGCGGCAACCGGTGGCGCCCCGCAAAAATTGCCGCTGCCATATGCCGAGTACGGAACCCTCTCCCCCGATGCAAGCCACCTGGCCTTTACCTTTACCTCGCAGGTGGGCCGAAACTGGAAACGCTACCACGGGGGGTGGCGCGGCCAGATACATCTCTTCGACCTCAACAATTTTTCCGACGAGAACATCTCCGCCACGGACGCGGATGACGAACTCCCGATGTGGCACGACCACAGCGTTTTTTTTCTCTCCGACCGCGGGGACGACAAGCGCGTGAACCTTTGGGAATACGATATCACCACAAAAAAATTCACCGAGCGAACCCATTTCACCGATTATGACGCGCACTTTGCCTCAAAAGGACCGGAAGATATCGTGTTCGAACAGGGCGGCCATCTGTGGTTATATACCTATGCCACGGCAACCGCAAAGCAGGTACCCGTCCAGGTGGAATACGACGAATCGGCCATGCGGCCCGGTCTTCAGCCGGTGGAGCATTTGATCAACAACAGCTTCATCTCGCCGGACGGCAAACGTGTGCTCTTCGAAGCCCGCGGCGAAATTTTTTCCGTGCCCGCCGAAAATGGCCCCGTGATGGACCTGACCCGAACCTCGGGGGTGGCCGAGCGTTTCCCCGCCTGGTCGCCGGACGGGAAATACATTGCCTACTGGAGCGACCGGTCGGGCGAATACGAGCTGACCATGCGGGAAACCGGAAAGCCCGAAAGCGAAAAGAAACTCACTTCCTACGGCCCCGGCTTCCGCTATAACATCTACTGGTCCCCCGACAGCAGAAAACTCGCTTTTATCGACAAGGCGATGAAGATCTTCGTCTACGACCGGATCAGCGGCGTGACCACCGCCGTCGACCAGGGCGAACGCATGTCGGAAGGGCCCCTCGAAGGTTTCTCCGTCAGTTGGTCTCCCGACAGCCGGTTCATGACGTATGACAGGGACCTCCCGAATAACCACCGCGCCGTCTTTATCTATGACACGGAAGACCGGCAACTGCATCAGGCAACCTCCGGCTATTATTCCTGCGGCAATCCCGTTTTCGACGTCTCGGGAAAATACCTTTTTCTGACGACGAGCCAGGCGTTCCATCCGATATACAGCGACCAGGACAACACTTTCATCTATCCGAATTCGACGCTTCTCGCGGCGATCGTCCTGAAAAAAACAACGCCGTCGCCGCTCTATACAAAAGATGACACGGTTGCCCAACAGGAAGAACGAAACGCTCCCGCGCCATCCAAACCGCCTGCGCCCGCGCCGCCGGCCAAACCCGCGATCACTCCCGTGTCCATCGATTTCGATGGACTCGAATCCCGCCTGGTCATCTTTCCCGGCGATCCGGGGAACTACGGCAACCTGTCCGCGACGGAAGGTAAGCTGATCTATACCCAGGCGCCCAACACCGGCTCCGAAGAAAAAACGCAGGCCTTGAAATACTATGACCTGGAGAAACGCAAGTCTGTCACTATCCTTCCGGATGTCGGCGGCTACCAGCTGGCGGCCGACGGCAAACATATCCTTGCGGGAAAGAACAACAACTGGTTCATCGTCGCCGCCGATGAGGGCCAGAAAATGGACAAGCGTCTGCGCACCGGCGAAATGCAGGAATGGGTCGACCCGCGCGCGGAATGGCGCCAGATACTTGTCGACGCCTGGCGTTTCGAACGGGATTATTTCTACGACCCGAAAATGCACGGCGTGGACTGGAATAAAGTGAAGGACCAATACCTGAAAATGCTGGACGGAGCCTCCACCCGCGAAGAACTCGACTTTATCCTCGGCGAAATGATCGGCGAACTGAGTTCCTCTCACACCTACCACGGCGGCGGCGTCACGCAGCCCGCCAGCCATGTTCCTACCGGCTACCTCGGGATCGACTGGACGGCGGATGGCGATTTCTATAAAGTGGGTGAGATCATTCGCGGCGCCTCCTGGGACGCGCTCAGGTCCCCCCTCGACCAGGCAGGCGTTCCGATCAGGGCAGGCGACTATATCCTTGCCGTGAACGGCATTCCCATCCGGACTACGACAGACCCATACGCGGCCTTCGTCAATCTTAGCAATCGCCCGGTGGAGTTGACGTACAACAGCAGCCCCGATATGGCGGGGGCCAAAACGGCAATCGTCACGACAATGGCGGACGAATCCGAACTCCGGCATCTCGCCTGGATCGAACAGAAACGCGCGACGGTGGACAAGGCGACCGGCGGCAAAGTGGGCTATATTTATGTCAGCAGCACCGGCATTGATGGACAGGACGAACTAATGCGGCAATTCGTCGCCCAATTGGATAAGAAGGCCCTCATCATCGACGAGCGGTTCAACAGCGGCGGCCAGATCCCGGACCGCTTCATCGAGGTGCTGGACCGGAAACCCCTGGCTTTCTGGGCCACCCGCGACGGCATCCCGGCCCAATCCCCGCCAGCCGGCAATTTCGGACCAAAGGTCATGCTGATCAATGGCTGGAGCGGGTCCGGCGGCGACGCATTTCCCGATTATTTCCGGAAGGCCGGCCTCGGCCCGCTCATCGGCACCCGAACCTGGGGCGGCCTCATCGGCATCAGCGGTGTGCCACCCCTTATCGACGGCGGCAATATCACCGTTCCGACTTTTCGCATGTACAACCCCGATGGAACCTGGTTCCGGGAAGGCCATGGCGTCGACCCGGATATCCCGGTTGCCGAGGACCTGACACAGGGCGCCCGCGGCGTCGATAACCAGCTCGAACGCGCCATCACGGAGATAAATGACTTATTGAAAAAAGGATTCACCCCGCCCGGTCGCCCGGCTCCGGAAGTGCGGTAGTACGCCGGCCGATCATCGCGTTGTGCGGCTACTCCTCCGGGGCGGCCGGCATGATCCGCTTGTCCAGCCAACCCGTAAATAATGTATAGAACACGGCCAGAATGATCGCCCCCTTGAACATCCCGGTGAATCCCCAGGCCGCCAACCCTCCGATAACTCCGAGGAACAGGACCAGGAACGGGATCTTTCCCCCGCTCCGGGCGATCAGGATCGGTTTGAGCAATCCGTCGATCAGCAGCAACCCCGCGCCGTAAATGATCAGGAAGACCATCACGCCCGTGTGTCCCTGCACCGCCGTCCAAACGACGAGCGGAACCCAGACAAACAACGGACCCAGTTGGATCAGCACGAGGAAGAAGACCATCCCGGCCAGCACCAGCGAATACTGGATGCCGGCGATCGCGAGCCCGATCCATGCGATGACCGAGGCGATGAACGCGGTCCCCATGATCCCGATCGACACCCCTTTGATCGCCTGCGTGATCACGGCGAGCAGCGAGTCTCCGTCCTTCCTGCCGAGCAAGTGCTGGGTGGTCGACCGGATCGGGTCGAGCATTTTCTGGCCGCCCGCCAGGAAAAACGCGGAAATAATGATCCCCGTGATGACCTGTAGCGCCGTGCTGAGGATGCCGAGGCCGCTCGCCAGGACATGCCGAAGGATCACGCGCACCTGCTCGCTGTGATGGGCAACCGCATCCTTGGGACTGTCCTGCAATTGTTGCCAGAAGGAACTGATGTCGTCCCCGACCATCGGCAGGTTGGCCAGCCACTTGGGCAGCGGCGGAAGCCCGTTGTTCTTTACGTCGCCCGCCCAGGCGATCGCCTCCCGGATATGATTCCGGACCTCCGATACGATATACGTGACAGGCAGCGCAATGATGGCGATCAGGAAGATCGAATAGACCAGGGCCGCAAGCGAACGCTTGTAGCGGAACATCCGCACGAGCCGCTCATAAGGGCCATGGAATGAGACCGAAAAGATCAGGGCAAACGTCAGTACGCCAAAAAAGACCCTCAGCACGTCGTACAGCGCCAGCATAAGAAGAAGCAACAGAAGCAGCACGATAACCGTTTCGATGAGGCTGCGGCTGTCGTTGGGAAGGATTTTGTTCATAGATCGCCCGCTTACTTCTAAAGTTAGCGAAAAAATCCACGCCAGCTCTTGCGAAAGCTGCGACCAGCCGTCACGTTGCGTCGTGCATCTATTCGGATCGTAACGATTTCACCGGGTTGACCGCCGCCGCCTTGAATGCCTGAAAACTCACCGTCACCAGCGCGATCCCCAAGGCCACTACCGCCGCCAGGCCGAATATCTCCCAGCCGATGCT
>Ga0134125_10000580_pt1 | contig 48563 bp, 42 predicted proteins | sample KB31751_FD_96464 | JGI IMG/M metagenome (GOLD analysis project Ga0134125, IMG submission 96464) | Terrestrial soil microbial communities with excess Nitrogen fertilizer from Kellogg Biological Station, Michigan, USA - KB3-175-1 | ecosystem: Environmental > Terrestrial > Soil > Unclassified ... | reverse complement strand
TCGGCCAGCAGGTGAAGGTCAAGATCATCAAGATCAACCACGAGACGCACCGCATCTCGCTCGGCATGAAGCAGTTGCTCGACGATCCGTGGCAGGGCATCGAGGCCAAGTATCCGATCGGCGCGCGCTACAAGGGCCGTGTCACCAACATCACCGACTACGGCGCCTTCGTGGAGCTGGAGCCGGGCATCGAGGGTCTCATCCACGTCTCCGAAATGTCGTGGACCAAGAAGAACGTCCACCCCGGCAAGATCGTCTCCACCTCGCAGGAAGTGGAAGTGCAGATCCTCGAGGTCGATCCGGTCAAGCGCCGCATCTCGCTCGGCCTCAAGCAGACCATGCGCAATCCGTGGGAGGTCTTCGTCGAGAAGCACCCGCCGGGCTCGGTGGTCGAAGGCGAGGTCAAGAACAAGACCGAATTCGGCCTGTTCCTCGGCCTCGACGGCGACGTCGACGGCATGGTTCACCTCTCCGACCTCGACTGGAAGCGTCCGGGCGAGCAGGTGATCGACGAGTACAAGAAGGGCGACACCGTGCAGGCGCAGGTTCTCGACGTCGACGTCGAGAAGGAGCGCATCTCGCTCGGCATCAAGCAGCTGGCCGGCGACCCGATGGCGTCCGGCGCGGCGGGCGAGATGAAGAAGGGCTCGGTCGTCACGTGTGAAGTGACCGACGTCAAGGAAGCCGGCATCGACGTCAAGATCGCCGGCACCGACCTCGTCACCTTCATCAAGCGCTCCGATCTGGCGCGCGACCGCGGCGAGCAGCGCCCCGAGCGCTTCTCCGTCGGGCAGAAGGTGGACGCCCGCGTCACCCAGTTCGACCGCAAGACGCACAAGCTCGGCGTCTCCATCAAGGCGCTGGAAGTCGCCGAGGAGAAGGAGGCGCTTGCGCAGTATGGCTCGGCCGACTCGGGTGCTTCGCTCGGCGACATTCTCGGCGCCGCGCTGAAGCAGCGCGCCGGCGAGGACAAGGCGGAAGACTGAGCCGAAACGGCCGTCTCGGCCGCAAGAACAGGCCCCCGGGACCCCAGGTCCCGGGGGCTTTTCATTGCGACATGACCCTGCCCAGAATCGCCGCGAAGCATGTATTCTGATGCCCGGCCGCCCGTGGCCCGGACCGCCCGCAGCGAAGGACGCCCAGCCCCATGTCGCTCGATGCCGATGCCATCGTCGATCGTCGCCGCCTGCGGCGGAAGCTTACGTTCTGGCGCGTCGCCGCCGTCGTCGTGGTTCTGCTGGCGGTGGCCGGCGCCGTCTTCGCCGTCGGCCCGAGCCGCTTCTCCACGCCCGGCGACTACGTCGCCCGCATCCGCATCGAGGGCCTGATCCGCAACAATCAGGAGCGCGTCGAGGCGCTCAACCGGCTGGCGCGCTCGCGCGCCCGCGCCGTGATCGTGCACATCGACAGCCCCGGCGGCACCACGGCCGGCTCGCAGCAGCTCTACGATTCCCTGCTCGATCTAAAGGCGAAGAAGCCGATGGTGGTCGTGGTCGACGGGCTCGCCGCGTCCGGGGCCTATATCGCTGCGCTCTCGTCCGACCACATCATCGCCGAGGATACCTCTCTGGTCGGCTCGATCGGCGTGCTGTTCCAGTTTCCGAACTTCACCGACGTGCTCAAGACCGTCGGCGTGAAGGTCGAATCCATCAAATCCTCGCCGCTGAAGGCGGCGCCCAACGGCTTCGAGCCGACCAGCCCCGAGGCCCGCGCCGCGATCGAGGCCATCGTCCTGGACAGCTACGCATGGTTCAAGAACCTCGTGCAGACGCGGCGGCAGATGAGCGCCGGCCAGCTCGCCGCGGTGGCCGACGGGCGTGTTTTCACCGGGCGGCAGGCGGTCCCGCTCAAGCTGATCGACGGCATCGGCAACGAGAAGACGGCGCTGACCTGGCTGGAAAAGGAAAAGAACGTCCCGGCGACGACGCCGGTCCGCAATATCTCGCTCGAGCCGCGTTTCGGCGAGCTGTCGTTCCTGCACGTGGCCGCCTGGGGCTTCGATATGGCCGGTCTGCCGGCCGCCTCGCGCTGGCTGCAGGAATGGGGCGGCGCCACGGCGATGGAGAGACTAAATCTTGACGGTCTGCTAGCGCTTTGGCACCCTCCCACGTCCGAGTGACCCCGAGCGGCGAGCGTCTTCATGATCAAGTCCGAACTGGTCCAGCGCATCGCCTCCCAGAACCCGCACCTCTACCAGCGCGACGTCGAGAACATCGTCAACGCCATCCTCGGTGAAATCACCGCGGCGATGGCGCGCGGCGACCGCGTGGAACTGCGCGGCTTCGGCGCTTTCTCGGTCAAGCACCGGCCGGCGCGCACCGGGCGCAATCCGCGCACCGGCGCTCATGTCTCGGTCGACCAGAAGTCGGTGCCGTTCTTTAAGACCGGCAAGGAAATGCGCGAGCGCCTGAACAAGGATGGCGCCGTGCCGGTTTCGTCTGGACACGGGCAGGCCGAGGCCCACCGCTAGGCGGTCATCCGCCGCGCTTGCGCCGCCCGCCGGCGCCCCTAAATTGCGGCGATTGAAGGTTCGGCCGGGCCGTGGCCCCTGGCGAGGCATTCCAATGCTGCGAAAGATCGTCACCGCCGTGATCGTCGCGCCTCTGGCGGTCGTCATCATCGCCTTCGCGCTCGCCAACCGGCAGACGGTCACGGTCTCGTTCGATCCGTTCTCGTCCGCCAGCCCGGCCTATGCCGTGAGCCTGCCGCTGTTCGTCTTGATCTTCGTGCTGGTGATCTTCGGGGTCGTCATCGGCGGCATCGCCGCCTGGCTGCGGCAGGCCTCCTGGCGGCGCAGTGCCCGGCGGCTCGATGCCGACGTGCGGGTGCTGCATCAGGAGGTCGAGGCCTTGCGCCGCCGCGCCGCCGGGGACGAGGCGCGCGAGGCTGCCGCCCGGCCGAGCTTCCCGGCTGTGGCGCCGCCGGTTCCTTGAGGCCGGGCGCTTTGCGATAGTGGCGATTAGGCGCTAGAACGCGCCCCACAATGGCATTGACCATCAAAATCTGCGGGCTTTCCGCCCCCGACACGCTCGAGGTCGCGATCGAGGCCGGGGCCGACTATGTCGGCTTCGTGTTCTTCCCGCCGAGCCCGCGCAACCTGGGCGTCGAGGCGGCGCGCCCGCTCGGCGCGCAGGTCCGCGGGAGGGCCGGCAAGGTCGCGCTGACGGTCGACGCCAACGACGAATTCCTCGGCGCCATTGTCGCGGCGCTGAAGCCGGACATGCTGCAACTGCACGGCAAGGAGACGCCGGACCGCGTCGTCGCCGTGCGCACGCGCTTCGGTCTGCCGGTGATGAAGGCGGTACCGATCGCGACCCGCGCCGACCTCGGCGCCATCCGTACCTATGCGAGCGTCGCCGACCGGCTTCTGTTCGACGCGCGCCCGCCGGCGGAGGCGACCCGCCCCGGCGGTCTCGGCAATAGGTTCGACTGGACTCTGTTGCGCGGCGTCGATCCGGGTGTGCCGTGGATGCTGTCCGGCGGTCTCGATGCCGGCAACGTCACCGAAGCCATCGCCATCACCGGCGCGCGCGGCGTCGACGTCTCCTCCGGCGTCGAGCGCGCGCCCGGTATCAAGGACCCCGGCAGGATCCGCGCCTTCATCCGCGCCGCGCGCGACGCCGAAGCGCCTCTCGATCTGTCGAAAGAATCCATCGTATGAGCGTGCAGCAGCCCAATTCCTTCCGCACCGGCCCCGACGAGCGCGGGCATTTCGGCATCTATGGCGGCCGCTTCGTCGCCGAGACCCTGATGCCGCTGATCCTCGCCCTCGAGCGCGCCTACGCCGAGGCCAAGGCCGATCCGGCGTTCAAGAAGGAGATGGACGCCCATCTCGCGACCTATGTCGGGCGGCCGTCGCCGCTCTATTTCGCCGAGCGCTTAACGGCGCATTGCGGCGGCGCGAAGATTTATTTCAAACGCGAAGAGCTCAACCACACCGGCGCGCACAAGGTGAACAACGTGCTGGGCCAGATCATGCTGGCGCGGCGCATGGGCAAGACGCGCATCATCGCCGAGACCGGCGCCGGCATGCACGGCGTCGCCACCGCGACGCTGTGCGCCAAGTTCGGCCTGCCGTGCATCGTCTACATGGGCGCGGTCGACGTCGAGCGGCAGAAGCCGAACGTGCTGCGTATGCGCATGCTCGGCGCCGAAGTGCGCGCGGTCACGTCCGGCTCGAAGACGCTCAAGGATGCGATGAACGAGGCGCTGCGCGACTGGGTCACCAACGTCGCCGATACGTTCTACTGCATCGGCACGGTGGCCGGCCCGCATCCTTATCCGGCGATGGTGCGCGACTTCCAGTCGATCATCGGCCGCGAGACGCGCGAACAGATCATCGCCGCCGAAGGCCGTCTTCCCGATTCACTCGTCGCCTGCATCGGCGGCGGCTCCAACGCGATGGGGCTGTTCCATCCGTTCCTCGACGACCGCGCCATTGAAATCTACGGCGTCGAGGCGGCCGGCCACGGCATTCCGTCGGGCCAGCACGCGGCCTCGATCGCCGGCGGCCGTCCCGGCGTGCTGCACGGCAACCGCACCTATTTGCTGATGGATGCCGACGGCCAGATCACGGAAGCGCATTCGATCTCGGCCGGTCTCGACTATCCCGGCATCGGCCCCGAGCATGCCTGGCTCAACGACATGGGGCGCGTCACGTTCCTGTCCGCCACCGACGCGGAGGCGGTCGCGGCGTTCCAGCTGTGCAGCAAGCTCGAGGGCATCATCCCGGCGCTCGAGCCGGCGCACGCGCTCGCCAAGGTGTTCGAGCTGGCGGCGAAGAAGCCCAAGGATCATCTCATGGTGGTCAACGTCTCCGGCCGCGGCGATAAGGACCTCGACAGCGTCGAGGCGTGGTTGGAAAAGCACCGATGACGACGCTCGCGCCACTTCACCTCTCCCCAGGCACTGCCTGTTCCCTCCCTCCTTGCGGGAGAGGGTTAGGGAGGGGGATCACTTTTGTAATTTCAGCTCAACGTCACACCTTCCTCCCGCCCGCCATTGCCCTGCGGGCTTCGGCGGGCGACCTCCCCCGCAAGGGGGGAGGTGAAGCAAGTGTGCGGCGCGCGCGGATCACAGCATGACCACAAGAATTGAAAAACGCTTTGCCGCGCTGAAAGAAGAAGGCCGCGCGGCGCTGGTGACCTTCACCATGGCCGGCGATCCGGATACGGCCACCTCGCTTGCCGTACTCAAGGCACTGCCGAAGGCCGGCGCCGACATGATCGAGATCGGCATGCCGTTCACCGATCCGATGGCCGACGGCCCGGCGATCCAGGCGGCCGGCGTGAGCGCGCTTGCCGCCGGGCAAACCTTGGTGAAGACGCTCGGCATGGTGCGCGACTTCCGCGCCGGCGATGACGCCACGCCGATCGTGCTGATGGGCTACTACAATCCGATCTACATCTACGGCGTCGGCAAGTTCCTCACCGACGCCAAGGCCGCCGGCGTCGACGGCCTGATCGTCGTCGACCTGCCGCCGGAAGAGGACGACGAACTCTGCGTGCCGGCGCTGAAGGCGGGGCTGAACTTCATCCGCCTCGCCACGCCGACGACCGACGACAAGCGACTGCCCGCGGTGCTGAACAACACCTCGGGCTTCGTCTACTATGTGTCGATCACCGGCATCACCGGCTCGGCCGCGCCCGATGCCGGCAAGGTGTCGGCCGCGGTCGCGCGCATCAAGAAGCATACCAGCCTGCCGGTTGCGGTCGGCTTCGGCGTTCGCGATGCGGCGAGCGCCCGCGCTATTGCCGGAGGTGCCGACGGGGTGGTGGTCGGCTCGGCTCTGGTCGAGGTGGTGCGCAAGAGCCTGGACAAGGACGGCAAGGCCGGGGCGAATACCGTCAAAGCCGTCGCCGCGCTCGTTTCCGAGTTGGCCGAGGGCGTTCGCAGCGCCAAAAGGGCCATGGCGACGCCATAAACCATGGTTACCGGTCGGTTGCCGGGGCACCTAGAGGCCCGACGGTCAGGTAAGTCTGTTTGCAGTTTTCGATGGATGCCCGGCGCGGGCCGGGGCATGACAGTGCCATGAACTGGATCTCCAACGTCGTCCGGCCGAAAATCCGCAGCTTCCTGCGTCGCGAGACGCCGGAGAACCTCTGGATCAAGTGCCCGGAGACCGGCCAGCTCGTCTTCTACAAGGACGTCGAGGCCAACCAGTTCGTCATCCCGTCGTCCGGCTATCACATGCGCATCAGCGCGCCGGCGCGGATGAAGAGCATTTTCGACAACGGCGAGTTCGAGGACCTGCTGCTGCCGGACGTGCCGGTCGATCCGCTGCGCTTCCGCGACGAGCGCCGCTACGCCGATCGCCTGAAGGACGCGCGCACCAAGACCGGCTTGCAGGACGCGGTGAAGGTCGGCGTCGGCACGCTCGAGGGCCAGCCGGTGACGGTCGGCGTCCAGGATTTCGATTTCATGGGCGGCTCACTCGGCATGGCCGCCGGCGAGGCGGTCATCAAGGGGCTGGAGACCGCGGCGCAGCGGCAGACGCCCTTCATCATGTTCGCGGCTTCGGGCGGCGCGCGCATGCAGGAAGGCATCCTGTCGCTGATGCAGCTGCCGCGCACCACCGTCGGCGTGCAGATGCTGCGCGAGGTGAAGAAGCCCTACATCGTCGTGCTCACCAATCCGACCACCGGCGGCGTCACCGCGTCCTATGCGATGCTCGGCGACGTGCACATCGCCGAGCCGGGCGCGCTGATCGGTTTCGCCGGCCCGCGCGTGATCGAGCAGACGATCCGCGAGAAACTGCCCGAAGGTTTCCAGCGCGCCGAATACCTCGCCGCGCACGGCATGGTCGACATGGTCGTACACCGTCACAAGTTGCGCGAGACGCTCGCGCGCCTGTGCCGCGTGCTGACCAAGGCGCCGTCCGCGCCGGTGCAGCCGAGCCTGCCGGTTCCCGCGCACGCGTGACTTTACCCTCCCCCCGCGAAGCGGTGGGGAGGGTCGGTTTGCATCGCGACGGCGATGCAAACCGGGGTGGGGGGCATTACCTTAGTGGCTAGAAAGAGCCCCCACCCCCGACCCCTCCCCACACTCGCAAGAACTCGTGGGGGAGGGGAGGACGCCATCACTTCATGACCCACATCGACTCCATCCTCGAACGGCTGACCGCGCTGCATCCCAAGCGCATCGACCTCTCGCTCGGCCGCATCGAGCGGCTGCTGGCCGCGCTCGACCATCCCGAGAAGAAACTGCCGCCGGTGATCCATGTCGCCGGCACCAACGGCAAGGGCTCGACCGTCGCCTTCCTGCGCACGATCATGGAGGCGGCCGGCCTCCGCGTGCACGCCTATACCTCACCGCATCTGGTGCGCTTCAACGAGCGTTTCCGGCTTGGGGAAAAAGGCGAGGGCAAGCTGGTGTCCGATGCCGAGCTTGCCGCGGCGATGGAGGATTGCGAGCGCGCCAATGGCGGCGCGCCGATCACCGTGTTCGAGATCACGACCGCCGCAGGTCTCCTGCTGTTCTCGCGGCACGAGGCGGACGCGCTGGTGCTCGAGGTCGGTCTCGGCGGCCGCCTCGACGCCACCAACGTCATCGACGCGCCGATCGCCAGCGTCATCACCCGCGTGTCGATCGACCACACCGAGTTCCTCGGGCCGACCTTGGCCGGCATCGCCACTGAGAAGGCCGGCATCATCAAGCGCAACGTGCCGGCGATCGTCGCCGCGCAGCAGCGGGAGGCGCTCGCGGTGATCGAGCGGCAGGCCGCGCGCATGAGCGCGCCGCTGCGCATCGCCGGCGAGGATTTCACCGCCACCGAGGAACGCGGCCGCCTCGTCTACCAGGACGACGACGGCCTGCTCGACCTGCCGCCGCCACGTCTTTACGGCAGGCATCAGTTTGAGAACGCCGGGCTCGCCATCGCCACCTTGCGCGCGCTCGATCGCTTCCGCATTCCGATTGCCGCCTACGAGGCCGGCGTCGCCAAGGCCGACTGGCCGGCGCGCATGAACCGATTGACGCATGGCGCGCTGGTCGATCTGGCGCCGCCCGGCAGCGAGGTCTGGCTCGACGGCGGGCACAATCCGGACGGTGGCCGCGCCATCGCCGCGACCTTCGCCGACCTGGAAGAGCGCGTGTCGCGGCCATTGGTGATGATCGTCGGCATGCTGACGAGCAAGGACTGCGACGGTTTCCTGCGCAATTTCACCGGGCTCGCCCGGCGCATGATCGCCATCCCGGTGCCGGACGTGGAGAAGAGCATGAGCGCCGAGGCGCTGGCCGATTGCGCGCGCGGCATTGGCCTGTCCGCCACCAGCCGCGACAACATCGCCGAGGCGTTCGACGCGGTGCGCAAGCTCGACCTCGAGCCGCCACCGCGCGTGCTGATCACGGGGTCGCTGTATCTCGCCGGCGACGTGTTGCGACGGAACGGGACGCTGCCGAGTTGATCTGTCGTACCGGGCGAGCGCGCTTGCGCGAGGCCCGGGACCCATACTCCGCAGTCCATCGAGACGGCACGGCGTATGGGTCCCCGCTTTCGCGGAGACGACAGCTACCTCAACAACTTCATCAAATCAGCCTGCTTCTGCCCCGCGACCTGCGCCATCGTGCACTGCTTCGGCGCCTTATCTGGCCGCCAGCGCAGGAGCCGCGTGCCGTGGCGGAAGCGGCCGCCGGAGAAGTGGTCGTAGCAAACCTCGACGACGAGCTTCGGCTTGAGTGGCTGCCACGCGGATGAACGCTTGGTCGACCATCGGCTCGGGCCGCCGGGCCTGCCGCCGGTGAAGCCGGGCGGACCGATCAGCTTTTCCAGTTTCGCCGTCAGCGCCTTCTTGTCGGCGTCCTTCATCGACGAGGTGAAGCCGACATGGTCGAGCAGGCCTTCCTCGTCGTAGAGCCCAAGCAGCAGCGAGCCGACCGTCCTCTTGCCCTCGTTGTAGCGGAAGCCGCCGACCACGCAGTCGGCCGAGCGATAGTTCTTGATCTTCTGCATGCCGTGGCGGTTGCCGCTCGCGTAAGGGAGATCGCGGCGCTTGGCGATGATGCCGTCGAGCGTGGCGCCGACCTGTCGCAGCCATTTCCTGGCGTCGGCGAGCTTCGTCGTTGCCGGCGACAGGCGGAAGCTCTTGTGGCCCTTGAGCGCCTTCTTCGCGAACGCCTCCAGTGTCTTGCGGCGCGTGCGCAGCGGCTCCTGTGTGAGATCGTCACCCCCTTCGGCGAGCAGGTCAAACACGATCAGCAGCGCCGGTGTCTCCGCGGCCAGCTTCCTCACGCGGCTGGCTGCGGGATGAATGCGTTGCAGGAGTTTGTCGAACGAGAAGGCGCGGCCGTCCGGGACGACGATTTCGCCGTCGAGCACGAAGCGCTTCGTCTTCAGCGCGCGGGCCGCTTCGACCAGCTCGGGGAAATAGCGCGTCAGCGATTGCCCGGATTTCGATTGCAGCTCGATCCGTTTCCCGTCGCGGAACAGGAGGCAGCGAAAGCCATCCCATTTCGGCTCGTATTGCCAGTTCTCGCCCTCCGGGACCGTGTCCACGGAGAGGGCTTCCATCGGCGCGAAGGGCGGCTTGAGCGGCAGCGTCATGCGCGGGACTAACGCGCAGGGTGCGTTGGGGTTTGCACTTATCCCTCCCCCGCAAGTGGGGGAGGGATAGAAATGCAAATGGCCGGGGCGGGCCCGGCCATTTCGAAACGTCGATTGCCTGCGCGCGTCAGACGCCCGACGAGATCCACTGCGCCAGCTTCTGCTTCGGCGCGGCGCCGACCTGGCGCGAGGCGATCTGGCCGTCCTTGAACATCATCAGCGTCGGGATCGACATGATGCCGTATTGCGCGGCGACCTTCGGGTTCTCGTCGACGTTGAGCTTGACGATCTTGACCTTGTCGCCGAGCTGGCCGGCGATCTCCTCGAGCGCCGGCGCGATCATGCGGCACGGGCCGCACCACTCCGCCCAGAAATCGACGACCACCGGCTCCTTGGCCTTCAGCACGTCCGCTTCGAAGCTCGCATCAGAAACCTTGCCGACGGCCATGGGACTACCTCGTCTTGTATGTGAGGGCGCGGAACGCGCCACGAATGGGAGCGCCGAACGTATGGAGGGCTCTCCGCAGCGTCAAGGCAGCCTCACGCGGGCTTGACCTGCGCCAGCGCGGCGTCCATGGCCGTGCCCGAAAGCTCCATGAGATCAGGTACTTCCGTCCAGAGCAAAGCGGCGCGGACGGGCCGGTCCGGATAGAGCCGCGACAGCAGCGCGCGATAGAGCGCGAGCTGCCGGATGTAGCCCGGCGGCGCGTCCTCGATTCGCTGCGGCGCCGGGCGGTTGGTCTTGAAGTCGGCGATCAGAACGGCGTCCGGCGTGACCACCAGACGGTCCACCTGGCCGCTGACGCGCACCGTGCCGCCGTTGAGCGTCAGCCGCCCGACCACCGGCACCTCGGCGCGGCTGCCGGGCGCGTAGAGCGCGGCGAAAGCCTCGTGCGCGGTCAGGTGCAGCACCTGTTGCACGATCGTTGCGCGCTCGGCGGCCGGCAGGTCCATGCCGTTGCGGGCGAGAAAGGCCTCGCTCGCGGCGCGGCGGCGTTCGGGCGGGATGTCGGGCAGCGACTGCATCAGCCGGTGCGTCAGCGCGCCGCGCAGCAGCGCCTGTTTGGACGCGGGCGAGGGCGCGCGCCGGGGCGCGTCCTCTTCGGCGGAGGACGGCGTGATGGTGCGCACCGTGGCTTTGCCCTGCGGAGCATCGCGTGTGAGCCATTCGGGCAACGCAGCCGGAGGCTCCGGCTGCTGCCCTTCGACCTCCCGCACCGGCTCCGCCTCGCCCTTGCGATAGCGCAGCACCTCGCGCTCGCCGTCGTCGCCGGGTTCGCGCACGCATTCATGTTCGAGCGCATCGCGCACCAGCTGATACCACGTGCCGTCAAGCGTATTCCTGCCCTGCGTCCCGCACACGATCAGTTGCTCGGCGGCGCGCGTCATGGCGACGTAGAGCAGGCGGCGGTATTCGTCGCGGGCGGCGGCCTCGACCCGGGCGCGCGCGTCGGTGAGCGGCCCTGTGTCCTCGTCCTTCGGTCCGGCCCAGACCATCTGCTCCGCCGCGCCAGGCACGTCGCGCGCCGGCGGCAGCCGCAGCAGCTTCGGCGGATGCCAGCCCTGCGCCGGCGTCGTGGTGTCGGCGAGAATGACGATCGGCGCTTCCAGCCCCTTGGCGCCGTGCACGGTCATCACCCGCACCTCGTCGCGATCCATCTCCATGTCGCGCTTGATGTCGGTTTCGGTCCGCCGCAGCGACGCCACGAAGCCTTGCAGCGACGGCGTCTCGCTCCGCTCGTAATCGAGCGCGAGGTTGAGGAATTCGTGGAGCGCGTCGTTTGCCTCGTGGCCGAGCCGCGCCAGAATTCGCCGCCGCCCCGCTTCGGCACCGAGCAGCCAGGCATAGAACGCGAACGGCGTCATCCGCCGCGCTTCCTCGCGCATTGCGTCGAACCGGGCGGCAAGCTCCGGCCGCCGCGACCGCAGCGCGGCGATGAGGCTGCCGTCGCGCCGCCACGCAATCTCGAACAAGGCCGTGTCGTCGAGGCCGAACAGCGGGCTCTTGAGCACGGTGGCGAGCGCGAGATCGTTCTCCGGCAACAGGATCGCGTCGGCCAACACCATCAGGTCCATTACCGCGATGTGCTGCGTCAGCACGAGGCGGTCGGCGCCGGCGACGGCGATGTGCTCGTTCTTCAGCGCGCGGATGATCGCATCGAACAGCGGGCCGCGCCGCCGGAGCAGGATCAGCACGTCCTTCGGGCGGCGGCCGCAGCGCTGCCAGACCGCGACGGTGCGCGCGATCCGACGGGCGAGCTTGGCTGTCGCGCTGGCGACGCTCTGCACGTCGAACGGCGCCGACCATCCTTCCTTCTTCTCGAAATCGTCGGACGTCTCCAGGTCCCAGATTTCCACCTGCCCCGGCGCCGCGTCCGGCAGCGCCTCGTGCACCGGCGCGACGGCGTCGGCCGAGAGCCCGGCATGCGCCTCGGGCCGCGCGAACACAATGTCGACGGCGCCGAGCACGATCGGCCCGGAGCGGAACGAGTGCTTGAACTCGGTGGCGATGAATTCCAGGCCGGCGCGCGCGTGCTCGCGCTCGAAGAATGTGCGCGTCGCGGCGAATTCGAGCGGCACCGCGCCCTGGAACGAGAAAATCGACTGTTTTTCGTCGCCGACGGCGAAAATGGTGCGCTCGCGCTGGTGCGCACCGGCCCCCGCGAAGAACTCGCTCACCAGCGCCTTGACGATGTCCCATTGCTTGGGGCTCGTGTCCTGCGCCTCGTCGATGAGCACGTGGTGGATGCCGCGGTCGAGCTTGTAGTGCACCCAGGCGGCGCGCTGGTCCTTGAGCAGGTCGAGCGTCTTGTCGATCAGATCGTCGTAATCGAGCAGCCCGCGCCGGTTCTTCTCGGCGCGGAAGCGGGCGATGACCGCATAGGCGATGGTGAACAGCGCGCTGCTGCGGTCGCGGGTCTCGATGGTGCGCTTGCGCTCGACCAGCCGCCAGACGCGGTCGCGCTCCTCGTTCAGCCGTTGGCACAAGTTTGGGTCGGTCTTCTCGATGGCGCTGGTGGCGATGCGATCCTTGGTCTTGGCGCGCGTCTTGGTGCAGAAGATATCGAGATAGGCCTCGATGCGCTCCGGCGCCGATAGCGTCGCGAGCGCGTGGAAGCGCGCCGCCTGGTCCTTGTCGGTCTTCGACCCTTGCGTGAGCGCGGCGGCGATGGCCGTCCATTCCGAGGCCGGCAGCAGGCTCTCGGCGAACATCGCCGCCTCGACGCCGGCAAGCGTCTCGTCAGGCCCGACGCCGAGCGCCTGCGAAAGCTGCGCCATCGCCTGCGCGACGCCGCCGGCCTCGTCGGCCCAGCGCGTGAGCACGTCGCGCGCGCGGATGACCTCGCGCAGCATCTCCTGGAAGGTCTGGTCGGCGGCGGCGAGCACCGCCTGCTGCAACGCGCGGCCGAGCGCGCTGTCCGGCGCCTCCGCCGCTCCGAGCAGCACCTGGAGCGCGATCTTGTCGAGCATCTGCGCTTCGGTCGGCTCGTCGAGCACCTCGAAGCGCGCCGGCACGTCGGCCTCGAACGGAAACAGATGCAGCAGTTGCGTGCAGAAGGCGTGGATGGTCTGCACCTTCAGCCCGCCCGGCGTGTCGAGCGCCAGCGCGAACAATTGCCGCGCGCGCGTGCGCACCTTGGCGTCGATGCGCTTGACGCCGGCCGCTTTCATGGCGCGGTCGAGCGCGTCATCGTCGAGCAGGGTCCAGCCGCGCAGCTCCTGGAACACCTTGTTCGCCATGTTGGCGGCGGCGGCCTTGGTGAAGGTGATGCACAAAATGCGCGCCGGATCGACCCCGGCCATCAACAGACGGATGACGCGCTGGGCGAGCACATGCGTCTTGCCGGAGCCGGCATTGGCCGAGACCCAGGCGGAGCGTTCGGGATCCGACGCCGCGGTCTGCCGCTCGGTGACGGCGGGCGGAATGGTGCGCCGCGCGCTCATTCACCGCCGTCCTTGCTGCCGCCGACCAGCGACCATTCCTGCACGCGTGCGAGATGGTCGTAGGTGCCGTAATGCGTCGACCACATCGGATGCAGCAGCGAGTAATATGGCTTCGCCGGATCGGCGAATTGCGCCAGCACCTTCGTCAGCTCGGCAAAGGCGTGCTCGGCGTGGTCGTCCGGCGTGCCCTCCTTGAATTTAACGGCGTGGTCCTCGCCGGCCTCGGCGCCGCCGCGCAGCCGCACATACATGAGTTCGCTGACGGAGCCGCCCGCCGGAATGCCGGTAAAGCCGCCGCGGCGCAGGATCGCCGCTTCGAGCGTCAGCTGCGGCGCCAGTCCGGTGTTGACCTGCTTGTCGCTCGGCGGCGAGCCGGTCTTGTAATCAATGATGGCGTAGCGGCCGTCCGACAGGCATTCGATGCGGTCGGCGCGCACCGTCAGTGTGAGCGCGTCGGCGCCGAAGGGAATCGCCGTGCGGCCGCCGATCTCGACCTCGACCTTTTTCGTGTGCGCACGGCGCCGTACCTCGAAACCGGCGAGCCATTCGGCGATGCGGCGGAAGCGCGGCCACCAGAAGGCGCGCGTCTCGGGATAGGCGGCGAGCGGCTTGAACAGGTCGGCGCCGATCGCGGTCAGGCGCGCCGCCGGTTCGTCCGGCAGCTTGTCCGGGTAAGCCTTGCCGAACGCGCCGATGGCGTCGTGGATGATCGTCCCGCGCGCCGCCGCGCCAAGCGCCTCGTCGATCTCGTCGAGCGGCCGCAGGCCGAGCACGTGCCGCGCATAGATCGTGTAGGGATCGCGCAGCAAATCCTCGATCTCGGTGACGCTGAGCTGGCGCGGCCGCGCCTCGAACGGCGGCGCCGGCGCCGGACGCGCGGCGGGATTGGGCTCGCCGGCGTCGTCGATGCGGCGCGCCAGCGCGGTGTAGCGCGCGCCGCGCTTGAGAGCATCGGTCCAGCGCGGCTCGCCGGCGACCGCGGCCAGCCGCTGCACGAAGCGCGAGGCGACGGTCGGCGCGCCGCCGAGCTTGGCCGCGCGACTCAGGATCACCTCGGGCGCGCCGAGGGCCTGCGCAAAGTCGTGCGCCGACAGGCCGATGCGGCGCTCCGGCAGGTCGAGTCCGAGTTCATGCCGCATCGGCCGGCTGAGCCACGGATCGGCGCGCGTCTCCGGCGGCCACACACCTTCGACCAGTCCGCCGAGCACGACGCAATCGAACGATTGCAGGCGCGATTCCAGCAGGCCCAGGATGTGCACACGCGCCTCCGCCGGCGGCGTGTAGACCGGCCGCGCGGCGATGGCGTCGTGGAACAATTCGGGATAATCGCCCGGCGAGAGCGGAAGCGAACCGGCCTGCTCGATGTTGTCGAAGGCCTCGGCAAGCTTCTCGGTCATGCCGCCGAGCGCGGCGACGACTTTGGTGTGCGCGGCCGCGATGACGCTCATCGGCTGCTCGCCGCGCGGCAGAGTCTCGAGCGGCGCCAGTGCGGCGGCGAGATCGCGCAGCAAGGCCGCCGCGCTATCTAGCGCGGCATCGCCGAGCGACAGGCGCGCATCGGTGCGGTGCAGGGCCGAGGGCTTGCCGGCGCGGGCCCTTGCAATCTCGCCGCGCAGATCGGTCAATGCCTGGCTCAGTCCGGCGGTGCCGCGCGCGGGCCGCGAGCCGCGCAGCACGGCGCGTTCCAGCGCCGCCACCGCGGCGGCGTCGAAGGCCGACAATGGATGCTTGAGCAGCGCCAGAAGCGGCACCGGCGCGACGCCGCCGAGCGCAACCTCCGCCGCGAGCCGCGCAAACACGCCCTCGGTGATGTCGGCGAGCGATACGCCGCGCGAATCGGCGACCGGGACGTTCCAGCGCGCCAGCGCGGCGGCGACGCGCCGGCCGAGCGCGACATCCGGCGTCACCACCGCAGCGGTCGCGCCTTCGATCTCCATCTTTTCCCGCAGCGCGACGGCGATTGCGAGCGCTTCCTCTTCGGCGTTGGCGGCTTCGATGACGGCGAGGGAGGCGATTGCCGCGTCCGCGTGCGCGGCAAAGCCGGGGCGGGTCAGCCGCTCCTGCCAGCGCTGGCTCGCCACCGCCGGGCGCAAGGCTTCCGACAGCAGCATCTCGCGGCCGTGCGTCGCCGGCGCGGCGAGCGTCGCGATGTCGCCGCGGGCGACGCCGATGCGCTTGATCAGGCCGGCGAGCGCAAACTGCGGATGGCCGTGGGTGCGGTCGTCGTCATGCGCGATCGCTTTCCAGGTCTCGTCGTCGAGGTCGGTGTCGAGGCCGGGCAGCACGACGGCGCCGTGCGGCAGCTTTGCGATGGTCTCGAGCAGGGCGGCGGTTGCCGGGATCGAACCGGTCGAACCGGCAGCGATCACGGGATCGGTGCTTCCGGTTAGGCGCGCGGTTTCCGCCGCGATCAAAGCGTCGCGGCGCTCGGCGGGCTCCATGCAGTTGTTCGCTTGCAGGATCGCCGGCCATTGCACGCGGATGAATTTGAGGAAATTGAGCGTCTGCTTCCAGTACTCGTCAAATTCCTCCGGCACCAGCTGGTCGAGCCGCGCCCAATCGACCTGCCGCGTAGTCATGTCGTCCATCAGCCGCGCCAGATCCTTCGCCAGCGCAAAGGCGGTGGCCGGACTGTTGGCGACGAGCGGCGTTTCGCCGCGCGTGCGCGGCGCGATGGTCTGCGCCCAGCGCAGAATCAGCGCGGCGAGCGGCATTTCGCGGTCGAGGCCGGCAAGCGCGTCAGGCAGTTGCAGCGCCGCCTCCGCCAGCTCCGCCGCCGCCTCGGCGAAGGCGATCTCGTCCTCGTCGATGTCGCCGAGCGGCACGAGGCGCGGCAGGATTGCGGCCTCGGCGCCGAGCCGGTCGAGAAAGACGTCGCGGGCCAGCCGGCAGGCGCGCCGCGTCGGCAGGTAGATGGTCGCGCGCGCCAGTTCGAGCGGATCGCCGCCGGCCGGGAAGCCGGGCACCAGCCGGCCGTCGCGCAGGGCGTCGACCAGCACCGGCAGGAACGGCGCCGAGGCGGGGATATTGAAGACGTTGACGCGACTCGCGGGCATGCGCGCGAGCATATACCAGAGCGTGCGCTACAACGCGCTCTTGCGGATCGCCGCTTCCGCCTCGCCGACGGCCTCGGGGGTACCCACGTGCATCCACAGGCCTTCGAGGCGCAGGCCGTGCAGGCGGCCGGCGGCCTGGGCGAGATCGAACAGGCCGGTGAGCGAGAATTCGCCGCGCGGTGCGTCCCTGAAAAGCGCGGGCGCGAGGATCGCTGCGCCGGCAAAAACGTAAGGCGCGACCTCGCGCTCGCCGCGGCGGGTGAGGCGCGCGTCCTTAGCCATCGTGTAATCGCCGCGCCCCGCATAGCCGATACTGCCGGTGGTCGGCGCCAGCAGCAGCAGCGCGTCCATCGCCGCCGCGTCGAACGCGTTGGCGAGCCGCGTCAGGTTCGGCGTCACGCCGTCTATCCAGATCGTGTCGCTGTTGATGTGGCAGAACGGCGCCGTCCCGAGCTCGGGCAGCGCCTTGACGACGCCGCCGCCGGTGCCGAGCAGCAGCCCGCGCTCGTCCGAGATGGTGACGCGCGGCTTCGCGCGTGAGGCCGTGTGCTTGACGATCTGCTCGGCGAAATAATGCACGTTAACGACGGCGCGTTCGACGCCGGCGTCGGCCAGGCGGTCGAGCACGTGATCGATGAGCGGCTTGCCGGCGACCTTGATCAGCGGCTTCGGCGTCGTGTCGGTCAGCGGCCGCATGCGCGTGCCGAGCCCCGCGGCGAGCACCATGGCCGTGCGCGGTGTCGATGCCATGCGTTCAGGTCCTCAGCGCCGGCACATGCGTGCGGTACCAGCCTTGCAGCGGCTCCAGCGCCGGATGCGCCAGCGAGCGGCGGAGATAGGCCCATACGCGCGGCATGTGACGCAAATATTGCGGCTTGCGGTCGCGCTTTTCCAGGCGCGCGAAGATGCCGAGGATCTTCGAGGCGCGCTGCGCCGCTATCGTGGCGTAGAGCTGCGCGAAGTGTCTGGCGTCGAAGGCGGGATCGGCGGCGCGGCGCGCGCGCGTGTAGCGGGTGAGCAGCGCGATCTCCATCGTCTCCGGCACGTCGACGCGCGCGTCCTGCAGGAGCGAGGCGACGTCGTAGGCGGCTGGCCCCATCACCGCGTCCTGGAAATCGAGCAGGCCGACGCGGGCGATGCCCGCGCGCTCCGGCAGCCAGAGCAGGTTGGGGGAATGGTAATCGCGCAGCACCCAGGTGGCCGGCGCTTCAAGCGCCGGCGTCAGCGCGTTGCGCCAGTGCGCGAGGAAGTTTTCGCGCCCGGCGCTGGAAATGGTGGCGTTGAACTTCGGAAGATACCAGTCGAGCAGCAGCTCCGCCTCGATCAGAAGCGCCTGCATGTCGTAGCCGGGCAATTGATAGTCGAGGCCGGGCTCGACCGGCAGCAGCTCGGGCAGGTCCATGCCGTGCAGCGCGGCCAAGGCATCGGCCGCCGCCGCATAGCGTTCCTCGATCGGCGACGGCGGCTCGCCGGAGACGACCAGCGCGCTACCGAGGTCCTCGAGCACGATCAGGCCTGCCTCGCGGTCGGCGGCGAAGATACGCGGCGCCGAGAAGCCGCGCTCGGTCAGTCCGCGCGCCATGGCGATGAACGGCGTCACGCTCTCGGCCAGGTGCGCGATGGCGCTGTAGGGCTTGCCGTCGCGCACCGGCGGGCCGTCCGGCCGCCGCGGCGCGTTCATCAGGATGTAGCTCGTGCCGTCGCGCTCCAGCCGCTCGTAGGAGCGGGTCGAGGCGTCGCCCTGGATGCGGCGGCGCGTGGCGCCGGCAAAGCCGCTCGCCTCAAGGAAGGTGCGGATGCGCGCCATGCGCTCGGCGCGCGCCGCGAACACGCCGTAGCCGGTGACACGCGCGCGACGCACGGTCGGGCCGTGGTCCGGCACGAGCGTCAGCGCGACATCGAGCCTGTCCTCGGGCAGCAGCGCCGCGGCGCGGTCGGGCCATTCGAGCAGCGTCACCGCGCCGTCGCGCAATTCGTCGAAGCCCAGCTCGGCAAGTTCGTCGGCGGTCGTGATGCGGTAGAGATCGGCGTGCAACAGCCGGTAGCGCGGCAGGTAGTAGCTCTGCATCAGCGTGAAGGTCGGGCTCGGCACCTCGATCGCCTCCTCGCCGGCGGCGTGGCGGATGAAGGCGCGGGCGAAGGTCGTCTTGCCGGCGCCGAGGTCGCCCGAGAGCGTGATTAGGTCGCCTGGCTCGGTGAGAGCGGCGACGTCGAGCATCAGCCGCCGGGTGGCCGCCTCATCCGGGAGCAGGGCCGTGAAGCTGTAGCCTCCGGAGGACGTGAGGGACATCGAATCATCCGCGTTGACGGGACTTTATAGACGCCGGGCCGCACAGGAACCAGCGCCGGCTACGGCCGCGCGGTGACACAGGAACCTTGCAACCGCGGCCGAATTGTCAGCCACGACAACCCAATCAAGGGGCGATCCGTGACTGACATCCATCGCACTGAAAGTGCCGCCGCCCTGCTGGCCGAGCCCGATCCGCACGCCATCTCCTGGCGCGCCATCGTCGCCGGCGGCTTCGCGGCTGCAGCATTGACGCTGGCGCTCGTTGCCTTCGGCAGCGCCGTCGGCTTCTCCTCCATCTCGCCGTGGTCGAATTCCGGCGTGTCCACCGGCACCTTCCACGTCGCGTCCGGCATCTATCTCGTCGTGGTGGCGATGCTGTCGTCCACCGTCGGCGGCTACATGGCCGGGCGGCTGCGCACGCGCTGGCGCGGCCTCAGGAGCTACGAAGTCCAATTCCGCGACACCGCGCACGGCTTCCTCGCCTGGGCCTTCGCCACCGTGATGGGCGCGGCGATCCTCGGCACCGCGGCGACCTATCTCGCCGGCGGCGTGGCGCAGGGCGCGGCGAGCCGTAACGATCCGTCGGGCGTGTCGTCGCCGACCGCCTACTATGTCGACATGATGTTCCGCCCGGCCTCGAACGCGCGCGCGGCCGGCGGCGCGGCCGAAGGCTTCGCGGCGGCGCGCGAGGCGCAGGTCGTGTTCACGCACGACATCGCGACCAAGGGCGACTGGCCCGCGGCCGACCGCACCTATCTCGCGCAACTCGTCGCGGCGCGCACCGGGCTGCCCGTCGCGGAAGCCGAGAAGCGCGTCACCGACACCATCAACGCCGCCAAGGCCGACGCCGACAAGACGCGCAAGGCCGTGGCGTCGCTGTCGATCTGGCTCACCATCTCGATGTTCGTCGGCGCCTTCGCCGCCAGCCTTGCCGCCATCGAGGGCGGCCAGCTGCGCGACGAGAAATGGACCGGCATCATCGGCACGCGCGCCTATCGCGAACAACGGGCACTCTAGGAGGCGACTATGGGACTGATTCTGCTGTGGCTGCTCGGGATTCCGATCCCGCTTCTGATTCTGATCGCGCTGCTCGCGCGCTGATCTGGCCATCGGAGACCGCGCAAGGCCGGGATGCGTCCCGGCCTTGCGTCGTCTAGACGAGCGGCACCGTCAACGGATTGTACGAATAGAGCCATTTGTTGCGGTCGGCGCCTTCGTTGACCTTGCCGAACTCGGCGCGGATCGCCTCCTGCGTGCGCAGGTGGAAGCGCCGGCGGTTCTCGCTCGATTGCAGCACGATGCGCGATGTGCGCTCGATGCGGTTGCGCTGGTAGAGCTGCAGCGCCGCGGCGATGTCGCTCTCCTGCCGCAGCGCGCGCATCAGCACCGCGCCGTCCTCGATCGCCATCACCGCGCCCTGCGCCAGATAAGGCAGGGTCGCGTGCGCCGAGTCGCCGAGGAGCGTGGCGCGGGCCGTACTCCAGTTCGGGATCGGCAGGCGATTGTGCAGCGACCAGCGGTAGCACTGGTCCTTGTCGGCTGAGTCGATGATCGCCTGGATCGCCGGATGCCAGCCGGTGAAGTCGGCCTTGAGCCGCTCCCACGGCAGCTTCACCGTCCAGGATTCCTCGAGCACGTCGTCGGTCTCGTGCAGGCCGACGAAATTCATCAGCGCGCCGCCGCGCACGTAATAACAGACGGCGTGTCCGCCCGGCCCCATGAACACCGACATCACCGGCTCGAGGAACGGCTGCGGCAGCCGCTCGACCGGCACGGTGATGCGCCAGGCGGCGTCGCCGGTGTAGTTGGCCGGCACCTCGCCGGCGATCGCGCGGCGCACCGCCGACTTCAAGCCGTCGGCGCCGATCAGCAGGTCGCCGCGCGCGGTCGTGCCGTCGGCGAACTCAAGCGTCACCCCGCTTGCGTCCTCGCTGAAGCCGGTGACGCGCTTGCCGAGCCGGATCGCGTTCGGCCCGAGCGAACGCGCCTTGTCGGCGAGGATGGCGTGGAAATCGGCGCGGTGCAGCTGCGTATAAGGCGCGCCGTGCAGCCGCTCATGCTCTGCGGACAACGCGAAACGCTGGATCTCCTCGCCCGTGTCGTGCAGCCGGAAGACGTAGGCGCCCGGGTGCACGCCCACTTTCCGGATCGCCGCCTCGAGCCCGAGATGGCGCAGCGCGTGCATGGCGTTGGCGCTGATCTGGATACCGGCCCCGATCTCCTCTAGCTTCGGGGCCTGCTCGTAGACCTCGACCTCGTGCCCGTCCTGCATCAGGAACGAGGCCGCGGCGAGCCCGCCGAGCCCGGCGCCGGCGATCAAAACCTTGCGTTGCGTCACTTAACGGTCCCCCGCGCGGCCGTCGCGCCGCGGCGGCAAGATTCCTTTTATTGGCGCGCGGATCAAGCGGGCCCGCGCATGCCACATCCGCGTCACGATTTGTCCGCGCCGGCGGCGCTGTTCCGCGTCCGGCGCCACGCTCTCGCCACTCTTCATCCGTGTTCCGCGCCATTGCGCGCCAATCCGGAACGCCGTTTTGCGGCTACGCGTTGCCGCGCGGGAGTTGGGATTTGAACTGTTGAAGAAGGAGGCACCACATGCGCAAAGCATTACTCGCACTGCCGATCATCGCGGCGGCCGGATTCGCGGCCCCTGCCATGGCGCAGCCCTACAATGACGCGGGCTACTGGAACGGGCCGAACGGCTACCCGCCGGCGGCGGGCGTTGTCGCCGGCGCGGCCGCGGGCACGACCGTCGCGCTCGGCGCCTATAACGGCTGGTGGCCGGGCGCGGCCCTGCCCGCCAGCGCCGCGGGTTCGGCCGTGGTCGGCGGCGTCGCCGGAGTCGGCGCGCTGGCGATGGTCGACGCCGTGTTCAATCCGTGCGCCGGCTTCCACGCGCTGTTCGACGAGAGCCACGGCCAGTGCGTTGATGGCAGGTATGTCGGCCCGCGCGGGGCGCGCGTCGCTTACGAGACCGGACCGGCCGTCGCGCCGCCGGTAGTCGTGCATCGTCACGTGCGCCGGCATCACCGGCATTATCGCTGATCGCCCATGTGATGAAGGACAAGGCCGGGGTTTGCCCCGGCCTTGTTTTTTTTCGCGGCGCGGCGGGAGGTCTCCGCATCGGACCCATGCACTTCTGCAAAAATATGCAACGACGACCATGCCGACCATAGAAAGAATGCCGGATTTCTATCTCGCTACGGGCGGGACTTTAGACGATCCGCGGTCTATCAATATCGACGTGCTACGTGGATGCGCTCATCCCCGCCCGTGGATGGCATCGCCGCTTCAAGGTGAGTGCTTTCCGACAAGTTCCGGCGCCGGCATCAGACAATCCGGCTCGGACCAAAATTCATAAAAATCGACTGCCTTCCAGATTATTTCGATTCCTGACCCGAAGCTGAGGCGGGCGGGTAGACCGATACCTTGCACCGGCTTGTCTTTCGTGCGCATGTGTGTCCCGGGGACGGTTTGGGGGTGGCCATGTTTTACCGAATCATCTTTGCGCTGTCGGCTGGTACGATGCTGGCGGCCGGCATCGCGCAGGGCGCGTTCGCAGCTCCGCTGGCTTACAATTGGACGGGGTTTTACGTCGGCGCCAACGCCGGCTGGGCCTTCGTCAACGCGGATACAAGCGGCCATAAACTCGACCCAAGCGGCTTTGGATCGAATCGCACCAGTAGCGCATCGCAGTCTTGGGACGGATTTATCGGCGGCGGTCAAATTGGATTTAATTGGATGGCATTGCCGAGTGTCGTCCTCGGTATCGAGGCGGACTTTTCCGGCGCGGACCTCAAACTGGATTCCACAGGCGTTTCGAACGATGGGACTAGTTACAAGAGCACTAGTCTCGAGAGCATCGCCACGGTTCGCGGACGTGCTGGTTATGCCGCCAATAACTGGCTTATTTTCGGGACGGGCGGAGCCGCTTGGACGCATGTTCATTTGACCAATACGCAGGGGCCCTGCAATCCCGATCCCACATGCGCGGGCGGGCCGGTCCCTTTAGGCACCACAGATTCAAATACAACCGACGTTACCGGCTGGACCGCCGGCGGCGGCATTGAGTACGGGATCACCCCAAACTGGACGGCAAAGATTGAATATCTGCACATGGACTTCGGGTCATTCACCTCTGCCAACCCGAGTTTCAATCGCGCAAATGATGTTCAACTAAAGACCGACGTTGTGCGGGTTGGCGCGAACTACAGGTTCGGCGTCCACTGAACACGTCCCCGCAATAGAACAAAGGCTCGTCGCGCGGATTTCCCGTATGTCGAGCGGCCGTGATCCGATGTCAGCTTGTGGCCCTCGCAGCCATGAACGCCTGACGGCAATCTTGCGCTTTACGCCGCCGTCTGCGTGAGCTCGCGCGAGGCGGGGAAGACGCAGGTGACGCTCGTTGTGGCGCCGGGCGTCGACTCGATCGACACGCTGCCGCCGTGCAATTCGACGAAAGAGCGCACGAGCGTCAGGCCGAGTCCCGGGCCGCGATGCTCCGAGCCGTGCGGATCGGTCTCGAACCAGTCGAACACCTTGTCCTGCTGTTCCGGCGGAATGCCGGGACCGCGATCGGTCACGGTGAAGACGACCGCGTCCGGTTGCCGCTCCGCCGTGAGCGTCACCGTCTCGCCGGCCGGCGAGAAGCCGACCGCGTTCGACAGGAGATTGAACAGCACCTGCCGCAGCCGCCGGTCGTCGGCGACGAAGCTGCCGATGTTGGCGGCGGCGCGGATATCGAGGCGGATGTTGTTCTTCACCAGCCGGTCCTGCACGCCCTCGGCCGCCGCGTCCATGCAGGCGCGGATGTCGACCTCGCCGAGATTGAGCGTCATGGCGCCGGCGTCGATGGTGGCGAGATCGAGGATGTTGTTGATGATGGCGAGCAGCGCGTTGGTCGAGGTGGTGATGTAGGCGAGATATTCGCGCTGCTTGGCGTTGAGGTCGCCGAAGGCGGCGTCGCCGAGCAGGTTGGCGAAGCCGATGATGTTGGTCAGCGGCGAGCGCAATTCGTAGGAGACGTGGTGGACGAAATCGATCTTGATCGAGTCGGCCGCGACCAGTGCCTCGTTGCGCTCGCGCAGCGCGCGCTCGACGTTCACCGAATCGGTGACGTCCTGGAAGGTGACGAGCGTCGCGCCGTCCGGCAGCGGCATCGTCGTCAGGTCGAGCATGGTGCCGTCGCGACGCTCGATGCGCGCGGCGATCGGCTCGCGGCCGTCGATCGCGGTGACGGCGCCGCGCAGATTGCGCCAAACTGAATTGTCGTCGTGCAGCGCCTGGCACCAGGCGGCGACCGATTCGACGTGCGGATGCTGGTGGAGCGCCTCGGGCGACAGCTTCCACATCCGCTGGAAGGCGGGATTGTGCAGCCGCACGCGGCCGTCCGGGCCGAACACCGCGACCGCCTCGGCCAGATTGTCGAGCGTCTCACTCTGCACCTTGATCAGCGCGTCGTAGCGGCGGTGCAGGTCGAGCCGCTCGGTGACGTCGTCGTAGAGATAGGTGACGCCGCCCTCGGGGTTGGGCGTGGTGACGACGCGCAACGTGCGCCCGTCCGGCAGGTGCCACATGTGCTCCTGCGGCTCGACCGCGCGATAGGCCTCGTACAACTCCTGCTTCCACTGCCGGAAGTCCTGCTGCTCCGGCAGCTTGTGATCGGCGCGCAGCCGGTCGAGCACGGCGGCGTCGGTCGGCGCCTGCTCGAGCAGCGTGGGCTCGAGATCGAACAGCGAGCGGAAGGCGCTGTTGTAGAAGGCGAGCTTGCGGTCGACGTTGAAGATGGCGACGCCGGTGGCGAGCCGGTCGAGCACGCGGCGGTGCGCCTCGATCATGCGGCCGAGCTCGGCGCGCATCGTCTCGGCCTCGGTGCGGTCGATGGCCATACCGGCGCTGCCGTCGCCGTTCGGCACGTCGACGACGTCGAACATGCGCCGCTCGCCTTTGGCGATGGCCGGCAGGCGGCCGGTATAGGCCTCGGCCGCGCCGCGCGCGCGCTCGACCTCGCCGCGGGCGGCACGGTCGAGCAGCTCGATCTCGCGCGCCACCGCGTCGCCGGCGTCGGCCGCCTCGACCGCGCGCGCATAGGCGGCGTTGACGAAGATGAGACGGCCGTCGCGGTCGCGCGCCCATACCGGCGCCGGCAGCGAGTCGATCAGTCCGCGCATCAGCGCGAGATCGGCGCTCAACCGATCGTGCCGGCTGTTGAGATCGATCAACTGGCGCTCGATGCCGCTGATGTCGCGCAGGCGCAGGATGGCGCTGCCGCCGACGGCGCGCCCCTCCGCCTCGACCGGATGGCCGGCGCGCGTCGTCAAATTCATCGTGAAGCCGCGGCCGTCGCCGCGCAAGGTTTCGACCGCATGCTCCATCTGCTGCGCCTGCGCGGCGTCGAGCCAGGCGCCGAAAGCGAGCACGCGCTGCTGCGTGCCGCCGGACACGATCAAGGTCGTGTCGCCGAGGATCTCCGGCACGTCGGCGCCTGCGGCCCAGGCGACCAGGACCTGGGGCTCGGCCATCAATAGCGCCTTCAGCCGGTCGCGCTCGGCATGCAGCACACCGACCTCGTCGCGGGTCAGCGTGGCGGCGTCGCCGGCGGCGCGGCGCGTGCGCAGGAGCACGATGACGGCGAGCACGCTGAAGACGAGCAGGCCGAGCGTCATCGTGAGCGTCGCGATCTGCTGGTGGCCGGCGGCGGCGACATCGGCGGCGAGCGCGTCGAGCGCGCGCGCCGGCGCGGCCTCGGCGGGCCGGTCGACGATCGCCTGCATAACGGTGAGGAAGGCTACGAGGAATCCGCCTCGCCACGGACGAGAACGCAACCTTCCGTTCGCCGTCCGGATGGTCTCCGGCATTCCCCGATGGCCCCAGATTTGCGAGCGATGTCCGCCACATCGCCGCGCGAATCAGGTGACTTTAGCCGCTTCGGGAATCCGCCCGAAAGAGTCCAGATCGTGAACGTGCGCGAAGCCTGACGCGCCGCCCTCTCGGGAGGTGGCTCAGGTCGGCTGAGGCGCCCGCTTGAGCATGTCGGCGACCGTGATCTGGCGCAGGGCCACCGAGAAAGACCGCTCGGCGCCGTCGAGCGCCGGCCTGACGACGGAGTTCACGAGTTCGGAGGTGAGTTCCGCTTCCTGCAACGCTTCCGCGTCGCCCGCGGCGGTCAGGATGTCCTCGGCGGTCACGCCGCCATGCTCACGCGCCATCTCGTAGCCGCCCTGCGGCCCGCGGATGCCCTTGAGGATGCCGTTCCGGACCAGCGCCTGGAGCACCGGCTCGAGATGCCGGGGCGGCAGCGCATGGCGGGCGGCCAGGGCCTTGGCCGACACCGGGCGGGCGCCCGAATGGAGCGCGACGTCGATGACGGCAGCGATGGCAAGCAGGCCCTTTCGGGACACCAGCGGCATAGAGGCGGTACCAGAGGACAAACGGTATCGCGGTATTAATTTAAGCATCGGACATCGTCCAGCAAAAACGCGCTAAATTACGCGCTCAGCCGCCAGTTGATCCGAATCCGCCAGACCCGCGTTGAGTTATGTCAAGCGATACCACCGCCTGGAACCGCGCCCGTTCGACCTTGGCCACAACCATCTGAGCGATGCGCATGCCGCGCTCGATGACGACCGGTGCCTGGCCGAAATTGATAAGCAGCACCTGCACTTCGCCCCGGTAATCGGCGTCGATCGTGCCCGGAGAATTTAGAACGGTCAGCCCCTGCTTGACCGCGAGACCCGAGCGCGGCCGCACCTGCGCCTCGCAGCCGGGCGGCAGCGCGATGGCGATGCCGGTCGGCACCAGGGCGCGCGCGCCTGGCGCGAGCGTGAGCGGCGCATCGGCCGGCACGGCGGCGAGCAGGTCGAGGCCGGCGGCGTGCGCGCTCTGATAGGCCGGCAGTGGCAGGCCGGCGCCGTGCGGCAATTGCACCACGCGAATTTCAATTTCGTTCATCGTCCGGTCTCCGCGAGCGCCGCCGCGATGCGCTCGATCAGCATGGCGGCCACGGTCTCCTTCGATTGCGGCGGCCACTCTTCAATACCGGAAGAGCGAACGAGCTGAATGGTGTTTCTGTCGCCGCCCATGATGCCGGTCGCGGGCGAAACGTCGTTGGCGAGGATCCAGTCGCAGCCCTTGCGCGCGAGCTTCTCTTTCGCATTGGCGACCACGTTCTCGGTTTCGGCGGCAAAGCCGATGACCAGCGGCGGGCGCCCGGCCTTGCGGTGCGCGATGGTCGAGAGGATATCGGGGTTTTCGGCCAGCGTCAGTTCGGGCAGGGCCGCGCCCGGTTTCTTCTTGATCTTGTGCGCGCCGGCATTGGCGACGCGCCAGTCGGCGACCGCGGCGGCAAAGACGGCGACATCGGCGGGAAGCGCGTTTTCAACGGCTTTGAGCATCTCGCGCGCGGATTCGACGCGCGCGACTTGAACGCCGGGCGGCGGGGCAATCGTCACCGGGCCGCTCACCAAGGTGACCCTTGCGCCGGCCGCCGCGGCCGCCGCGGCGATGGCGTAGCCCTGCTTGCCGGACGAGCGGTTGGCGATGTAGCGCACCGGGTCGATCGGCTCGTGCGTCGGCCCCGCGGTGATCAGAACGTGCCTGCCGTTGAGCGGCTGCGCGCGCGGCTTCAAAAGCCGCATCGCGGCTTCGGCGATTTCGGCCGGCTCGGCCATGCGGCCGAGGCCGCGCTCGCCGGCCTCCGCCATCTCGCCTTCGTTCGGGCCGACCGTGTGCGCGCCATCGGCGACGAGCTGCTTCAAATTGCGCTGCGTCGCGGCGTTGCTCCACATGTGCGGGTTCATGGCCGGCGCAAGCAGGACCGTCGCGCCGGTGGCCAGCAGCACGGCGGTGGCGAGATCGCTCGCCTGGCCGCCCGCCATTTTCGCCATCAGATCGGCGGTGGCGGGCGCGACGACGACGAGATCGGCCTCGCGCGCCAGCCGGATATGGCCGACGTCGAATTCGCTGCGGCTGTCGAACAGGTCGGTGAACACGTGCCCGCCGGTCAGCGCGGCGGCGGCGAGCGGCGTGACGAATTGCGTCGCCGCCTGCGTCAGGATGCAGCGCACGAAGACGCCGCGCTCCTTCAGGCGGCGGATGAGATCGAGCGCCTTGTAGGCGGCGATGCCGCCGCCGATGATGAGCAGCACGCGCGGCGCCGCCGTTTTCGGTGCGGCGGCGGCTTTCGGCGCCGGCGGCTCGATGAGCGCGAGCGCGTCGTGCCCGGTCTCCTCGGCCGCCTCGCGCAGGATGGTGCGGACCTCGTCCTCCATCGAGCGGCCGTTGCGCGCGGCGCGCAGGCGGAGCAGCTTCTTCAGCCGCTCCTCGAGCTGGCGGACGGTCAGCGAGGCCATCGGAAAATCCCTTCAGGCCAGCTGCTTAGCATGCCAATGATAGCAATGCAATCAATGCAATCGCGTGGCTGCCGGGCGTCTCAGGCGAGCTTGCGCAGCGCCGCGCGCAGGTCGCTAGGCGCGTGCGGAACCAGCTCGCGGTCGACCGCGGCATGCGTCGCGATCCACACCGGCATCGCCTTGCCGAGCAAAGCGCGCCCGGCCGCGGTGAGCGAGAGGAGCCGGCTGCGGCGGTCCTCCTTGTCGACGGCGATCTTGATGAGCCCGCGCCGCTCCAGCGGCTTGAGCGCCGCCGTCAGCGTGGTGCGGTCCATCGCCAGCAGCGCCGCGACGCTGCCGAGGGACGGGGGCTGCGGCCGGTTCAGCGACATCATCAGCGAGAACTGGCCGTTGGTCAGGTCGAACGGGCGGAACGCGACGTCGAACCGCCGCGCCAGCGCGCGGGCGGCGCGCTGCACGTGCAGGCACAGGCAGTTGTCGCGCACCATGAGCGTGACGTCATGTCCGAGTTCCGTTTTCGACGCCGGTTTTGCGGCCGGGGCGTTTGACATGACCGAAGTATGTTGATATCAACGTAATTGTCAAGATGTCATCCGGAGGGGCGACACTCCCTCCACATCAAAGACGGGCCCGCTTTTCGGTGGCCCGCAAGGAACGGGAGAACGGCGATGAATGTTCAGCCTTATCTGTTTTTCGACGGCCGCTGCGATGAGGCGATCACCTTCTACAAGAAGGCGCTCGGCGCGCAGGTCGAGATGCTGATGCGCTTCAAGGAGGCGCCGCCGCAGAAGCCCGGCGACGGCTGCAACGGCCCGATGCCCGACGGCGAGAAGGTGATGCATGCGTCGCTCAAGATCGGCAGCACGACGGTCATGGCCTCTGATGGCATGGCGCAGGGCAAGCCCGAGTTCAAAGGCATCTCGCTTTCGATCTCGGCCAAGGACGATGCCGAGGCGAAGCGCTTCTTCGATGCGTTGAGCGAAGGCGGCAAGGTGCAGCAGCCGCTGATGAAGACCTTCTTCGCCTCGAGCTTCGGCATGGTCGCCGACAAGTTCGGCGTCGGCTGGATGGTCATCGCAATGCCGTAGGCGCGGAGCGGGGGGAACTCGCAATTCAAACGGAGTAAGACGATGCTCGACAAGATCACGCTCACCCCCGCGAAAACCCTGGCGGCAAACTGCAAGGTCCGCATTGCCAACGAGAGCGCGGAGTACCGCAAGGCCCGCACCGCGCTGCTCGTCGAGGAAATCGAGTTGCGCCGCCACATCGAACGCGTCGCCGAGATGCGACGCGCCCTGCCGCCGGGCGCTCCGGTGAAGAACTATCGCTTCATCGGCGAGGACGGGCCGGTCGACTTCGCCGGCCTGTTCGGCGACAAGCAGTCGCTCGTCGTCTACACGTACATGTACGGGCCGCAGCGCGAGCGGCCATGCCCGATGTGCACGTCGCTGTTGAGCGCGTGGGACGGGGAAGCGCGAGACATCATGCAGCGCGCCGCGCTTGCGGTCACCGCGCGCTCGCCGATTGAGCGTCTCGCCGCCTTCAAGAAAGAGCGCGGCTGGCGCAGCCTCAAGCTCTATTCCGATCCGGACCAGGAGTTCAGCAGGGACTTCCACGCCGTCGGCGCCAAGGACGAGGATTGGGCGGGCCTGCACGTCTTCACCCGCCGCGACGGCACCATCCGACACTTCTGGAGCGGCGAGATGGATTTCTCGACCGCCGATCCCGGACAGGACCCGCGCGGCGCGCCCGATCTGATGCCGCTTTGGACCGTGCTCGACGCGACGCCCGAGGGCCGCGATCCGCACTGGTATCCGAAGCTCGATTACGGGCGCTGACCGCAGACAAGAATAAGTGGAGAAGCATGAATGGCCATCGCCAAGCAGAAGATCTCGCCGTGCCTGTGGTTTGACGGCAAAGCGGAGGAGGCGGCGAAATTCTACGTCTCGATCTTTCCGAATTCGCGCATCGTCCAGGTCTCGCATTACGGCGAGGTCGGGCAGGAGCAGCACGGGCAGAAGCCTGGCTCGGTGATGACGGTCGCCTTCGAGCTCGAGGGCCAGGCGTTCCTCGGGCTGAATGCGGGGCCGATGTTCAAATTCAGCGAGGCGGTGTCGTTCATCGTCTATTGCGACACACAGGCGGAGGTCGACCGTTACTGGGATGCGCTGACCGCCGGCGGCGAGCCGGGCCCGTGCGGCTGGCTCAAGGATAAATTCGGCCTGTCATGGCAGGTGACGCCGGCGAAGCTCATCGAGATGGTCACCAGCTCGGACAAGGCGAAGGCTGGCCGCGCCATGAACGCGATGATGCAGATGAAGAAGATCGATATCGCGAGGATTGAGGCGGCGTATGAGGGCAGGGTGTAGGCGTTCGTTTGCGCTACGGCGATAATCGTAGCGCCCTCTCCCCCTGTGGGAGAGGGCTGCCGCAGGACTTCACCGAAAAGGAATGGGTGAGGGGCAGTCCCCCTCACCCATCATCACACTTGGTCAGTCTCTCAATGCCCTCTCCCACAAGGGGAGATGGCACTAATACGAGCGCCACGGTCTGCCTACACCAGCATCCACGCGATGGCGAACAGCAGCGCCGCAATCAGCCACAGCGCGATCGCGGTCGGCCGGTTGCGGCGGGCTTCCGCGGCGCCGATGGCGTCGACCGTCTGCGGCGACAGGATCAGCCCGTCGCGCGTGATCGTGTCCATCTGCTCGATCAGCGAGCCGGCGCGCGTCAACAGCGACGGCACGTCGGCGAGGAAGCGGCCGATTTCGCCGGCGCCTTGCGCCGCGCCTTCGAGCGCGCCGACCGGCCCGAGATTGCGCTGGATCCATTCGCGCACCACCGGATCGGACGTCGTCCACATGTCGAGCTTCGGATCGAGCGAGCGCGCGACGCCCTCGACCACGACCATCGTCTTCTGCAGCAGGATCAATTCCGGCCGCGTGCGCATGTCGAACAGGCCGGTGACCTCGAACAGCAGCGTCAACAGCTTCGCCATCGAGATGTCTTCGGCGGCACGGTTGTGGATCGGCTCGCCGATGGCGCGGATCGCCTGCGCGAAAGCCTCGACCGAATGGTGCCGCGGCACATAGCCGGCGTCGAAGTGGACCTGCGCGACGCGGTGGTAGTCGCGGGTGATGAAGCCGAACAGGATCTCGGCGAGGAAGCGCCGCTCCTTCGGCCCGAGGCGGCCCATGATGCCGAAGTCGACGGCGACGAGATGGCCGCTGTCGTCGACGAACAGATTGCCCGGGTGCATGTCGGCATGGAAGAAGCCGTCACGCAGCGCGTGGCGCAGGAAGCTCTGGATGACGCCGCGGCCGAGCGCCGGCAGGTCGAAGCCTTTCGCCTCGAGCGCGGCGCGGTCCTTCAGCGATATGCCGTCGATCCACTCCAGCGTCAGCACGTCGCGTGCGGTGCGGTCCCAGTCGACCGAGGGCACGCGGAAATCGGCATCCTCGCGCGTGTTCTCGCTCATCTCCGACAGCGCCGCCGCCTCGAGCCGGAAATCCATCTCCAGCCGGACCGACCGGTCCAGCGTGGCGACGACCTCGACCAGACGCAGGCGGCGCCCCTCCGGCGAAAAGCGCTCGGCGTTGCGCGCGGCGAAATAGAACGCGGCGAGATCGGCGCGGAAGCGCCGCTCGATGCCGGGCCGCAGCACCTTCACCGCCACCGCCGTGCGCGTGCCGTCGGGGATGTCGACTTCGGCCCGGTGCACCTGCGCGATCGAGGCGGCGGCGACCGGCGGGCCGAAGCTCGCATAGACCGCGCCGAGCGGCTTCTCGAATGCCCTCGCGACAGCGGCCTCCGCCTCGCTCTGGCCGAAGGCCGGCATCTTGTCTTGCAGCACTTCGAGATTGCGGGCGATGTGTGGACCGACGACGTCGGGGCGCGTGGCGAGGAACTGGCCGAGCTTGACGTAAGTCGGCCCGAGCCGCGTCAGCGCCGCGCCGAGGCGGCTGGTGCCGTCGCCGGCGCCGCGGCGTTCGATCATGCGGCCGAGGCCGACCGCCCAGACGACCGGCATCGGCAGGCCGCGCGTGTCGACGAGGCCGAGCACGCCTTCGCGCGCGAACACGAAGCCCGCGCGCGAGAGGCGAACGAGATGCGAGAGCGTCGAGATCACAACTTCCAGCCCGAATGCAGCGCCACGACGCCACCGGTCATCTGCCGGAAGCTGACGCGGCGGAAGCCGGCCGCTTCGATCATGCGCGCGAAGGCCGGCGGCTTGGGGAATTTGCGGATCGACTCGACGAGATACTGGTAGGCCTCGCGGTCGCCGGTCACCGCGGCGCCGATGCGCGGGATGACCCTGAACGAATAGAGCTCGTAGAGCGTGGCGAGCCCGGGCAGGTCGACGGTGGAGAATTCCAGGCACAGGAAGCGCCCGCCGACCTTAAGCACGCGATAGGCCTCGCCGAGCGCGCGGTCGATGCGCGGCACGTTGCGGATGCCGAAGGCGATGGTGACGCAGTCGAAGCTCTTGTCAGTGTAGGGCAGCTCTTCGGCGTTGCCCTGCTCGAAGGTGACGGCGTGGTCGAGGCCGCGTTGCGCGGCGCGCTCGGCGCCGACCGCCAGCATCTCGGTGTTGATGTCGCAGACGGTGACGCGCGTCCCCGCGCCGCCCGCCTGCGCCACGCGGAAGGCGATGTCGCCGGTGCCGCCGGCAAGGTCGAGAAGCGCAAACGGCCGGTCGCCCTTCGGCGGGTTCACGGCGGTCAGCAGCGCGTCCTTCCAGGCGCGGTGCAGGCCGCCGGACATCAGGTCGTTCATCAGGTCGTAGCGGCGGGCGACCGAATGGAACACGTCGTCGACCCGCCCCTGCTTCTCGTCGAGCGGGATGGTCGAATAGCCGAAATGGGTCTCGTCGCGGGGCGCCGCCATGGCCGATAGTCCTTTGCGGGCAGGACCATAGCGCGGGCCGGGCGGGGGCGCTATGTGTGAGTGAGCCCGCCTGTCCGGGTGGTTACGAGACGCCTTTATGCCCGAACTCCCCGAAGTCGAGACCGTGCGCCGCGGGCTCGCCCCCGCGATGGAGGGCGCGCGTGTCGACAAGGTCGAGGTGCGTCACCGCGGCCTGCGTTGGCCGATCGCCAGGGACTTCGAGAAGCGCATCGAGGGCAAGACCGTCGATGGGCTCGGCCGCCGCGCCAAATACCTCACCGCGGATCTCTCGTCCGGCGACGTGCTGGTCATGCATCTCGGCATGTCCGGCTCGTTCCGCATCGGCAACGACGCAAAACCCGGCGTCTACTATCACGAAAAATCGAAGAGCACGGCGCACGACCACGTCGTCTTCCATATGTCGAACGGCAAGACGATCACCTTCAACGATCCGCGTCGCTTCGGCTCGATGAAGCTCGTCGCGCGCGCCAAGATCGACGCCGAGCCGCTGCTGCGCGGCCTCGGGCCGGAGCCGTTAGGCAATGAATTCGACGCGGCGATGCTGGCGGCGGCCTGCGCCGGCAAGAAGACGTCGCTCAAAGCCGCGCTGCTCGATCAGCGCGTCGTCGCCGGGCTCGGCAATATCTATGTCTGCGAGGCGCTGTTCCGCGCGCATCTCTCGCCGAAGCGGAGCGCCTCGACCATCGCCGACCGCAACGGCAAGCCGAACGCGCGCGCCGAGGCGCTGATCGACGCGATCAGGACGGTGCTCGAGGCCGCGATCAAGGCCGGCGGCTCGTCTTTACGCGATCATCGCCGCACCGACGGCTCGCTCGGCGATTTCCAGCACACGTTCCTGGTTTACGACCGCGAGGGGCAGCCCTGTCCCACCGGCTGCAAGGGCACGGTGAAGCGCATCGTGCAGGCCGGGCGCTCGACGTTCTACTGCCCGTCGTGCCAGAAATAGCGATCACTCCGAGGACCCCCGCATGGCGTACGAAAACATCATCGTCGAGACCAACGGCCGCGTCGGCATCATTCGCTTCAACCGGCCGGGCGCGCTGAACGCGCTCAACCGCGCGCTGATCGCCGAACTGACGCAAGCCCTGAAGGCGTTCGAGGCCGACGCCGCGATCGGCTGCCTGCTGGTCACCGGCAACGAGAAAGCCTTCGCCGCCGGCGCCGACATCAAGGAGATGGCGGACAAGACTTTCATGGAGGCCTATGGCGGCGACTTCTGCGCCGACTGGGATTGCCTCGCGCATACGCGCAAGCCGGTGGTCGCCGCGGTCGCGGGCTTCGCGCTCGGTGGCGGCTGCGAGTTGGCCATGCAATGCGACATCGTCATCGCCGCCGACACCGCAAAATTCGGCCAGCCGGAAATCAAGCTCGGCGTCATCCCCGGCATCGGTGGAACGCAGCGGCTGACGCGCGCGGTCGGCAAGGCCAAGGCAATGGACCTTGTGCTCACTGGCCGCATGATGGACGCGGCGGAGGCGGAGCGGTCCGGCCTCGTCGCGCGTATCGTGCCGGCCGCGAGCCTGATGGACGAGGCGATGAAGGTCGCCGAGGCGATCGCCGGCATGTCGCTGCCGTCGGTGATGGCGGGCAAGGAAGCGGTCAACACCGCGCTTGAAACTTCGCTCGCCGAGGGCGTGCGCTTCGAGCGGCGCATCTTCCATTCCCTGTTCGCCACGGAAGATCAGAAGGAAGGCATGAAGGCCTTCGTCGAGAAGCGCAAGCCGGCGTGGAAGCAGAGGTAGCTGGTTCGTGTCCCGGGCGCGGCGCAGCATGCAATGCTGCGACGCAGACCCGGGACCGTCGCAAATTCAGTAGCCTATACGGTCCCGGTTCTGCAGCGCACCGTTCACTACGTTCACGCTGCGCTGCGCCCGGGACACACAGCGACTCACGCCTTCTTCTTCTTCGCCTTCTCCACGTTCAGCTTCACCGCCGCGCGCACCAGCGCCTTGAACGCCTTTTCGTCGACCGCCTCACCCTCGCGGATGTCGATGGCGCGGCGCAGATTGCCGTCGAGGCTCGCGTTGAACAGACCGGCGGGATCGGGCAGCGCCGCGCCGTGGGCGAAGGTGATCTTCACCGCCGTCTTGTAGGTCTCGCCGGTGCAGACGATGCCGTCGTGCTCCCACACCGGCACGCCGTCCGGGTTCGACGGCTTGCGCCACTTCACCGTTTCGACGATGTCCGGATCGGCCTGGTCGATGAGCGCGCGCATGCGCGCCAGCGTCTCGCCGCGCCAGTCGTTCGATTGCTTCTTGGATGCCGGTTTCTTCATCGGCCCATCCTCCCGACCATGTGCAAATCGGTCAAGCGGAAAACCGAATGGCGGCCGCAGGCTACTGCCGCACGCAGATGATGCGGACGATGGCGCTCTTCGCGTCGCCCTGCGCCGCAGCCGGAGTCACGCCTTGCGCGGAGAGGAAGTCGCGGATCGCATTTGTGCCGACGAGGCGCACCGGCGCGATCGCCGGCTCGTTGCTCGCGACCACGATGTTGCGCAGCTCGGCGATGCCGGCGAAATACCCCTGCGCGTCGATCGCGGCGGCGCCCGCGAGACCCGCCATCGGCGCCGGCTGGCGCAATTCGATGCCGCCGCCGATCAGCCGCGCCTTCACCTCGGTCAATGCGCCGCGGCCGCCTTGCTCGCGCGGATCGGGGATGCCGATGAGCTTCGCCTCGCCCGCCTGCGCCGCGCCCGACAACGTCATGGGATGGAGGTCGCGGCGGCCGTAGACGCGCAGCAGCGCCAGCCCTTGCGCCTTGTCCTCGGCGATGCGCTCGGCGTTGCCGATGCCGGAGGCGAGCAGCACCAGGCAGCCCTCGGTGAGCCGCGCGGCGGTGACGATGTGGCCGCGCGCCGAGACGACGACGCCGGAGCCGTAGTCGACGGTTTTTGCCAGCGCCGCGAACGGCGCATTGCGCTCGGGGAACGGCGTGAAGGCGCTGGCCATCGCCACCGTGACGGGCGCGACGATCGTCTCCATCATCTGGTCGTAGCGCACGATGACGCCGCGCACCTCGCCGTCGCGCATCTTCGCGCGCACGGTGAAATATTTCAGCCCCTGCATGCCGCTGATGACGAAGCCGTCGTCGCGCAGCGCGCTGCTCTCGACCTTTCGGTTGCCGCCCGGGCCGCGCTTCATCTCCTCGAACACGGCGTCGAGCTTCAGATCGGCGCGCTTGATGCGGAACGTCTCGACCTGCACCTCGCCGTGCTTCGCCGACCAGCGCGTGCCGTTCGGCGTGTCGTGCGCCTGCGGCACCAGCTTCGCCGGCAGGCCGATGCGGATGCCGGTCGCCGGATCGGTGACGACGGTCCAGCCGAACGCCTCGGCGTGGTCGTTGTCAGCGGCGACGAGACGCGCGCGCTCCTCGGGCGTCAGCACGCCGGTGACCTTGGCCTTGATGCGCTTCTGGAAATTCCTGATGGCGGTGAGCATCGGGTCGTCCGATCCCGCCGCGCCGGTGTAGTCGCCCGCCCACAACAGCGAGGCCTGGATCTTCAGCCGTTCGCCGGCAGGGATGCCGGCGAAGATGTCGTTCGCCCGCTCGGCGGCTGGTTTTGCCGCGGGCTTGGTCTCGGCCTTGGGCGGCGGCAGCGACGCCAGCTTCGGCGGCTCGGCCTGGGGCTTCTCCGGCGCGGGCTTGGGCATCGGCACGGCCGCGGCCGCGGGCTTCCCGGCGGGGAGGGCGCCCGTCGTCACAGGACGCGGCGCAGCCGGCGGCAGCGGCACGGCGACCGGCGCCTGCTTCGCCTCGTGCTGCTTCTTCGGATGCGGCTTGGCGGCCGGCTGGTCCGGCGCCTCCACCGGATAGGGCGCGTCGGCCGCGAGATCGCGCGCCTGCGCGCCACCGCCGGCGAGCAGCACGGCCGCCGCCAATGCTCCGAGAACGCCCCTGTTGGTCATCGGTGCCCCTGTCCGGCCGGAAGCTTAGCCGAGCCCCCCGGCCGGGCAAGGCGGGGCGGGCGCGGCCTGAAAACGCAGTGAACGCGGCCGGGGCTGGCCCGGGAGCGGCCAGCGCCTTACGTTTGCGCCATGCTCGACCCGTCCGAACTCGAACGCTACGCCCGCCACATCGTCCTGCGCGACGTCGGAGGGCCCGGCCAGGCGAAGCTCAAGGCGGCGCGGGTGCTGGTGGTCGGCGCCGGCGGGTTAGGGGCGCCGCTGCTGATGTATCTGGCGGCGGCCGGCATCGGCGCCATCGGCATCGTCGATGACGACACCGTGTCGCTGTCGAATTTGCAGCGGCAGGTGATTTTCGGCACGGGCGATGTCGGCGCGCCGAAGGCCGCGCGGGCGGGCGAAGCGGTGACGCGGCTCAATCCGCATGTCGCGGTCGAGGCGCACGGCGTGCGGCTGACGGCGGCCAACGCGCTCGATCTCATTTCGCGCTACGACATCGTCGCCGACGGCTCGGACAATTTTGCCACGCGTTATCTCGTCGCCGACGCCTGCTTCTTCGCGAAGAAGCCGCTGGTCACTGCCGCGCTCGGCACCTTCGACGGCACGCTGACGACCATCCGCGCGCACGAGACGCGGCCCAACGGCACGCGCAATCCGACCTATCGCTGCCTGTTCCCGGAGCCGCCGCCGTCCGGCGCGATTCCTGCCTGCGCGGAAGCCGGCGTGCTCGGCGCGCTGCCGGGCGTGCTCGGCTCGCTGATGGCGCTCGAGGTGATCCGGGAGATCGTCGGCTTCGGCGAGGGCCTCGTCGGGCGGCTATTGATGATCGACGCGCAGGCAATGCGCTTCGAGACGCTGGACTATGCGTGGGATGCGGACAATCCGCTCACGGGCGAGAAGCCGACGATCCGGGATTTGTCGGGGCATCGCTGATTGTGCCCCGGACGCGCCGCTCTCCGCCCTCATCCTGAGGAGCCGCGCATAGCGCGGCGTCTCGAAGGATGGGGCCGGGCTGCGCTGCGCCCGGGACACGAACTCACAGCATCGACGGCAGCACCCTGTCCGGCGGCCGGTGCCCGTCCATGAAGGTGCGGATGTTGATGATCACCTTCTCGCCCATGTCGACGCGGCCTTCGAGCGTCGCCGAGCCCATGTGCGGCAAGAGCAGCACCTTGCCCTGACGCGCCAGCTTGACGAGCTTCGGGCTGACCGCCGGCTCGTGCTCGAACACGTCGAGTCCGGCGCCGGCGATCTCGCCCGCTCCGAGCATGCGCGCCAGCGCGTTCTCGTCGATCACCTCGCCGCGCGAGGTGTTGACGATGTAGGCCTCCTTGCGCAGCAGCTTCAGCCGGCGCGCCGAGAGCAAGTGATACGTCGCCGGCGTGTGCGGACAATTGACCGAGATGATGTCCATGCGGGCGAGCATCTGGTCGGGGCTCTCCCAATAGGTCGCGTCGAGCTCTTCCTCGATCTTCGGCGCCACCTTGCGGCGATTGTGATAGTGGATCTGCAGGCCGAAGGCGCGGGCGCGGCGCGCAACCGCCTGGCCGATGCGGCCCATGCCGATGATGCCGAGGCGCTTGCCCCAGATGCGGTGGCCGAGCATCCAGGTCGGCGACCAGCCTTCCCAGTCCTTGTCGGTCGTCAAGACCTGCGCGCCTTCGACGAGCCGCCGCGGTACGGCGAGGATCAGCGCCATGGTCATGTCGGCGGTGTCCTCGGTCAGGACGCCGGGCGTATTGGTGACGGTGATGCCGCGCTGCACGGCAGTGGCGACGTAGATGTTGTCGACGCCGTTGCCGAAATTGGCGATGAGTTTCAACTGCTCGCCGGCCTTGCTCAGCACCGAGGCATCGATCTCGTCGGTGACGGTCGGAACCAGCACGTCGGCGGTCTTGACCGCCTCGGCGAGCTGCGCCGCGGTCATCGGCTTGTCGTCGGGATTGAGCCGCGCGTCGAATAACTCGCGCATGCGCAGCTCGACGCTGTCGGGAAGCTTGCGCGTCACGATGACCAGCGGCTTCTTGCTCTTCGCCATAGTGCCTCGGGAAACCAGAGCCTCGAAAAAGGGCGTCACATCAGGCATTTCGGCGCGATGCTACCGTCGCGCGGAGCGGCCTCTTCAGCCCTCATTAACCGTCGTCGCCGACACTGCGTTTTGCGCACCGCAAGCCACGAAATTCCGTCTTTCCCTAGCAGATGGCCGTAACAAGACAAAGCGTCCGGGCCCTGTCCGCCTGTCTCGGAGCGGCCCTCCTGATGGCCGTTGCCCTGGCGGCCGCGCCGGCCGTGGCGGCCGGAGACATGGCCGTCGGTCAGGTTTCCGGCCTGCCGATCCCGCGCTTCGTCAGCCTCAAATCCGATCGCGTCAACGTCCGCGGCGGTCCGAACAAGGACCAGGAGGTGCGCTGGGTCTATACCCGCGCCGGCATGCCGGTCGAGATCACCGCCGAGTTCGAGAACTGGCGCCGCATCCGCGACTGGGAAGGCGCGGAGGGCTGGGTCTACCATTCGCTCCTGTCGGGCAAGCGCACGGCGGTCGTGGTGCCGAAGCTCAACGCGGAACTGGTGCCGCTCTACGAGAGTGCGGACGCGACGTCGGCGGTCACCGCGCGGCTGCAATCCGGCGTGCTCGGCTCGCTGAAATCCTGCGACGGCTCCTGGTGCCGCTTCTCCGGCAAGAACTTCAGCGGCTACATCCAGCAGGACCGCATCTGGGGCGCTTACCCCAACGAGAAGGTCGACTGACCGAACGGCCGTCCTTGGTCACTCCGCGGCAAAACTTAGCGCCTCGAAGCTGCGATCCTTCAGATAGTCGTCGAGACCCCAGCGCTTGACTTGCTCGAGCGTGTCGTCGAACTCCGCCTGCGGCAGGGTCTTGTAGACGAAGCGCTCGCCCCGGCCGAACTTGCTGAAGTCCCACGGATGGAAGTTCTCGAATTCCGCCGGCACCGCGAGCTTCCACAGCGGCATGTACTTCGCCGGATCGGCGTCCATCGCTTGCTCCGCGCGATCGAGCGCGCGCAGGTAGCCGGTGACGACCGCCGGATCGGTGTTCGCCGGCACCCACCACAAGGTCTTGAACGTGTCGCGGATGATGGCGCGCAGGCCGAGCTGTTCCGCCATCGCGATCTGCGGCGGCAGCAGGCTCGCGGCCTCCACTTCGCCGTCGAGCAGCGCCTTCAACCGCGCACCGAAGCCGCCGGTGTTGACGACCTTGATGTGCTCGAGCGGCAGGTATTTTTCGAGCCGGTAGGGCACGTTGAAATGGCTGCCGGCGCGCATGCCGACCGATACCGGCACGTCCTTGAGGTCTTCCGGCTTGTGAATCTTCGAGTCCGGACGCACGAAGATCGCCCACGGCGACACGCCGTAGGCCTCGGCGACGAAGCGGCCCATGCCGGCGCCGGCGTTGCAGATCGAGCCCCAGACGCAGGCGCCCTGGATCACGTCCTGCTTGTCCTCGGTGTAGGGCCGGTCCTGCGGGCGGTGCAGGTAGTCGAGCCCTTTCCAACTCGATTGCGTGCCGCGAAAGGTCTTCCAGTCGAACTCGACGTCGAGCCCCTCGGCGGCGAAGAAGCCTTCCTGCTGCGCGACGAAGTCGGCGAGGCCCATTCCCTTGGGCGCGATCCTCACAGCTTTCAGTGACGTGGCCATTGGCGTTGCTCCCGGATGCAAGGCGCCGCGTTCGCGGTCGTTGTCGCCGCCAATGCTAAAGGCCCGAGCAGTCCGCGCAAGCGGTGGGCGCCGTTGGGCGCGTTCACGTGCGCGCGAGGCGGTACAACAAAAAAGCCCCGCGCAAGCGGGGCCGGTGCAATTCGGGTGCTGTGGACGCCGTCAGGCCTTCTTGCGCAGCCGCACGACCACGTCGACGCGGGCGATCTCGTATCCTTCCGGCGGTGTCGGGGTCTTGCCGACGATCACGTCGGCCCCCGGGATGTCGAGCACCTCGTCCGAGCCTTCGACGAAGAAGTGGTGATGCGCCGCGACGTTGGTATCGAAGTAGGCCTTGGAGCCGTCGACCGCGACCTGGCGCAGCAGGCCGACCTCGGTGAACTGGTGCAGCGTGTTGTAGATGGTGGCGAGCGACACCGGCACCTTGGCGCGGGTCGCCTCCTCGTAGAGCATCTCGGCGGTCAGATGCCGGTCGCCCTTGCCGAACAGGATCCAGCCGAGCGCCATGCGCTGGCGGGTCGGACGCAGGCCGACCTGGCGCAGCATCGATTTCACGTCGTGCCACAGACAGCCGGTCAGGTCGGCCGGGCTCGAGGCGCCGGTCTGGGCCGAAGGTTTCAGGTTCCGCAGCGGGTTCATCAGGTACGCCCAATGCCGGCCCGAAACGCGGCCGGCGACAACCGTTTCATCCGCAACATATACACCGGCACAGGCCAGATGCAACCGCTTCGCAACTGGCGCCGTACCGCCATTTTGCCGCGATTTCCGCGCGGTACGTTTCTCCGGAGATGGTCGTTCGACCTTTGCCCGCCTCGGGCGGTCGTGTTACGAGTGCCGCCGCGGGCTTGTGACCTTTCACCCCGTATGCGGGATATTGTGCCTATGAACGAGCGGCGACACAGTTTCGAGTACGAGGACCTGCTGGCTTGCGGCCGCGGCGAGTTGTTCGGCGCCGGCAATGCGCAGCTGCCTTTGCCGCCGATGCTGATGTTCGACCGCATTTCCGAGATTTCTGAGCAGGGCGGCGAGCACGGCAAGGGCATGGTCCGGGCGGAGCTCGACGTGAGGCCCGACCTCTGGTTCTTCGCCTGCCATTTCAAGGGCGACCCGGTGATGCCGGGCTGCCTCGGGCTCGACGCGTTGTGGCAGATGGTCGGCTTCTTCCTCGGCTGGCTGGGCTCGCCGGGCCGCGGCCGCGCCCTGGGACTGGGCGAGCTGAAGTTCTCCGGCCAGGTGCTGCCGACGGTGAAGAAGGTGATCTACGGCGTCGACTTCAAGCGCGTCATGCGCTCCAAGCTGGTGCTCGGCATCGCCGACGGCTGGCTGTCGGCGGACGGTACCGTGATCTATCGCGCCAGCGACCTGAAGGTCGGCCTGTTCAAGCAGGACGAGGCGCTGGCGCCGGCGGGCGGCTGAACACGGCTATAATTGCGATCGGCCCCGGGCCTTGCGAAACTGACGCCCGGGATCAATCTGTTTCCCGGGCGGCACAGGTAAGCTCCGCCAGCAAGATAAGGGTCTAGGTATGCGGCGCGTCGTCGTCACCGGCATGGGCATCGTCTCATCGATCGGCAACAATACGCAGGAAGTGCTGGCGAGCCTGCGCGAGGCGAAATCCGGCATCTCGCGCTCCGACAAATACGCCGAGCTCGGCTTCCGCTGCCAGGTGCACGGCATGCCGCAGATCGACGCCGAGACGATGATCGATCGCCGCGCCATGCGCTTCCTCGGCCGCGGCGGCGCCTGGAACCACATCGCCATGGAGCAGGCGATCCGCGATTCCGGCGTCGAGGAAGGCGATATCTCCAACCCGCGCACCGGCATCATCATGGGCTCGGGCGGCCCGACCACCTCGACCATCGTCGAGGCCGCCGACATCACGCGTAAGAATTCGAGCCCGAAGCGCATCGGTCCGTTCGCCGTACCGAAGGCGATGTCGTCGACCGCCTCGGCGACGCTGGCCACCTGGTTCAAGATCAAGGGCGTCAACTACTCGATCGCCTCGGCCTGCGCGACGTCGAACCATTGCGTCGGCAACGCCGCCGAGATGATCCAGTGGGGCAAGCAGGACATGATGTTCGCCGGCGGCTGCGAGGACGTCGACTGGACCATGTCCAATTTGTTCGACGCGATGGGCGCGATGTCGTCGAAATACAACGACACGCCGCAGACCGCTTCGCGCGCCTACGACAAGGACCGCGACGGCTTCGTCATCGCCGGCGGCGCCGGCGTCCTCGTGCTGGAAGAGCTCGAGCACGCGAAGGCGCGCGGCGCGAAGATCTACGCCGAGCTCGCCGGCTACGGCGCGACCTCCGACGGCTACGACATGGTGGCGCCGTCGGGCGAGGGGGCGCAGCGCTGCATGAAGATGGCGCTCGAGACCTGCAAGGCGCCGATCGACTACATCAATCCGCACGCCACCGCGACGCCGGTCGGCGACGCCAAGGAGATCGAGGCGATCCGCGCCGTGTTCGGCGACAAGTGCCCGCCGATCTCGGCGACGAAATCGCTCTCCGGCCATTCGCTCGGCGCTGCCGGCGTGCAGGAGGCGATCTACTCGCTCTTGATGATGAACAACGGCTTCATCTGCGAGAGCGCCAACATCAAGAACATCGATCCCGCTTTCGAGGACATGCCGATCGTGCGCGAGCGCCGCGACGGCGTGAAGATCGGCGCCGTGCTGTCGAACTCGTTCGGCTTCGGCGGCACCAACGCGTCGCTCGTGCTCAAGCGGCTGGATGCGTAACGCGATTGCGATGCCGCAGCCGCTGTCATGCCCCGCGAAAGCGGGGCATCCAGTATACGGTGGCGGCGCCATTTCGCGACGACGGTGAATACTGGGTCACCCGCTTGCGCGGGTGACGACAACCGAGGTGACACGACAATGCCGAGGCTGATGCAGGGCAAACGCGGGCTGGTGATGGGGGTCGCCAACGACCACTCGATCGCCTGGGGCATTGCGAAGACGCTCGCAGAGCACGGCGCCGAAATGGCCTTCACCTACCAGGGCGAGGCGCTCGGCAAGCGCGTCAAGCCGCTTGCCGAGGAGGTCGGCTCGAAGATCGTCCTGCCCTGCGACGTCGAGGACGTCGCCACCGTCGACGCCGTGTTCGCCAAGATCAAATCGGCCTGGGGCAAGATGGATTTCCTCGTCCACGCTATCGCCTTCTCCGACAAGAACGAATTGAAGGGCCGCTACGCCGATTCGACGCGCGAGAACTTCATCCGCACGATGGTCATCTCCTGCTACGCCTTCACGGAAGCCGCCAGGCGCGCCGCGGCGCTGATGCCGGACGGCGGCGCGATGCTGACGCTCACCTATAACGGCGGCGACCGCGCCATGCCGAACTACAACGTCATGGGCGTGGCGAAGGCCGCGCTCGAATCCTCGGTGCGCTATCTTGCCGTCGACTTCGGCAAGCAGAAGATCAGGGTCAACGCCATCTCCGCCGGCCCCGTGCGGACGCTGGCCGGCGCCGGCATCACCGACGCGCGCGCGATGTTCGCGTTCCAGCAGTCCTACTCGCCGCTCGGCCGCGGCATCACGCTCGAGGAGATGGGCGGCGCCGGGCTTTATCTGCTGTCGGATTTGTCGAGCGGCGTCACCGGCGAAATCCATTTCGTCGATTCAGGCTACAACGTCATCGCTATGCCGCATCCTGAGGCGCTGAAGGACAGCGGGCAGGGGTAGCTTGTAATACCTCGCCGCGACTTCTCTTCCCCTCTCCCCTTGAGGGAGGGGGTGCCCGAGCGGAGGCGAAGCCGAGCGAGGGCGGGAAGGGGTATATCTTCGAGAAATTGCTACCCCTCTCCCGGCTCGCTGCGCTCGCCACCCTCTCCCCCAAGGGGAGAGGGGAAAGCGCGCAAGCAGGGGAGGGATAAGAAAATAAAAAACGGCCGGGGTTTGCCCCGGCCGTTTCGCGTTTCGTCGTCTGTCATCCCGGGCGACCCCGCCTTGCGCGGGAGAGACCCGGGATCTAGTACGCCGCGCCCTATCGATACGCTGCGGCGTACTGGGTCCCCGCTTTCGCGGGGACGACAGGGATTATCACGCAGCCTTCTGCGTTCCGGCACCGGCGAGGTCGAAGCGGTCGGCGTCCATCACCTTGCTCCACGCGGCGACGAAGTCCTTGACGAACTTCTCCTTCGCGTCGGCCGCCGCGTAGACCTCGCCGAAGGCGCGGAGCTGCGAGTGCGAGCCGAAGATTAGGTCGACGCGCGTCGCCGTCCACCTGACGTCCTTCGTCTTGCGGTCGCGCGCCTCGTAGGTGCCGTCCGCGGCCGGCGCCCACTCGTTCGCTATCGTCAGCAGGTTGACGAAGAAGTCGTTCGACAGCGTTCCGACGCGCTTGGTGAAGACGCCGTGTTTCGAGCCCTTGGCATTCGCGCCGAGCACGCGCAGGCCGCCGATCAGCACCGTCAACTCAGGCCCGGTCAACGTCAGCAGCGCCGCGCGGTCGATCATCGCCTCTTCCGGCTGCATGAACTGCCGCTTGCCGCCGATGTAGTTGCGGAACGCATCCGCACGCGGCTCGAGCGGCGCGAACGATTCGACGTCGGTCTGATCCTGCGACGCATCGGTGCGTCCCGGCGTGAACGGCACCTTGACGTTGACGCCGCCAGCTTTCGCCGCCTTCTCGACCGCGGCGCAGCCGCCGAGCACGATCAGGTCGGCCATCGACACCTTCTTGCCGCCCTTGCCGGCGTTGAACGCCTCACGGATCGCCTCGAGCTTCTTGAGCACTTTGGCGAGCTCGGCCGGCTGGTTCACGTCCCAGTCCTTCTGGGGCGCGAGACGGATGCGCGCGCCGTTGGCGCCGCCGCGCTTGTCCGAGCCGCGGAAGGTCGAGGCCGAGGCCCAGGCGGTCGACACGAGTTGCGGCACCGACAGGCCGCTCGCCAGGATTTTCTGCTTGAGCGCCGCGGCCTCCTTGTCGCCGATCGTCTTCTTGCGGTCGGCGGCCGGCACCGGGTCCTGCCAGATCAGCGCTTCCTTCGGCACCAGCGGGCCGAGATAGCGCACGCGCGGTCCCATGTCGCGGTGCGTCAGCTTGAACCAGGCGCGGGCAAAGGCGTCGGCGAACGCCTTCGGGTTCGCGTAGAAGCGGCGCGAAATCTTCTCGTAGGCCGGATCGAAGCGCAGTGACAGGTCGGTGGTCAGCATCGTCGGGCGATGTTTCTTCGACGCGTCGAACGCGTCCGGCACGTCGGCCGTTGCATTCTTGGCCACCCACTGTTTCGCCCCGGCGGGGCTCTTGGTCAGCTCCCATTCGTTCTCGAACAGGTTCTTGAAGAAGTGGTTGCTCCACTTCGTTGGCGTCTGCGTCCAGGTAACTTCCGGCCCGCCGGTGATGGCGTCGGCGCCGATGCCGCTGCCGTGCGTGCTCTTCCAGCCGAGGCCTTGATCCTCAAGCGCGCCGGCCTCCGGCGCCGCGCCGACCAGCGACGGATCGCCGGCGCCGTGCGTCTTGCCGAACGTGTGACCGCCGGCGATCAGCGCGACCGTCTCCTCGTCGTTCATCGCCATGCGGAAGAACGTCTCGCGGATATCCTTCGCCGCCGCGACCGGATCGGGGTTGCCGTTCGGCCCTTCCGGATTGACGTAGATGAGGCCCATCTGCACCGCGCCGAGCGGCTCGGAGAGCTGGCGCTCGCCGGAGTAGCGCTCGTCGCCGAGCCAGGTGCCTTCCGGCCCCCAATAAAGCTCTTCCGGCTCCCACACGTCCTTGCGGCCTCCCGCAAATCCAAACGTCTTGAAGCCCATCGACTCCAGCGCGACGTTGCCCGCAAGGACCATCAGGTCGGCCCACGAAATCTTGCGGCCGTATTTCTGCTTGATCGGCCAGAGGAGACGCCGCGCCTTGTCGAGGTTGGCGTTGTCCGGCCACGAATTGAGCGGCGCGAAGCGCTGCTGGCCGGCGCCGGCGCCGCCGCGGCCGTCGGTGATGCGGTAGGTGCCGGCGGAGTGCCATGCCATGCGGACCATCAGGCCGCCGTAATGGCCGAAGTCGGCCGGCCACCACGGTTGCGAGTTCGTCATCAGCTTGCGCAGGTCGGCGGTCAGCGCCTTCAGATCGAGCGACTTGAACGCCTTGGCGTAGTCGAAGTCACGGCCCATCGGATCGGACAGGCTGGAATTGCGATGGAGCATCTCGATGCTCAGCGCGTCCGGCCACCAGTCGCGGTTCGTGCGGCCGTGGCCGGTGAACGGGCATTGGCCCTTGTCGGTCTTTGCGTCCATCTGTCCCTCCAATCGCGTCGCCGAAGTTTTTCTGACCCGCGTGATCTTGCACTAGGTCCCGAGCGTGTCATTTAGGCGACGGTTCGCTATCAGGTCTAATCGTATTGCGTGGGCATCGCGATAAGCCTAGCTTATCGGCATGATCACCTTGCGACAGTTGCGTTATCTCGCCGCGCTCGCGCGTCACCGGCATTTCGGCAGAGCGGCGGAGGAATGCTCGGTCACCCAGCCGGCCTTGTCGATGCAGATCCGCGAGCTCGAGCGCGAACTGGGCGCCGACCTGATCGAGCGCCGCCCAAGCGAGATCGCCGTCACCGAGACCGGGCTCGAGGTCGCACAGCGTGCCGAGCGCATCCTCGCCGCCACGCGCGATCTCGCCGATTTCGTGCGCCATCGCGATGTGCTGTCGGGGCCGTTGAAGCTGGGCATCATCCCGACGCTGGCGCCATACCTGCTGCCGCGCGTGCTGCCACTGTTGCAGAAGCGCTATCCGGCGCTGCGCCTCGACGTGCGCGAGACGCAGACCGATACGCTGGTCACAGAGCTTGCCGGCGGAGTGCTCGATTGCCTGCTGCTGGCGCTGCCGGCCGAAGGCGCCGATGTCGAGACGATCGCGCTGTTCGACGACCGCTTCCTGCTCGCCGCGCCGGCGGCCGAGCCGCTGCCGAAGCGGCGCGTGACCGTCGGCGACGTCGACCAGCGCCGTCTGATCCTGCTCGAAGAGGGGCACTGCCTGCGCGACCAGGCGCTCGCCTTCTGTGCGACGAAAACGCGCGACGGGCCGGCCGGCCTCGGCGCGACATCGCTGACGACGGTGATGCAGATGGTCGCGAACGGCTACGGCGTCACGCTCGTGCCGGAGATCGCCGCCGACGTCGAGGTGCGCGACGCGCGCGTGAAGCTCGCGCGCTTCGCCGCGCCGGAGCCGGGGCGCGTCATCGGCCTGGCGTTCCGCCGCACCTCGCCGCGGCAGAAGGATTTCGCGGCGCTGGGCGAAGTCGTGACGCAGGCGGTGAAGCAGAAATAAAAAAGGCGGCCCGAAGGCCGCCCTGCTTTCTTCTCCCTCCCCCGCTTGCGGGGAAGGGTCGGGGAGGGGGAGTTCCCAAACGCGGCCCCCTCCCGACGAGCTTCGCTCGTCGACCTCCCCCGCAAGCGGGGGAGGTGAAGCAAGTCACTCCGCCGCGCCTTCCGCCTGCTGCGGCTCGCGCTCGGGCTTCTTGCCTTCGAGGTCCTCGCCGGTGGTCTGATCGACCGCCTTCATCGACAGGCGTACCTTGCCGCGCTCGTCCATGCCGAGCAGCTTGACCTTGACCTTGTCGCCTTCCTTGACGACGTCGGAGGTCTTCTGCACGCGGTGCGGCGCGAGCTGCGAGATATGCACGAGGCCATCCTTGGCGCCGAAGAAGTTCACGAAGGCGCCGAAGTCCATCACCTTGACGACCGTGCCCTCGTAGATGTGGCCGACTTCCGGATCGGAGGCGATCGACTTGATCCAGTTGATCGCCGCCTTGATCGACTCGCCGTTGGCCGAGGCGACCTTCACCGAGCCGTCGTCCTCGATGTTGATCTTGGCGCCGGTCTTCTCGACGATCTCGCGGATCACCTTGCCGCCGGTGCCGATCACTTCGCGGATCTTGTCGGTCGGGATCTTG
>Ga0134125_10000579_pt1 | contig 48592 bp, 46 predicted proteins | sample KB31751_FD_96464 | JGI IMG/M metagenome (GOLD analysis project Ga0134125, IMG submission 96464) | Terrestrial soil microbial communities with excess Nitrogen fertilizer from Kellogg Biological Station, Michigan, USA - KB3-175-1 | ecosystem: Environmental > Terrestrial > Soil > Unclassified ... | reverse complement strand
CGATTCGGCCACTAAAAAAGAGTACCGCATTACGGTAAGGCTCGATAGTTTGCACTATAGCCTGGCCGAGGTGAAGGTATACCCAAGTAAAAACCTACGACAGATAGACGAGGAAAAAAAATCATTAGGCGATATTCCGAATACCGACCGCAATAAAGACATTAATGCCCTTGGTTCGCCTATAGAATTTTTATACGAGCGGTTCAGCCGTATTGAACAGTCGAAACGCAAAGTAGCTGAATTGGAAGATGAGGATAAACGCAGGCAGGTGCTGAAGGAACTGCTTCATATTTATGTGCAGCACGATATTATAAACCTGAGCGATGAAGATTTTGAGAAATTTATTGACTTCTGCAATTTTAACGATGATTTCATTAAAACCTCTACCGATTATGACCTGGTTATGGCTATTAAATACAAGTACAGGCAGTTTGAAGGCCAGCACGATTACGTGCCGCCGGGAGATAAAAGATAATAAATACGTTTTTAAAGATTGCTTTGTTCCCGCAATGAGGTGAAGGTTATATCCTATAACTTGCTCCGAAATTAACGGAAGTATAGCCATAGCCCAATTCGAACCAGATACTGGAGCGTGGGCTCAACCAGGAACGGAAGCCAAGAAAAATACCCGGTGAAAAAAAGTTAGATGCATTGCCATATTTAAGGGAATAACCCGGATCGTTGGGTTCAGCATAATGGGGGTCGTCGCTTGCAAACTTGAAGGTGGTAACGTAGTAGGCTGCCATAACGGTAGCATAGGTTTCCATGTTTTTATTGCTGAACGGTTCCAGGCTGTAAGTAAAGCGGGTGCCTAAAACGTAATAATCCCAGCGTTGTTCGTAGTTGTACTGAGTAACGTAGTCAGTATAATTGCTGTAAATGGAAGTATAGGCAAGCACGGCTCCGGCATTTACCTTTCCGGGTCCTGCATGTTTAAAAATGGTGTGGTCGACCATGAGTGAAACGGTGGGGTTTTCTACATACGATGCCCCGGTGTACGGGTAATAACCACCCATAGCCAGGCCCAATGACAGAAAGGTATTCGGAATGGTTTGGGTTGGCGAGCCAACCACGGGACGTACATAGTCGCTACCGCTATTTTCATACGATTGGCACAAGGCAACCGAACATGTGCCCATGCTTAACAATACTAGTAGTATACCCGTTTTCAATTTCATGACAAAGCAAATATAGGTTTTTCCATAACCAATATGCTAATATGTTAGATGAATAAAGGTTAAAGTTGGTTAAAAAGGGGGAAGGATGTAGGTTATTATTCTTGATTTACTTTTTAAAGAAGTCAACTAAAACCAAACCAATAGTGCCAGCCGCCAAAATTGCGGTTAAAATTAATTGCCAGTTAGATATAGTTTGTACTTTTTTCGCCTCCAACTCTTTATCTTTTTTTTGCTTTGTATAGCCTTCAAAGCAAAAAACCTTCATACGCTAAATAAAAAAACTTTTCTCCCTTAACTTCTGGTAGTTTTTTCAAATCCTCACTAAGCTCTAATTCGCTAACAAAGCCGTCTCGAATAAGTTTCTCTAACATTCTTCGAATTGCCAAACTATCATCCTTTTCAGCACCTCCTAAGTTCGGTTTTGAATGACTAATTTGCAAGCGCAAATCGGATAATTTAAAAACAATGGAATCCTGCATATAAGGATTACATAGAAGATGATTTTTAATTATATCCAATAAATTATCAAGGTATACCTCAGGCGAATCTCTGTTAAGATTATGGTAATATTCTAACGTTACATTTTTACTTGGACCTTTAAGATTCATTATTCAATATTTTTTGATACAAACGTAAAGCATTTTTTTACCTGATAGTTGGGCTTGCTTAGTGATCTTATTAACTTGCTTTGTTAATAGAAGTAGGTATGGTACAAAAGAGGCGTAATCAAATATATACATCTGTCCTTCAATTACTTGCTTATTTAACATAATATAAATTATAAGACGAATGGATATATATAAGAACCTAAGAACCAAGGAATGTCTAAAGGTTCTTCCCAAAACAAACGCTGTTTTCGACCCCTGCATATTGTCCGTAGTTTGGTATAATCTGGTAGCCGTTTTTAGTGTACAATCTTACAGCATCGGGCTGGCGTTTTCCGGTTTCTAATATGCAGCGTGTATAATTCAGCTCACGCGCCAAGGTTTCCAACTCGGTTAAAACCTGGCTGGCAATTCCACCGCTACGCCTATCTTTAGGTACATACATTCGCTTAACCTCAGCCGTTCCGGGCTTATATTCCTTAATGGCTCCGCAACCAACCGGTATTCCTTCTTTATATGCCACTATAACGTGCTTTATAGCGTCTATTTTATTGTACTGGCTGTAAAATGAGTGGTCTTTTCCATCAATAACGGCCAATTCCTTATCTAATTCAGCTACAAGCTTGTTAAAATCAGCATTTTCGGAGTTTGTTCGTATACAAGTAATCATTATCTGCGTAATCTGTCGCAAAAATACTAAGTTTGCAGAACACTCTCAAAACTGAATTTACTATGCATAAGGATTTAAAGGATGCGATAATGGCACTACCCCAAATGAAGGAACGTTTAGACAGATTATATGCGTATTCCGGTGAAAAGTATCAACTTGGCAGCGCTGACCTATCCATAAACTTCCGCCTATCAACTAAAACGGTGGCCAATAATAAGGAAGATGCAACCAGCATGGATATAAATAATAAATTAAGAGAGCTAATTGAAAAGCCTCTTTAAAGGTTTCGTTTTAACCTGATTTTATACTTTACTATAATAGTGTAAATAGATTGTTAATCAATATGTTATTATTATAAAATATTGATTTCTATTTAACATAATAAAAAGGGAGCTTATCGCCCGCCTCCAGTTATTACTTCGGTAATTGACTTTTCTGAAAACCACCTTTTGATACGTTATTTTTGCATTATCCGCCTTAGCAAAAATGTGATGATGTAGGAAACTGATCTTACATGCTCCAACCCGGGCAAATTTTCTATTCTATATTATTTTAATATAAACTCCTTCACAAAGCACTCAAAATCAGTACATTGATAATTCACTAAAACTGCCTTTTATAATTATTTCATATTAAAATTCATATTAAATCTATAGTTAATTATAGTTATTTATGGAATTTCAAAATAGAATCAGGATAAATTGATAATGAGGTATATATGCAGGATAACGAGGTGCGTCCCTCGCTTATAACTTATAACTACATATACTTAGCGTACAATATCAAACGAGGAAAGTTCGATAAACTTGTCGATGCGAGTCTTCATATCCCCTTCTGTTATCTCCAACAGGCGGTCAATACCGAACTTCTCTACGCAAAACGAAGCCGCAGCCGAGCCGTAAATAATAGCCCGTTTCATATTATTGAATGAGATATCGCCGGTTTTGTCAAGGTAACCTATAAATCCACCTGCAAAGCTATCGCCGGCACCTGTGGGGTCGAAAACCTCCTCTATCGGGAGCGCAGGGGCAAAAAATACCTGTCCTTCTGCCGAAAAGAGCAATGCTCCGTGTTCACCTTTCTTAATAACCAGGTATTTAGGGCCCATATTTAAAATGTGGCGGGCAGCCTTTACCAGCGAATATTCACCCGATAACTGGCGAGCTTCGGCATCGTTAATGGTTAGCACATCTACCATGGCAATAGTCTTGGCCAATTCCTGCGGCATACTTTCCATCCAGAAGTTCATGGTATCCATTACAATCAGCTTAGGTCTGCGCTTCATTTGGCTCATTACACTTTGCTGAACGCCGGGTGTAAGGTTGCCGAGCATTAAAAAGTCGGCATCTTTATATTGTTCGGGTACAATTGGGTTAAAATCAGCAAGCACATTTAGCTCAGTAACCAGGGTGTCGCGATTATTCAGGTCGTCGTGGTATTTACCTTCCCAGTAAAACGATTTACCACCTTTAATGATTTGAACACCATCTAAATTGATGTGTTTCTTTTTCAGCTCATCCAGGGTGCTTTGGGGGAAATCTTCCCCAATAATGGAGATGATACCCGTATTATGGGTAAAAAAGGAAGCACTAAGGGCTATGTAAGTGGCAGCTCCGCCAATGGTTTTATCTACTTTCCCGAATGGGGTGCTGATGCTATCGAATGCTACGGTACCGACTACTAATAGGCTCATATTTGTTTAAGAAAGGGTGCAAAAGTATCATTTTATCCTTAGGTGAAAATTAAAAAGGCCGGATAAATTCCGACCTTATATTAAGGCATGTCTTAAACAAGACCAAGCCCGTGACTATCTCAAAAATGAGCAGTCAATACTAAACCGACAGATGAAATCTCGGTTATAAAAGCAAGCGTAAGCTTCCTTAATTCAGGAAACTACCACCTTTCTTTTCTGCCGCCGCCATCATAGCCTCCACGACCTCCGCTTCCGCCGCCGTCATAGCCTCCACGACCTCCGCTTCTGCCGCCGCCGTCAGACCTTCTGTTGCTTCCGCCACCTTCAGTTCTTGGCTTTGCTACGTTTACGATGATGTTCCTGCCATCAACTTCTTTGTCGTTAAGTCCGTCGATTGCGCTTTGTGCTTCGGAATCGTTAGGCATTTCTACAAAGGCAAATCCTCTGGAACGGCCCGAGAATTTGTCGGTCATGATCTTGCATGAGGTTACTTCGCCGAAATTCATAAATAATTCCTTCAGCGTGTCCTGATCCATCTTGAAGCTCAGGTTTGATACGAAAATGTTCATTTGTTTACAATTTATTGGTTACTGGTTTATTTAATTACTTTTACGTTAATGGCATTTAAGCCTTTTTTGCCTTGTTGGACTTCAAATTCAACTTTGTCATTTTCACGTATAGGTGTTTTAAGCCCGGTTGTGTGAACGAATATATCTTCTTCCCCTCCACCATCTACTTTTATAAATCCGAAGCCTTTTGAGTCATTGAAAAATTTAACTACTCCTGTTTTCATTGTTTTTGTTTGTTTTATTGATTATTTACTAGTTAGAACTTCTTTTTGTTTAGCCAAGGTATGCCTTTAGCAACTTATCTCTTGAACCTGCCCTGAGTTTCCTAAGGGCCATTTCCTTTATATGCCGGACACGTTCCCTTGTAAGACCTTTACGATGGGCTATTTCCTCCAAAGTTAATGGATGAGGCAATCCGATACCATAAAAAAGTATAATTATTTCGCTTTCCCGTTCCGGGAGACGTTGTAATATGAATTTAACATCAGTCTCTAAAGATGATGTCATTAACAGCTTATCGGGCATTGGATTGGTAGGATCGTGCAAAAGGTCGAGCAATGTACCATCTCCCTCATTGCTGAATGGTGAATCGGTAGAAACATGCCTTCCTGACGATTCTAAAGTTGACCGTATCTCAAACTCCGACAAATCGAGGGCCTCTGCCAACTCTTCAACAGTTGCTTCCCGCTCTAATTTTTGTTCAAGTATGCCGCCGGTTACTTTAATCTTTCTAAGTGTACTTATTTTATTTAAAGGCAACCTTACTATTTTTGAATTGACAGCAACCGCCTGCATAATAGATTGCCTTATCCACCATACCGCATAGGAAATAAACTTAAAGCCTCTTGTCTCATCAAACCGGGATGCTGCTTTTATCAGCCCTAAATTCCCTTCATTTATTAAATCGGATAAGCTTAATCCCTGGTTCTGGTATTGTTTTGCAACAGATACAACAAACCGCAAGTTAGCTGTAACCAATCTTTCTAATGCTTGTTTATCTCCTTCCCGTATTTTTTTAGCCAGCATCACCTCTTCTTCGGGCGTAACCATATCGTGCCTGCTAATCTCCGACAGATATTTATCTATCGTGGGACTATCACGGTTAGTTATGGTTTTATTTATTTTTAGTTGTCTCATGAAATTGGAACTGCCCGGTATTTACACTTTCGTCCACTGATGTGGCTGTTTATCTTTGCACCCAACTTGGGAAGGTACGCCATCTGTATTAACTTTTACGCCACACACATTGCAAATATACCTTTCCTGGCCTTTTTCACCCAGTACAATCCAATTATGAAAAGATGCTTTTTTACATCCTCTTATTTTAGGAGTAATATTTTTTACTTCCGTTTCGAAACACTCCGTACAGCAATATACTTTTAATATTTTTTGTTTGAACATACTTATCTCTTCTATGTTTTTTTAATAGCTTCTTGCAGGCCTGTATGAACGTTTACGCCCGCTATGCGCGCGATTACCGGCAGGATGGCTAATATTCTCTGTTATAGCCGGAGCATTTATGTTGGTAAATGGATGATTAGCCAGTACATCTATATTTTTGCGAAGCAATTTACTAATGTTGCGTAAATAAGGCATTTCCTCAGGTGAACAAAATGATACCGCAGTACCCGATTCTCCTGCTCTGCCTGTTCTGCCAATACGGTGTACATAGGTTTCGGCCACTTCGGGCAGCTCGAAATTGATAACATGAGATAGTCCATCAATATCAATACCCCTGCTGGCTATGTCGGTTGCCACAAGTATACGGGTAGTTTTATTTTTGAATCCTTTTAATGCTCTTTCACGTGCGCCTTGTGATTTGTTCCCGTGAATAGCCTCGGATTTAATATGATTGCGTGTTAATTCCTGTACCACCTTGTCTGCTCCTCTTTTAGTACGGGTAAAAACAATGGCATTTTCAATAGAACTATCGCTAAGTATGTGGTTAAGCAGCGCCTTTTTATTGGTCTGTGTAACATAATAAACACCCTGTTTAATAAGATTGGCGGTAGAAACTACCGGTTCAATAGTAATAGTAACGGGGCTCTTCATAAAGGAATCTGCCAGTTTTTTAATTTCGAAAGGAGCTGTTGCGGAAAACAAAATGGTTTGTTTCTTTTGCGGAACTTTTGAAATGATCTTTTTTATATCATTGATGAATCCCATATCTAACATACGGTCGGCTTCATCCAGTACAAGATATTCTACAGTATTTAACTTAATATAGCCTTGTTGCATAAGATCGAGCAGCCTGCCGGGGGTGGCAATTAATACATCAACCCCTCTTTTGATGGCATTGACCTGACCATGTTGCGATACACCACCGAAAACCACGGTATGCTTAATATGGAGCTTTTTGCCATAGGCCAAAAAACTTTCGCTTATTTGAAGGGCAAGTTCGCGGGTAGGAGCTAAAACCAACGCTTTGATGCCGGTGTTGCTTTGTGTTTTGTTAAGTGTTAAAAGTTGAAGAATAGGCAACGCAAATGCTGCGGTTTTACCTGTTCCTGTTTGTGCGCAGCCGAAAATATCTTTTCCCGCTAAAACATGGGGAATGGCCTGTTCCTGTATGGGAGTAGGTTGAGTATACTGTTGGTTAGTTAATGACTCCAATAAAGGAGCAATAAGATTCAATTCTTGAAATGTCATGTAGTTTTACAATTTTAGTTATACAGCCCGGTTTGCCTGTACTATTACCGGAAGCTTGTTAAGAAAACGTAAACACTACTGAATTGAGTGGGGAATAGCCCCAGTACACAGATTGAGATACAATCTTCGTTAAAAAGTTTTGCAAAGATACACAAATTTATTAAAGAATTGAATAAATTTTGCTTTTTCCTGATTTTATTACTGAATGGGGCCCTAATAAGTATAGGTGTTACTTCTGCAAGGATCTGCTTAAATCTTGCTAAAACAACAAAGGGCTGAGTAACCTCAACCCTTTATTAAACTATGCTCCCCGAACTGGACTTGAACCAGTGACCCTCTGATTAACAGTCATAAATTTAAGATATTGGCTTATTACCCAAAAAGTATACAATAGCCTATAAATATTAATACTTATAAGGGTTTTGTTAATAACTATTATTGGGTTATTATTTGGTTATTAATAGTAAATGTGTGTACTTTTGTGTGCACTAAACTAAATAGTACACATAATGAATGTAGGCACAAATATAATCTTAGAAACCCGTAAACCACGTTCAGACGGAAAATTTCCGGTAAAATTAAGATTGACATATAAGCGTGAACGGCACTATTATACTTTGCAAAACACCAAAAATGAAAGTATATATCTTTCAGAAATAGAATTTCAAAAAGTAATGGGGGACCGTCCCCGTGAAGATTATAAAAAACTCAGGCTTACTTTAAATGCCCATGAAGATAAAGCGGTAAAAGATATTGAGAAATTGCCTGTATTCAGTTTTGAAAGTTTTGAAGCTAAATACTTCGGCAAGACTGAAAATAATGCTGATTTGATAGACAGCCTGAAAAATAAAGCACTTAAACTGAGAACCGAAGGTAGAATATCTACGGCGGTGGCTTATGAATGTTCTATCAGTTCATTAAAAAAGTTTACAGGCAAAGAATATTTAGACTTTGAAAAAGCCAATATTTCATTTCTGAATAATTATGAAAAGTGGATGCAATCAAATGGTAACAGCTATACTACTATAGGTATATACCTACGAAATGTAAGAACTGCCTTTGGTGAAGCAATAAAAAATGGCTTTTTAAAACAAGAATTTTACCCGTTTGGCAAAGATAAGTATACTATCCCTGGTGGTAGGAACGTAAAAAAGGCTCTTACAATACAGGAAGTGGGCTTAATAGCAAATTATCCGGTTACGGATGGTACCAGTGAACACCGTTACCGGGATTATTGGCTTTTTAGTTACCTCTGCAATGGCATTAATGTTAAAGATATTGCCCATTTGAAATATGCCAATATTGACGGTGATATACTTAATTTTGTAAGGGCTAAAACACAAAGAGAAAAGAAAGCTACCCAAAGACCCATTACCCTTGCCATTACAAAAGAGATGGGCAGAATTATCGACTTTTGGGGTAATAAACCCGGTACAAAAGATAAATACATTTTTCCTATACTTGAAGATGGGCTAACACCTGAGCAAGTATATGGTAGAGTACAGCAAGCAACCAAGCTAATTAATAAATATGTTCGCCAAATTGCTGAAACCATTGGTATAACTAATAAGGTAACAAGTTATACAGCTCGCCACAGCTTTGCTACTGTATTAAAGCGCACCGGGGCTTCATTAGAGTATATAAGTGAAAGTTTGGGGCATAGTAGCCTTGCCACTACTGAAAACTACTTAGCAGACTTTGAAATAGAAGAAAAACGCAAATGGGCTGAAAAGCTAACACAATTCTAAAATTCTCATTTATTTTATGACCGACAATGGCAAGAAACATGCAATCCTAAAGCTGTTAGTTGACTTTCGTCAAAAAAGCATTTGCCCCGATACCTCAGATTTGATTAATGCCATAACTCCTCCATTATCTATTTCAGAAGTAAATATCCTGTGTAGACAATTAGAAAAGGAGGGAACACTGAAAATCACTACCACAAAAGATAATAATAGGAACGGTACTTTAATAATCATTCCTACTGTTGAAACGGTTGATATTTTTAATACAGGTAAATACAAGGAAGCTACTGAAAATAAATCTGAGCCATACCAGGGAATGAAATGTAAGGACGTTTTTATTACTGACTTTAATGAGTTATGTGATACCTGCTGGATTAGGGAAAAGGTTGCAAGTGTGCGGGCAAATATGATTTTGAAATTTGAAACCCTAAAATCAATTAATACCGACGAATATGTTATTGAGCATTTGAAGAAAGAAATTAAGCATGATAACGAGGTAATTGCAAAGATGTTAAATATTGAAAATCAGGGTTGGGTTGAGTTCCGGGAAAATAGAGTTGGTTTATATCATTCGTATATAGATTGTGTGAAATATTATACGGAGCAACTAAAAATTATTGAAATGAAAAATAATAATGAGACCCAAAAAATGAAGATGCTTAATGATGGTAGCGAACATACTGTAAATGAACCTGACACCCACGAAATAGTAAACCATATATATTTCATTGGGGATAGGTTTATAATCAGGGCAAATGAAGTAAATGGAGTATATCAGGTGCGAATAGAAGATGGAAGTAAGGAATATGTCGCAAAAGCTAAAACTACTCAAGCAAAAGAGAAATTTGAGAACTGGTATTGGAAATCTTACAATACAGATGAATTAAGAGAAGAAAAAGATGGAAATATTATCAAGTATAAAAAACGAATTGCATTGAATCAAATGGCAGAAATGCTTAATGATGTCAGCATATTTGAAATATCTGTTCCTATCGAGAAAATAGAATTATTAGAACTGAAAATAGAATTTGATAAAATAAATTCTTATCCTGAAAAATTAAAGTGGTGGGGAGAAAAAGGATATTATTTAAACTGTGGTCATTCTTTGGGACTAACAAGTTTCGGTTCCGAAAACGAGAAAGAAGAAAATCACATTACTATATATCCGGGAACGGATACTGAAATAACATTGTTTAATGAGTTTTGTTTTAATGAATACAGGAAAAGCAACTATCCAAGTTGTAATGAAGAATTATTAAAAAATAAGTATTACCAAAGGCTGGAGGCCGGCGCAAATCCCATTGAATTTACAAGTAGGGAAATTGCAAAGCAAAAGGAACGGTATAGCAGAACCATAAAAATCAATAAGGAAAAATGCAATGATTCCCCAAGCCATCTCATGTATCATTTTTTTGTTACCGGGTATGATGCCTCTACCGATGGGACTATAAATGAGATTTTCCAGTATAAGGGGTATATCAATAAAATGATGGAGATAGCTCAAGGTTATTCGTCTGAGCGGTATGTTAGGTTTTTAAATACACAATTAGGAAATGATACCGTACCGCCGATACAAATCCCGAAAAGTACAGTTGCCAAACCAACCATAGACCCGCTATTAAATGAGACCAATGTCGAATTAGTAAATACCATTAACGAATATTTAGATGACTTTAAAAGTGCTTTTAAAAGTGATGCGGACTATACAAAGGCAGTAAGGACGATACAGGATTTTTTTGAAGGTAAAAAACCTACTGTTTCCCAATCAGTATTTATCAGCAATGGAAATAAAAAGAAATTGGCAAAGCAATTAGGTATGCTTTATCGCATGGAGAAAAACGAACCGATTTCAGTGGAGTACCTAACACTTTTAAAAAGCCTTTTCAGTGTATTTATAAAAGAAAATATAGATGGAAAGGAGTTAAATAAGACGAACCTATATAAATATTGCACTACTAAAAAGAAGTATTGATAGGGTTTTCGCCAAAGCCACCAAAGCCACCTTTTTAGCCACCAAAACCACCCTGCATATTTGCTGCACGAATTATTAAAATCGTGTAGCAATGAAAAATCTAACATTTGACCAACTCCCTCAAGCCGTGGGAGAACTTTTCGGGAAACTGGAAAATATAGAGCAATTACTCTTAGCCGGAAAAAATAACCCTGTTCAAGAAATTAGCGACCTACTTACTATTCAGGAAGCGGGCGCATATCTTCATTTGTCGGTCCCTACCCTGTACGGGTATGTTTCCAAAAACACTATTCCATTTTGCAAACGCCTCGGCTCAAAAAGACTATGGTTTTCAAAACAGGAATTAACGGAATGGATAAAGACAGGCCGCAAGCAAACCATAGCTGAAGTAAGGGCTGAAGTAGAACAAACGCTAACAAATAAAAACAATAAAAAATGAAAACACAAACAAATGAAAACCCCGATAAGAGGGGTTTGGGGAGTTCCTTCAATACATTAGCAATAAGCGGGACACTACCGAAAATTAGCAATCCAAGTAAAGATGAAATTACTGTCATGGGGTATGGTACTGACTTAGGAAATATCTCAGCATTGGAGGGTCGGGCAAAGAGAAAATTGATTACTCAAACAATGGCGTTATATCTTATTCAAATTGCACGGGAAGATGAAGATTGGATATGGGAGCAGCGTTTTTCAAATACATTCCTTTGTCAAAATGAACTGAAGACAGCCGGGGGACGGTCCTATACAATTTACTGCAAAAACAGGTGTTGCCAGATTTGTTTAGCTATCCGTAAAGCTGAAAAAGTTAATTTATACCTTCCAACTTTAGAAGCTATGCCTAACCCGCAATTTCTAACTCTTACAGCCCAATCAGTAAGTAAGGATGGATTAAGGCAGCGTGTTTTAGATACAGCCCATGCCATGCGAACGATTATAGCACGTCATAAGAAAAGAAACCAACGGGGACGGGAAGAAAAGTTTAGTGGTATTTGGTCTTTAGAATCAAATTTTAACGGTGTTGCAAAAACCTATAATCCCCACATTCACGTTATAACCGCAACGGAGTATCAGGCTGAAACAATTATGAATGATTGGATGCAATACTGGAAAGACAGGAGTGTATATATAGTAAGGGAAGCACAGTATTACAGACCTGCAAAACAAGACCTTGAAAAAGACCTTATAGAAACGGTAAAATATGGTAGCAAAATCTTTACTGAGCCTGATATTGCTAAGCGAATAAAATTTGGTTTACCGAAAAAACCAAGTTTTATTTATGTACGTGCGCTTTATAATATCCTACAGGCAATGGATGGGATTGACATATTTAGCACTTACGGTATTGAATTAAAATGTACAATAAAGCGTCCGAAAAAATCTACAATATTGAAAGAATATGAAGATTGGAATTATGACCTTGCCGCACCTGATTGGATTAATGAAGATTTGGGGTTAAGGCTTGCAAAATATAATGTTCCTGAAGAATTAGAAGCGTTATTAACTTCCCGCGTAAACAAGGACTTTGAATAAAATGCGAAAGTATCTTATTGATACTTCAGTCATGTTGGAATAAGTCATATCCCTAATGCTATAGGGGCTATAAAGTTACTTTTCAATTATTGGATTATATTTGTATGATGGGCGCAAAAAGAACAATAGCAGAGATACACAAAGATATTGAGGCAGCACAAATAATATGCGACAACGAAATAGATAATATCATGGTAGGATTGGCCTCATATAATAGAACTAAAGATACCACAAAGGCTAATAAGGCAATAGATAGATATAGAGAAGCGGACGCTAAGTTACGGCTACTCAAAGAAGAACTTAAAAAGGCACTTTAGGAAAGTAGTCTTTATAGCTGGGAATCTTACATTCTCCATTATTTATAGAAATGGGAAATCCCTTTCAAGTGTACTATACGGATTAATGTATAGCAGGGGAAAACACCGAAAGGGATTTTATCGAAAAGGATACAGGGTAAATGTATAACTTATTTTTTGCTTATGTGATAAACTTTCCCTAACCGATGCCATTGATTGGAGTTACGACCTTGCTGCACCTGATTGGATTAATGAAGATTTGGGGTTAAGGCTTACCCATTATACCCCTCCCGATGAATTAAAAGCCTTATAACAAAGCCGGATAAATACAGATTTTGAATAGTCAATCCTGTCTTTCCCGCAAGGGTGGCAACAAGCCACTCTTGCCAAACAGGCAGCAAAAAGTGGCGTAATGAATGGAATAAGCCGCCCGGCGGAGCTTAGGGAATGAATAAGCCTCTTTTATGCGCTTTCATCCTTATTATTTTGCATAATGTTACTTATGAGAAAACCCGTGTAGCCGCAATGGGAATGAAGGCAACGGGACGTTATTTATTTTCTCATAAGACCACATTATGTAGAATAACATTGGAACGAATGCAATACCGTGCAAGCCCTGAAGTATGGAGGGCGGGGATTGCATGAGTGGAATTAATATAACTTCTAACAGATAAAAGTCCGAATAAAGAGATTGGAGAGAAAGAAAATGTTCATACTAAGATGCGGTAAAAGATGCGACAAGGTAAAAATGGTCGAGTATGAGGCGGTCCGCCGAAGGCTGAATACTAACTATATTAGAATATAAAAAATAAACAGAACTCTTATTTTTGGATTATAATTTTCCCCTCCCCTCCCAAATTTCCTGTTTCAGTAATAACTCTATAAAGATAAATACCATTGGGCTGGCCTGCTAAGTTTATAGCGTTATTAGTTACGCTTAAAGGTTCTGAATACACTTTTTCTCCAAGCACATTATAAATTTCAACATTCCATGCTGTATTTACATTTGATAATGATAAAGTGAATTGTCCATTATTGGGATTAGGGTAGACATCAATATAGGTAAGGGGTTTCACTTCGGTGTTGACTGCCGTTACAATACACGGTGTAGTATCATTTAGTTTCGCTATGTAATTAATATTAGTACCAGAAGCAGTATCAAAATATCCACCTGCGTATAGATTACCATTATATACAACAAGTGCCCCGACATCATTATTCATTCCACTACAGAATGAAGACCAAGAAGTCCCATTCCATTTTGCAATAGACTGAGCCGGTGTTGTTCCTGCAGTATCAAAATCCCCACCAACATAGAGGTTACCATTAAAATTTGTCAAAGCATATACTATACTATTTACTCCTTTGCCTACCGAACTCCAGGAAGTACCGTCCCATTTTGCAATATTACGGGCTGGACTGCCACCAGCATCTGAAAACGCCCCTCCCACATACAAATACCCATTTAATGTATCCAGAGCATTTACAAAGCCATTTAATCCTGTCCCAAGTGCAGTCCAAGAAGTTCCATTCCATGCAGCAATACAATTGGCAGGGTTTCCTCCTGCACTAGTAAATGCACCAGCAGCAATAAGATTACCTTTATAAACAATCAATGCCCCCACGTCCGCATTCATCCCACTGCTCAAAGAATCCCAGGAGGTCCCATTCCATGCAGCAATAAAATTAACACGTATTCCATTAACCGTACCGAAATTACCACCTGCAATTAAAGTATCATTAAACAAGGTGAATGCCTTTACAAAATAATCAGCTCCACTCCCCAGATTAGACCAACTAGTTCCATTCCATGCAGCAATATTATTTGCGGAATTTCCACCCGCTGTACTGAAATAACCACCAGCTATCAAGTTACCTTGGTAAGGTATTAAGGCACAAACTTGTCCAACTTGATTTACTCCATTAACTCCCTTTCCTAATGGACTCCAAGTTGTTCCATTCCATTCTGCCACATAACTTGCGGATTGTCCACCTGCTGAATCAAAAAAACCTTCTGCATAAAGATTATTATTATAAACTATCAATGCACTAATCTCACCATTTGTACCACTGCCTAAAGGCACCCAACTTTGAGCTTTTAACAAATAGATTGTACAGAATATTATTAAAAGGCTAATTATAATTTTTTTCATAGTAGGGTATTAGAAGCTTTCTACAAATATAGTATGAAATATAGCATTATCAAACTACAATTATTATACAGTGGGTTTCACTTATTGTATGGTAGAATTGGATTATTATTTGGCTATCGTAATAATGTGACATCACCTCTCCTTCGGATTTCCGTTCCGTCTTGCAAATTAGCTTTTAGTTCCCAAATGTAGGTTCCCATATCCATGGGTTTGCCATTATGAGTTCCATCCCAACCTTTATTGGAATATTGACTTTCAAAAACCTTGTTTCCCCACCTGTCAAATATATTAAAGTCCATAGATGCTATACAATCGCATCGTACATAAAGAATATTATTTGCGCTCCCATTAGGAGAAAAAGCTGTAGGTACAAATACATTATTATTTTCTACTGTTGTTTCGGAATCATTCTTGTTGGAATCAATACATACTTCTACAGTTACACTATCTGTTGTAAGGCTATCTGGGCATCCGCAACGCTTCATCGAATCGTTTATTACCATGAGTGTATATGTTGTAGTTCTCGTTGGCGAAGCATACGTTTGGGCAGCGTTAGGATTGGATAAACCCACAGTTGGCAACCAATGGTAGCTAACACCTGGTATGGCTGTATCTCGTCCTATTAATGCCTCTCCTCTATTGCAAATTAAGGTATCTTTCCCCGCATGTGCTTGCATTACCTCTAATACCGAAACATCATCTATATAATAAAATGCAGCACATGCAAGTTGAAGAGCTACAGGCGGTGCATTGGAGCCAATAGAATCAATATAACTATGAGCATCATCTTTAAAATTTCCTATAATGATATAATGTTCTCCCCCTGCAGATATAAAACTTCCTGTTATTTTAGTCCAGTTCTTTTTGTCCGTTAGTGAATTATTAACAGGGTCGTTGGCAATTTGGGGAATAAGGTTTGATTTTACAGCATTTCTATTACTATAATGCACCATGGAATCAGAGAAATAAGCTCCCATATCACTGCATTCATACATAGATGTATCTGATAAGCTCACGTACCATACTACACAATACCTTACCCCCTCAATCAATGGATTATTTAGCATTACCTGAATGTAACTTCTGTAATCATAATTGTTAGGGTTAAATGAATATTGACTCAAATATGTAGTTATTCCTGCATAAGAGACCCCTGTATGAGCATTTTGATAGCCCATTTCGTTAGAGGGTACACTAAGCGCCGGTGTTGAACAATTAGCAGTAAAATAATTAAGTCCCCCCGTCGAATAAGAACCTTGCCCCGTCCAGTCAGCTACAAAACCATTAAAATCATCTTGTCCTGGGCATCGTAGTTTATCTTCAAAGCTGAAATTAGGCACTATATTTTGCTGAGCATATATGAACGAAAAAGAGAAAATATATAAAAGTATGAAAATGGTCTTTTTCATAAAGTAAATATAGGCAAAATTTTGGGATGTATTCTTCATTATGCTCAGAATAATAAATCATTTCTCGCATTATTCTGAGCATAGGGAAAAGTCTACTGCATTAATGCAATATCAATTGCTTGTCGGCTTTCAGTACGTTCCTGTTATTATCGGTTATCCGATAATAATATATACCTGCCGGTAAATTAGTCGTAGGTAAAGTAGTTAGCTCATTATTCAGTTCCATATCTTTTATCTTTTCTCCTGTATTGTTATACATTTCAAAGTAAGCAATTTGACCTTGTGTTAGATTAATTTCAATATTTAGCAAGGTATTCGCAGGATTAGGATAAACTTTTGTCTGTATAGAAGTCAGGATACTACTTGAGTTAGCAGTGGTAGGTCTTCTATGGGCGGCATGGCTGGAAGAGGAATCATTCATGCAACTGTCTGTAATAATATAATTGGTATTTAACAAAATGTTTAGCATACCTCGTGCCTCGAATACTGCATTTCCACCTTCCAAGGGGCATTGGGCAGCAATATTTGCCAGTGTATCGTATTGCGATTTATTCACGGTGACTATATGCTCTGCTATTGTATGAAGATATACATAATTTACCAATTGTTGATTCTGCTCTATCAAATTAACCGGAGTAAAGGAATTATTCAAAGACTCGGCAGCGGTATAATCTTTCCCCGCAATATCCGCATTTATGGTATATAATTTGCTAATATTATTAGGAGCAGTTGAGCTTGTTGTTGTATGATAAAAATTATGTAATATGGTGCTGCTGTCCATCAGGGTTGTATCCTCACTTATTTGAGTAAACACAGTTTGCTGTCCAATGTATTCACTTTCACCAATAAATACGGAATAATGCACAGAATCATCCACTACCTTTTGAGCCAAAGACCGGTATTGAGGACCATGAATTGTACGACAATTAGTACAACCGCTGGGGCATGAAGGAATTGTACCTGTGGCATGAAATACAGTTGTATCATACGCATAATAATCACCAGTATAAGGACTATATGTCCAATTATTTGCTGGAGAAGAGTATGTAGGGTCTTGAATGGAATTATTTAGTACGTGTAGCGGAGAGTAATAGGTATACGAATTAAGAGTATAGGTGTAATAACTGGAAAATGGTCCTTGCCACTTATCGCCAATAGGCATTGTAGCGTTACCTTGGGTACCTATTATTCCGCTGCTTTCCAATACCAAGCCATTGTAGGCAGTGTCCATATAGTTATAGTATATATTGCTTGGGTAATTGTAACCCTCAAACATAATAGATTCGCCTATGCGACCTATGCTATTACATTCATAAATAGCCTTATTACTTAGTACAGATCGTAAACCTATTACTGAGGTATCTGCACGACCGTATGGAGAATTGTTTGTATAGGTCCCAGGTGCTCCAATAGCATTGTTGTATACTGTAAAGTTTTGGCTGCCTTCCAAATAAATACCTGAGCGTTGGGTTCCATCTGTCCGTGAGGTGGAAGCTAATATTTGCAAACTATTGCTATCAATACCAACCAAGGGATAAGTGGGAATTGCATGATTTAATGTTATACAGGAAGAACCCGCGTAAGCAACGGAATTATTATTAATATATAAAGGTACCCATATTTCTCCGGAGTCTAAAAAAGCTGGTGAGGGTGTCAATAAATTTTCAACCAGGATTCCTGAGTTTACGAATCCTGTGCCACCTCTGGTAGCAAGTATTTGGTTATATGCTACATTGCTGCTTGGGGTAATACTATTTACACCGGTTAAGCCACAAATATTTATGTGTATTCCTGTATAGAAATTTGTAATTGTATCATCCGTTATTTGCAGAGATGAAACATCTTTTAAATATATGGCATGGTCCCCATACGGATAGGCTCCTATATGTGGTGATGAATAAGCATTAGCAGTATTGTAAAATTCGTTATGGCTAATTACCGGATAATAATAACCTGTAAGGTCAACTCCTCGGTAGCATTCCTGAATGGTATTGTCAGAAATACGGGTAGTAGCGTAGTACCAATTACCTCCAACATAGTGAGGACCATCTGCGCCTGTGTCATTAGCTAATATAGCTATTCCAATAGGAGGAGGACAATTGGTATAAATATTTGGAAACACCGCCATACACAAATTACCGTTTCCTGCTAAATTCTCAAACAAGTTGTTAAATACCGTGAAACTTGAATTATTGGCATTTACCCCATAATTCATATTACTAAATGTGTTACGGTAGGAAGGAGAACTATAGTTTCCTATTGTGAGACTACCATGAATATATGCAATGCTTTTTATATAAACTCCTGAATTTGTAATGTCTCCGAGGTATGGGGTTTTTAAATAAGCATTATTAGAATAACTGGGGTCGCTTTGGCAAGTTAACTTAGAACTGAGAAGACTTAAACCAGGAGTGGCTCCGCTCGAACCATCAGCATATATGTCATATAGGTTATTATTGAACAAGCCATACTGAATTGAAGCAGTGCCTTCCAATTCTATGCCTTTTATGGCATCTTCAACTATGCATGGGTCAGTGCTACTGGTACCATTGATGTACAACGTACCCCCGGTCTCCACATGTATTCCTCTCCACATATCGCCACAGGCATAAAGGCGGGAACTATCAATGGTCAACTTAGCTCCTGATGGCACATCGATGGAGGCACTATCCCCCATAGCAATATCACAGGCGGTAATGCTAAAAGAGCCGGATATGGTAAATGTACCTGGTCCACTAATACTTATACATGGATTGGAAGTGAAGTCTGCTTCGGTGTATAAACTGGAAGATTTCCCACTTGGTATTGTTAACGGACTGCCACAAGACATATAGCAACAATTAGGGTTGATCGTAAAGGAGGTACTTGTTGAAGCAGAACAACCGAGGAAATCCGTAGTCGTTACTGTATAACTTCCGTTGGAAAGAGAAGACAAATTAGCTGTTGTTCCGCCGCTGGGAGTCCAACTATAGGTATAGGGAGAAGTTCCTCCTGATGGTAGTGCATATACTGGTGTCCCTGAACATATATTACCTCCGCCTAAAATAATAACTGAAAGAGGAGGATCTACTGTAACTGTGACGGTAGCAGTATCTGATTTGCATGTGCCACCGGAAGATGCAATAACTGTATATGTAGTAGTTGAAAAAGGGTTTACAGTAATGGTTCGTGTTGTTGCTCCTGTATTCCATTTGTAGCCATGAAATCCACTACTTGCGCTCAAAATAGCTGGTGATGAATTTCCACATAAAGTTGAAGGTGATGCAGATACTGTGAGATAAGGCAGTATTGAAACGTCATCAACAAAATAATCACATTGGTTTGCGGAGAGTCTACTGCTTATGGTAGTATGACCAGAATCTTTTCGGAAATTTCCAATTTCTATAAACTTTTCATTTCCTGTGGCAGTATAGAAACCAGTAATATTTACCCAAGTGCGAGCAGTATTAAACGATGGAAAACACCCACAGGTTGGACAGGTTACGCTGGAAACTCCGGTTATTTGAGGTGCAGCAGGTAAGCCAGTTGCACTATCAATCTGGTCATTATCCCAAGCATTATTTGAAGAAAAAGGCTGACTAGAAGTAAAAAGTAATCCCATATCACCTGCAGTAATGTATCCATCTGAAAGTGAATCAAGCTGAACCCAGAAGGAGACTTTATATGTTACACCTGCAGCCATTTGATTGGACAGATACTGTAATAAATACTCTCTATCGTAATTTCCGGCTACATAACCACCACTTCCATTATCCAAATATAAAAAATCAACATCGATTCCACAATAACCATAACTTGGACCCGACCAACCATAAACCTTTGAATGATCTTGAACATCGCATCCACCCCAATTTTTAGGTACACTATAGCCAGACCCGCAAGACATGGGATAGCAACTATTAAAGTAAGTACCTCCAACACCAGTAGCCCACCAACAACTTACGTCTGAATTGCCATAAATATTCCGCCAATAATATTGAACAATTATCCCTGGATAGCTTTCTGCATTTAAACTAGAACAAGTATAATTAGCCACCTCAAAATTTCCATTTGAAACAATCTCACCGCAACCACTCGTATCACAATGATTGGTGAAATTGTGTGGTGTATTATGTACTTCTATAGGAGTCTGTAATTGAGTTGGGCTTAATGGGTTGGAAAATGCGGCTATATAAAAGTATCGGGAAGCATCATTGATTCCTCGTATTGGCTTAGTAAGTTTAATTATGTATGTATTCCCCACCGTGAGATTATTATCTATTAGTGTTATAACAGTATCCTCACCTGAAAAAAAGTTTGCACTTGCCAATGAAACTGTCGAACCACATCCATTACTTAGCGTAGCTATGGTAATACGTCCATTAAGATTATCTGAGGGGTCAAGAACGACAACATTAACAAATTTACCTGTTGCAACAAATTTTAACCATGTAATAGAATCAGTAAGGGGTAAATGTATGTATGTGCTATCCATATAAATAGTGTATGGGTCGCTACAACTATAACCCGGATGTGCCACTGCCCTATCAAAAGCAAATAGTAAAAGGAACGATAATAGTAAAACGGGAAAAGAAATAAGTTTTTTCATGGCGTTAAATTTTTAAGATTGTTACTGGAAGTTTCTATATAATATTAATGGATCATTATTTTCTTATTCTTTACAAAACTATACAGCAGATATATTCTGTCAAGCCACAATTATTAAATGGCGGCTTTGGGTTATTGTATGACAGATTTGGGTCATTAAATGGCAAATCAGGCTGATTGACCACATTCAGGAGAGCAATAGAGGAGTTCCTATGTCTTATTTTCATTCGACCGTACTTTACAACTCCTGTATACAGAAGATGCGATTAATAACTATTCCCAAAAAAACGTGGTTTTACAAATAGGCAACAGGTCGAATCATAGAAATTGATTGCAAAAAACCTATTTATAAAATCACAAAAGTTTATTATCAGGAACGAAAGTAAATAGAATAAATTAAATTTTAAAGAAAAAAATAACATATTTATGTTAAATACCCAGTTCTATCTGTATATCAATAAGAAATATTCTTATAAATAATAATACAAAAGGATATTCAATGAATTTTTAAGGTTTTAAAACTTAAAATATTAGTTATTGACTAATATTATTAACGTATTACATTAAATGCTATGAGCATCACCTCCAATAGCTTTACATCACAGTTTTAAGTATGAAAACGTTGGGTGATAAAATTAGGTATTATCGTAATCTGAATGGTTGGAGCCAAGAAGATATGGCTGCTATTCTTAACATAGCGGGGGTCTCTTTGTCAAATATTGAAAGGAATGTAACGGATATTAATTACTCTCGCCTCAAACAAATTGCCGACGTATTTAAGATTACTGTTTCGGAATTAACCGACCTTGCCAATAAGTCTGCCAAGATTATTGAACTGGAAGAAACCATCCAAAAGCAAGAAACGGAAATATTAAAACTTCAAAGAACCGTTATTAAATTACAAAAGAAGAAAAAAGGCAAGAAACGGAAGTAATGCTGGAATTGGTGGTAACAAGGTTCCCGATACTTTGTTTTGAAAGTACAAAAAGTTCATATTTTGGGGAATGAAAATAATTTGCCTAAAATTCAAATAAGGTACTTTTTAGACCCTTTACCATAATTTGAAACCCAATGTAGGTGGAGTACTTAACAGGCAATAAGCTGTCTCACCCCTAAAATATCTTTGACTTTGTGTGTACTATTGTGTGTACCAAGCTAAAATAAGAAAGGGCTGAATATGCTTCAACCCTTTGTTTATCAATGCTCCCCGAACTGGACTTGAACCAGTGACCCTCTGATTAACAGTCAGATGCTCTAACCAACTGAGCTATCGGGGAATGTTCCCTTTTTTTAAGAGGGTGCAAAATTAGTATATACTTCCTAATACGCAACAAAAAAATAATTACTATAGATTAGCAAGGAACTCCCGGCCTTTTCCGGTCTTCAAAAATTTCTCGCGCTTCATGGCTTCTGCACGGGTTTTAAAGATTCCTGATAAAATAATGTCCAAGGGCCTTTCCCTTTTGTATATGGGCTAAGACCTAAGTTATGTTCCTGTAATCTTCTATCTAAATTATTGGTATGGCCTATGTATTGCTTTGAAAGAGCGTTCTTGATTACGTATACATAAAATATATTCATTATTCTTTTGAACCAGTGACCCTTCCGCCGAGGTGGATCAGATGTCCGTCCAGGCGGACTATCGGGGAATGAATCCCTTTTTTTAAGAGGGTGCAAAATTAGTATATACTTCCTAATACGCAACAAAAAAATATTTTCAGGAAAAAATGACTGCTGCAGCCCTTGCTGCTGCATTGTTTTATACGGTCTTCTCATAATCCATATCTTTGTTTCATATTCCTATATTATGAAAAGAAGTGTGAAGGCTTCCCTTCTATTATTAGTAAGTCTTGCTGGTTTTTATAGTTGCCATAACTCCCAACCCAGCATGCCCACTATCGGTTTTTTAGATGCCTTTGAAGACAATACCATTGAGCAAGCTAAACAGGGGTTTTTAGATGCGCTGAAGAAAAACGGCTTTTCGGAAGATGATAAGACCTTAAAAGTAATATATCGCAATGCTGAAGGCGATATCCCCAAGCTGACACTTTCCGTAAAATATTTTATTTCTCAGAATGTGAGCCTGATAGCTACCAATCCTTCTCTTTCAACCATTGCTGCCATACAGAACACAAAAGACATACCTATATTTATGATGGTGTCGCCTACTCCTAAGCTGATGAATGTATTAAATAAGAACGACAGCACCCCTGCCAACCTTTTTGGAGTAGCTGAATCGTTGGGATACATAGATACCTCATTTTTATTAATACCCAGGCTAGTTAAACCGGCAGGTATACAACTGAGGGTTGGTATGATATATAACCAAAGCGAGCCACAATCGGCAGAAGCTTTAAAGCGCATACAGGAACTGGCAACTAGTTTGCATATTGAGCTGGTTTCGTTGCCTGTAAATAACACAGCCGATGTACAGCTGGTAACCAAAGCCCTGCTCGAAAAGCAAATAGATGCCTTTTTTGCCAACCCGGATAATACGGTGTTTGGCTCGTTTGAAACCATCCTGAAAGCATGTACCGATGCTAAAGTACCTGTGTTTACCAGCGAAGCGGGCTTGGTGTCGCGCGGTGCGGTTGCTGCTTATGGAGCCGATATTTATCAGTGGGGCTACCAAGCCGGCGAACAGGCAGCCTTGTACCTGAAAAATAAGTCTGCAAATGGTATCCATTGGGATATGGTAAAACTCCGCAAAAGAGTATACAATGCTGCTGCTGCTAAAGCCTTTGGTATAATGGTTCCGGCTAATTTTGAAGCCATCAAATAATGGAGTTCTATCTTACAGCGCTCATATTAGGTCTTTGCCTATCGACCATGTCCTTGGGTATATTCATTTCGATGAAAATATTCAACATCCCTGATATTACAACTGATGGGAGTTATACGCTTGGGGCCGTAGTAACAGCCATCCTGTTAACAACCCATTGGAATGCGGTAGTTATTATCCCTGTGGTATTACTTGCGGGCGCCATTGCCGGAACATTAACAGGGCTAATTCATACTCGCCTGAAAATAGATGCGCTGTTAGCGGGTATTTTAGTGATGACAGGTTTATACTCTATTAACCTGACATTATTAGATCGTTCTAACATTCCCTTACTGAATGTTTCTACCATATTTTCGAAGATGCAAATCTTTGCCGGTTCGGTATATAATAATGTATTTGTCGCTCTACTTTTCATTGCCATCATCACCTTGATAGTGGGTTATATTCTGCGAACCGATTTCGGAATAGCTATGCGTGCTACGGGCAATAGCGAATCTATGACACGTGCACTTGGGATAAATAATAACAGTATGAAAATCATAGGTTTGGCTATAGCTAATTCGCTAACTGCTTTAAGTGGATATTTAGTTGCACAGTTCCAAAACTTCACCGATATAAACATGGGTATTGGGATTGTTATTACAGGTTTAGGTTCCGTATTAATTGGTGAAGCACTTATCAAATGGTGGGGCATTACTTCTATAGTAGGTTCTTTAGTAATTGTGCTTTGCGGAAGTATCTTATTTCAAATGGTACTGGCTTTTACGCTATCTATTGGTATAGACCCTAATATGCTGAAACTGGTAACAGCCATTTTTGTATTGATTATTGTAATAATTCCCCGCTTGAAGAGAACAACGTGATTGAACTACAACATATAAATAAGGTCTTTAATAAAGGCAAAGTCAATGAAGTTGTTGCTTTAAATGATGTTTCTTTGAGTATTCAGAAAGAAGAGTTCGTGGTAGTGGTAGGTTCAAATGGTTCAGGAAAAACTACGTTGTTAAACGTTATTGCAGGGACAGAATTTGGCTCAACTGGAAAAGTACTTATCAATAATACTGACGCATCCCGCTTACCGGAGTATAAACGCAGCCGCTGGATTGCCCGGGTTTTTCAAAATCCGCTGAGTGGAACTGCTTCCGGCTTAAGTATATTGGATAACTTTCGGCTTGCAGCTATACGGACCAAGCATAAGAACCTTACTATTGGTGTGAATGATACATTTAAAAAACAAGTTAAGGAACAGATTGCAACGTTGGGCATGGGACTTGAAAATAAGCTGGGACAAGCTATCGGAACGCTTTCAGGGGGACAAAGGCAAGCACTTACCTTATTGATGAGTGTAATGGACAATTCACAAATACTGTTGTTGGATGAACCTACTGCCGCTCTTGACCCGAGAAGCGCTGCACTTATTATGGAAACTGCCGATAAGCTGATTAAGCAATACCATCTGACGGCTATTTTAATAACTCATAACCTGAAAGAGGCATACCAATATGGTAGTCGGCTTATACAAATGAGTGAAGGAAAAATATTGAGAGACTTACAAAGTAATCAGAAGCAGGTCCTTCAACTGCAGGATATATATGAATGGTTTAGTTAGCGAAGTTAGTACCAAAATTCATTACCGGGTTCGCATTCACCTCATCCGATTCAACATTACCATCTTTTAGGCGAATAATACGGTGTGCATAGCGGGCAATGTCTTCTTCGTGCGTTACCAGCACAATAGTATTTCCGTTTTTGTGAATGTCGTTTAAAAGCGACATTATTTCTATCGAAGTTTTAGTATCCAGGTTTCCGGTGGGTTCATCGGCCAATATAATTGCCGGGCGGTTAACCAATGCTCGGGCAATAGCAACCCGTTGTCGTTGTCCACCGGAAAGCTCATTGGGTTTGTGTTCCATCCGTCCTTTCAGCCCTACTTGGTCTAATACCTCTGTGGCTCTTTCTTTTCGTTTGGCTTTATCGGTTCCGGCATAAATTAAAGGCAGGGCAACATTATCAAGTGCAGTGGAACGAGGCAATAGGTTAAAGGTTTGAAAGACAAAACCGATCTGTTTGTTCCGTACATCAGCCAATTCATTATCGGTCATTTTGTCTACGTTAATAGAATTGAGAATATATTGTCCTGATGAAGGCGTATCGAGGCATCCAAGAACATTCATTAAGGTAGATTTCCCCGAACCTGACGGCCCCATAAGCGCTACATATTCGTTTTTGCCAATGGAAAGGGTAATGGAACGAAGGGCATGAATGGTTTCAACACCCATTTTATATACTTTACTTATTTCTTTCAGTTCGATTACTTTTTCCATACTCTTTTATATTTTGCGAATATACTACATATCAATATCTCAACATAAAATGTTGCTTTTTCTGTGTTGGAATAAAAAACACCAATCCAAATGAAAATAAATCAATGGTAACAGTTGCTGTAGGTTCCTTAATTATTTCCTGCCAGGCCTCTTTCATTCCTTTTGACCACCGTATATCATCGAAAACAAAAACACATTTTCCGGAAGCAAGTGGCAAAAACTGCCTGAAATATTCCAGCGTAGCTTCTTTCCGATGGTTTCCGTCAAAAAAAACATAATCTACCGAATGCAAATCCTTTATTACACCAGGCAATGTGTTGGTAAAATCTCCCACCACTCTTTTGATGGAATCGGCCTTTAATATTCTGAAATTTGTTCCTGCTAATTCCGATAACTCCGGGCTTCCTTCCAACGTAATCAGCTCTGCCCCCGGGCATGCTTTATGTTGGTATAACGTACTTATTCCGAGAGATGTCCCTATTTCAATGATGTTTTTGGGTCGAAGAAAATTGACCAGCCGGAATAACAAACGCCCCTTTTTAGGGGAAATGGCCGAGTGGCGTATAATATCATTTATTTTTCTTTCCGGGTTTCGATTGCTCTTGGCGCCATAGTCAACTACGTGTAATACTGCTATTGAACGAAGCAGCCGCTTTCGTAATTGCTCAATAGCCGAAAACTCATAATAGTTATCAGGCCCTCTTATAACCTTGTTATATAATTCAAAAACGAATGGAGAATGGATGCCTTGCGCTCCTTTGGCAGTTACGAGATAAGTAAAATAATCTATAGGGGAAAAAATATTTTTCACCGCACGAAATTACAAAAGGTAAGTAATAAATTTTCTACTTTTGACTGCTTATTTTAAGAATCACTTTTATAACATAAATGGGAAATTACGCAATCGCCATCCATGGCGGCGCCGGAAGAATAATTGCAGGATCATTAACACCTGAACAAGAGAAAGCTTTCCAAGATAAATTAGCAGAAGCATTACAAACGGGGTATACCGTATTAGCCAATGGAGGCAGTTCAATTGACTCAGTCGAAGCAGCCGTGCGCATACTGGAAGATAGCCCTTTATTTAATGCAGGCAAAGGTTCTGTGTTTAATTGCGAGGGTAAAAACGAAATGGATGCTTCCATTATGAATGGTAAAAACTTAAAAGCAGGAGCTATTGCTGCCGTGCATACCATACGCAATCCTGTAACCTGTGCAAAAGCTGTAATGGAAAAATCGACCCATGTTTTATTGGCAGGCGACGGAGCGGAAAAGTTTGCAAAAGAAAATGGGATTGAAATAGTGGATACCTCTTATTTTTATGATGAAGAACGCTACCAGCAATGGCTTGCTACTAAAGATAAGGAAGGAGCATCGTGGGCGGGAGATACCTATATTGTAACTCCTGAGAAAAAATTAGGTACGGTTGGCGCAGTTGCGCTTGATTCTGCCGGAAATCTCGCGGCTGCTACCTCAACGGGAGGTATTAATAATAAAAAATTTGGGCGTGTAGGCGACTCCCCCATTATTGGGGCCGGAACATACGCCGATAATAAGACTTGCGCTGTTTCGTGTACAGGAGAAGGTGAATACTTTATCCGCCAGTCTACGGCCTATGATATATCTGCCCTGATGGAATATAAAGGCTATTCGGTGGCACAAGCTGCAACTGAAGCCATTAAAAAAATAGCCCAATTAGGCGGTGAGGGCGGTTTAATAGCGTTAGATAACCAAGGGAATATTTCGGTGCCATTCAATACATCTTCCATGTTTCGTGGATGGATAAATAGTAAGGGTGAAAAATTCACCGGTATTTTCAGGTAACCTTTTTGTATTATTTATCGGAGCGTAAAAGTTTAAATGAACTATTCCGAAACCATAGAATACCTTTATAGTCTCCTGCCAATATATCAGCGGGTAGGTGCACCTGCATACAAACCCGGGCTTGAGAATATAAAAAAGTTCTGCGATGCATTGGGTAATCCGCAACAAAATTTCCCTGCTATTCATATAGCCGGAACCAATGGAAAAGGCTCTACATCACATTATCTTGCTTCTATCCTGCAAAGTGCCGGGTATAAAAATGTAGGCTTGCATACTTCTCCACATTTAAAGGACTTCCGAGAGCGGATTAAAATTAATGGCTACCTAATTTCAGAAGATGAGGTGGTAGACTTTGTTGCAAAATATAAAGACATTATAGAACAGGTTGATGCTTCCTTTTTTGAGCTGAGTGTTGCAATGGCCTTTTATTTCTTTTCAAAACATAACTGCGAAATTGCTGTGATTGAAACAGGAATGGGCGGGCGACTTGATTCAACTAATATCATCACCCCTATCCTATCGGTAATTACCAATATCAGTTTCGACCATATGGCTACGCTGGGAGATACATTGGACAAAATTGCTTTTGAAAAAGCCGGCATAATAAAGCCGGGCATACCTGTTGTTATTGGTGAAACACAGCCTGAAACAAAACCGGTATTTATAAATAAAGCCAAAGAGTGCAAATCCCCCATTTATTTTGCCGATGATATATATACTGTTCGGTTAGCTTCTAATGATAGGAATGGCCTGGTAGTAGATGTGTTGAAAGATTCAAGAGATTATTTAAAAGCATTGCGTTCAGAATTAAGGGGGGTATACCAATTAAAAAATATTCCCACCGTACTTTGTGCTGTCGACAGGCTGGTTGAAATGAAGTATGTTATTACAGAAGAACATATCAGGCAAGGAATAGCCCATGTTATTTTACAAACCGGTTTATTGGGAAGATGGCAAACAATAAGCACTTCTCCCCTAACTATTGCCGATACGGGGCATAACGAAGCCGGAATAAAAGAGATAGTAACGCAATTAAAGACCGTTCCTTATAAAAAGCTGCATTTTGTTTTCGGGGTTGTAAAAGATAAAGACCCTGCACTTGTGTTAGGCTTACTTCCTAAAGATGCAACATATTACTTCTGCAAGGCAGCTATACCAAGGGCGTTGGATGAAAATGAACTGATGCAAATAGCCACAGGTTTTGGATTGAAAGGCACCGCCTATCCAAATGTAAAAGAGGCATTGGAATCTGCTCGTTCCAATGCCTCTGAAAATGATTTGATATTTGTGGGTGGCAGTACTTTTGTAGTTGCCGAAGCAATTTAAAATTACTTCTTAGTATCACCGGCGCTTTTAGCTGAACCGCCGCCGCCGATAGGAATGCGGTAAAATACACCAATATTTAAGCTGCCTTCCAATGAATGGGTAGCTGTATAGCTCGGATAATAATAGTCTCCATTAGCAGGCTGATTGGATGCATATAAGCGCCCATTGTTATAACTTGTACTCAAATCTTGTCCATGTCCGTCTGTTCCAACCAGATCAGTTAAGCCATATTCAAAGCGCAGGTCAGCATTCAGATAAAATTGACCTGAAAGGTGAAAATTCCATCCAAAGCCGAGTACTAAAGCCATATTGCTGGAAGCCCAGTCGCTTTTGGTGCTGTAGGAAACATTATCAGCTGCAGGGTTCATAAAAGGAGCCCCTGCATAACTTGCTGTATAAGTAGCGCTGGAAATACTTGCCAATTCAGGGCCTACTTCCAGGCAAAAACCGCTGGTAGCTTCATAGTGAAACAAGAGGGGTATTTTAAGCTCGTTCAACTTGGTAGTGGCGGTATACGATTCATCGTTAACATATAAGTAATAATGGCCATTGTTTTCAATATATCCCGGCGGATTAGCAAATACGCCTTTATACTTTTGGTTAAACGCTTCCGAAATAAATTCTAATTCTACGCCTATCTTGCTGTTAAAATTATACTGTAAATGCAGACCGAAATCTCCGGAAATGGACGATACCAAGTCTTCGTCTGTACCTGCATTATTTACATTTGTGTTCATTAGCCAGGTGCTTGCAATGCCGCCTTTTAAACCTACATCAAAGCTTTGAGCGGAGGCAAAAAATGCACATCCGGCAATACATACAGTTAAAAATGTCTTTTTCATGATAATGTGTTTTATTTGGTTTGGTTACACAAACATAACATTTTTTTAACATACAATATACATAAGGTTATTGAATGTTAAGCTGTTAATAAAAGCTTCACTTTATGAAAGGTTGGAAAAAATACAAATGATAGTATTATTTCAACGATTTAGGTTTTCCTCAATCACAACTAATTTTCTATTATTTTTGGTGGTGGTATTATTAATGATAACCTAAAAACATAAGCGCTTATTTATGAAATTATTAGAAAATAAAACGGCTATAGTAACTGGAGCATCCCGCGGTATTGGTACTGGTATAGCTATGTTACTGGCGGAACACGGAGCTAATGTGGCATTCACCTACCTATCCTCGGAAGAGAAAGCGAAAGAATTAGAGGCACAATTACAGGCTAAAGGTGTGAAAGCAAAAGCATACCATTCTGATGCCTCCGATTATAAAGCATCCGAACAAGTAGTGAATGATGTACTTGCCGAGTTTGGTAAAGTAGACATATTGGTTAATAATGCCGGAATTACTAAAGATGGGCTCCTGATGCGCATGAGCGAAGAGCAATTTGATGCAGTTATCAAAGCCAACCTGAAATCGGTATTTAATATGACCAAAGCCATACAACGCCCTATGCTGAAAGAGCGCAATGGGTCTATCATCAATATTACTTCGGTAGTGGGCATTCGGGGCAATGCGGGGCAAGCTAACTATGCAGCCTCCAAAGCAGGTATTATAGGTTTTACCAAATCGGTAGCGTTGGAACTTGGATCACGCAATATCCGTTGCAACGCAGTAGCGCCGGGTTTTATTGAAACCGAAATGACTGCCGCCTTAGATGAAAAAGTAGTTGCCGGATGGAGAGAAGGTATCCCCCTCAAACGTGGTGGCACCCCATTAGATGTAGCAAATGCCGTAGCATTTTTAGCTTCCGATATGGCAAACTATATTACCGGGCAGGTATTGCAGGTTTGTGGCGGTATGCTAACGTAAAAAAGCCCTTTTTTCCTCGTCATGCTGAACTTGTTTCAGCATCCCAAATTTACAGAATGAAAATCGGCTATGTTTATATAATGACTAATAAATGGAAAACAACATTTTATGTGGGTGTAACCGCTGACCTTGCAAAAAGAATTATTCAACATAAAACAGGAAAAGGCTCGGAATTCACAGGCAAACATCATTTGACTGATTTAGTATATTATGAGCGAATTGGAGACATTGCACAAGCTATAAAACGGGAAAAACAACTAAAGAATTGGCATAGGAGTTGGAAAATAAACTTAATAAAGTCGGTTAATCCTGAAATGAAAGACCTTAGTGAAACAGGGCTTGAGTGATTACCATAAGCTAAATTATCCCTTATTATTGCGATGCTGAAACAAGTTCAGCATGACTCCGTTCGGAATGATAAAATAACGGCACATCCCGATAGCTATCGGGACGGCTTATTTTACTCTTCTCACCTCCTTCTATCAGGTGCTGATGCAGGGAAATTAATGAAGTTGAACATTTCCTTAAAACGGCTTGTAAGGCGGTTTCCATAGCGTGCTTTAAGTTCGTCTGCCGAAAGATTGGTGGTAACATGCGTTAAAATAAAATCACCTTTTTCATAACGGCGCAACAATATATCAAGCATTACATTTACATCGTTGCCGTAGTACTTCTTGTCAGATTCCGTACCCAAATCATCAAAGCAATAAGGGTAGATTGTCCGGCATTTTTTCCCGGTGACTCTATCCCAATATTCCCGTATGCTGGAATATTTCTCTAATGCTTCATCTCCATCCAGGGCAAATTTGTCGGCAATTTCGCGGCAGCTTACCAGGCGGTAATACTGTTTCAGGTTTTCCTGCAATAGCTTCATCAGATAGGTTTTGCCGCAGCCTATGTTTCCACTTATAAATAGTCCTTTGCGAAGTGAATAGTGGTCGTCTGCATACTCAAAATTGCCACAATCGCTAAAATAATCACAAAGCAACCTGATTATATCTTGGTTATGTTCGTCAACTTGTAGATGCTTCGAAAGGTAGTCCGATATTTTTTCAGATGTGTTCATAACTGGTCGTGGGTTATAGGTTTAAAAGGCCTTTTTATTACAGTAGCGCCGGGGTCGGTAATTCGCACGTCCGTTTTTCTCCTGTACGCCCAACTGTTTACAGTAAGAAAAACCGAAGTGTATTTATTGGTAATGCCTTTGGTATTCTCCATAGCCAGCAGCACTTCTTTCACCAGCTCTTCTCCGTGATCGGTTAATAATGCTTTACAATTTTCATACGTAAGCTGGGTTTTAATACGCGATACTTCTTTTAAACTTTTTACAAATTGTTGAAGAGGATGTGTGGCTTCTTCTCCCGGAGTGGCATTAACATTCCCTTTCTCTTTTTCATTACCATTTATATTTTCATTAGCATTATTATTTTCATTAGCATTTACATTAGGGGTTTCGGCAAATGGCTCTTGGGGTTTATATGGGGTTTCTTTTTCTTTTCTTTTTTTACCCCTGCCCCCTAGTTTGCCGTATTCGCCTCCTAACTTGCCTGTTTTATATTTCTTGTTATTCGCCTGAATTTGAGGCTTTATTAACGTAAATATGGTTTTGCTGATGCCGCTTAATTCAAGCTCTTTAAAATTTAATGCATATTCAAAAACGGCGGTATAAACTTCAACCTGATTTTCGGGTGGCAAATCTTTTATAGCTTCATAAAAACTTCGGTAAAAAATGGAACTTTCTCGCATGTTTGTAAGTATTAATTTTAACAAAAGTGCGAGTTGAAAAAGTGTTTTTATATAAAGTCAATGACCGTTAAATAAATTATGAGTTATGAATTATGAGTTATGACCAGTCGGAACAACAGTGAATAAAAAAGAAAATTATATTGTAAATTTGAAAGATAAATAGAACCGCTATGGATGATATAATGGAGGTAGTATACTGGATTCAACTTTTCTTGGCGCCCTTTTTGCCCCTAAGCATTATTGGGATAATTATATATCTCAACAACACTACTTACAGTTGGTTATGTATTGCTTTAATGATAATAGGAGGCGTTTTGGGAATAATGCTGGCAGAAAGAATACGTAGAAAATATGGAGCCTCCACTTATATGGGGAGAATAAGAGGGAGTTCTGAATTTATGAATGAAGATAAATCCAAAGAGGATGAAGATTCAAAATAAGCCGTTTTGTGCCGTTATTATTGGATAAAATTGCTTCGTCCGCCTCAGGCGGATGACGAACAAACCACTCGTAACTTATAATTCATCACTACGGCTTCCCTATACCCGTTTTTACCCGTTATTTCCGTAACCTAAATGCGATTTGTCACCCCGAACTTGTTTCAGGGTCTCAATAATTAGGACGTATTTATGCGATGTCCGCCTAGGCGGATTCAGCATGACGGCTCATCACTCATAACTTATCACTCATAATTCATAACTCATAATGACTATTTTTGTCTTTTTCGTACCCATTGTCATTTAATACAGCATATTCAAATTGGGCCTTGCTCCTATGTCCTTTATTGGGAGCGGCCTATGCTTTTGCCTTTTATTATAAAGATAAGAAGACATCGGAGCTATCTCTGTTTTTGCGCTGGCTGGCAGCAGGGTTGCGGTTTGTGCTGGTAACCTTATTGGTATTTCTATTTCTATCCCCTTTAATCAGGAGCTCAAAAAATACGGTTGAAAAGCCCATTATTATTATTGCACAGGATAATTCTTCATCTATTTTAGATACCAAGGATTCCGGATTCTACAAGCATCAGCTCCCGCAAGATTGGGAAAAGGAAATAAATGATCTTTCATCTAACTATGATATTCGGGTGATGTCGTTTGGGGAACAACCCCGCGATACAATGGACTATCGTTACAATGAAAAAGAAACCGATATATCTTCTCTTTTCCAAACTGTAGCCGAGCGCTACTATGGCAAAAACCTGGGGGCTATCATTTTATCAAGCGATGGAATTTATAATAAAGGATATAACCCGGTATATGCTGCCAGGCAGCTCAACTGCCATATTTTTACAGTAGCACTGGGCGATACAACTGTTAAAATAGATGCTGCTGTTTCAAAAGTAGATAATAACCCTACAGCCTTTTTAGGAAATACATTTCCATTATTGATTACTATTGATGCTACGAAACTCCAGGGCAAATCGTCCACCATTTCTGTTTCAGAGTTAGCAGACGGAAAGGAAGCAACGCTATTTACTAAACCAATTATTTTTAATTCGTCAACATTCCACCAAACTATACCGGTGCAGCTTAATGCTACCAGCCCCGGGTTGAAGCACTACGTTGTAAAATTGGCTCCGGTACAAGGAGAAGAAAATATAGCCAATAACCGGAAGGATATTTATATCCGTGTGCTCGACCAGAAGCAAAAAGTACTGATACTTTCCAATCCTCATCCTGATATAGCTGCCATTGCTGAATGTATTAACAGCAGCGACGGCTTCGAGGCCCAATCGTTCACGCCCGATAAATTCACCGGCGAGCTAAATAAATATTCGCTGGTTATTTTAAATCAACTGCCCTCTGCGGGGAAACAACTATCCGACTTACTGAAAAACCTGAATACATTGGGTATTCCGGTTATGTATATGTTGGGCAGCGAATCTGACTTGCAAACGTTTAACAGCCTCAACCAGGGCTTTAAAATATATGCACAAGGCAATAATACAAATGATGCAGAGCCTGCACTTGCCAAAGATTTTTCACTCTTTACCCTTAGTGACGATTCCCGCTCCTATTTCAGCCAATTACCTGCTCTCTCCTCCCCCTTTGGCAGCTACACTTCAAGTCCTTCGCTGAATGTTTTATGTTATCAGAAAATACAGGGAGTTACCACTACCTATCCTTTAATTGCCTTTAACCTGAATGGAAGCGAAAAAAGTTGCATTGTAACAGGTGAAGGGCTTTTCCGCTGGAGATTAAAAGACTATGCCGACCATAAAAACAATCACTTCTTTAATGACCTGGTAAATAAAATAGTGCAATATCTCGCCATACGAGACGATAAAAGTTTTTTCCGCATACATGCACCCAATAGCTTTAAAGAAGATGAACCGGTAGAAATGGATGCTGCTCTCTATAACCCCAGCTATCAATTGGTAAATGACCCTGAGGTGAGCATGATTATTACCAATAGCGATGGCAAAAATTTCAACTATACCTTTAGTCGCACCTCCAATTCCTATCACTTAAATGCAGGTCAATTGCAGGCCGGAGCATATCATTATGCCGCACAGGTTAAGCAGGGCACGCAACTTTATACTGCTAAAGGAGAATTTACGGTCACGCCTGTTCAGATGGAAGCTACTAACACAGTTGCAAACCACCAACTGCTTTACCAACTTGCCAAAGAGCATGGAGGCAAAATGATATTCCCAAATCAACTGCCGGAATTAACCAAGCTGATTGCTGCTAAAGAAGATATTAAGCCTCTTATCTATACACATACCTCATATGCCCCTCTTATCAATATGAAATGGGTATTCTTTTTATTATTACTGCTTGTTAGTGCGGAATGGTTTATCCGTAAGTGGAGCGGAACGTATTAAAGCATAAAGTATGCATAGAATATGAAACATCTCTGGGGCATAGATTTGGGTGGAACAAAAATAGAAGGTATTATACTGGAGCCTTCGGAAAACCCTGTAACAATATGCCGTTTACGCATTCCATCGGGAGCCGAAAAGGGATATGAGCATGTTACCGGGCAGATTGCAAAGCTGGTTGAAATGATGAAAACAGCCTCCGGATTGAAACCCGAAAGGTTAGGTATGGGGACACCCGGCATTTTAGACCCTTTGACCCAAACTATGAAGAATTGCAATTCTGTTTGCCTGAATGGCATGCCGCTTAAGGCCGATATGGAAAAGCTGCTGGATATCCCTGTAAGGCTTGCCAACGATGCCAATTGCTTTGCGTTAGCAGAAACGCTTTATGGCTCTGTGAAGGACGCTTGCCCCCATGCAAGAGTTGTGTTTGGTGTAATTATGGGAACAGGGGTCGGCGGTGGAATTGTAATAGACAAGAAAGTTTGGGAAGGTAAACAAGGAATTGCCGGCGAGTGGGGACATAATCAGTTGGAAGAAAACGGAGAACCTTGCTATTGCGGTAAAAAAGGCTGTGTTGAAGCCACCTTCTCAGGCCCTTCATTGGAAAAGTATTACGCCAAAATAAGTGGGCGGAAATTAAACTTGAAAGAAATTACCGAGTTGCATACTTCAGGCGGTGATGCTTTTGCACCCCAAACTATAAACAGGCTTACAACTATGTTTGGCAAAGCTATATCAACCGTTGTAAATATCCTCGACCCCGATGCTATTGTACTTGGTGGAGGTGTAGGCAATATTGATGCCCTTTATACAGATGGCTTAAACGAATTGAAGAAATCTATCTTTAACAACCGGGTTGAAACAGTATTACTACGACCTAAATTAGGAGATAGCGCCGGGGTATTTGGAGCAGCAGGGCTTTGGAGTGAGCTGTAAAATCTCTACTAGTATAATCCTATTATGGATTTAGCCAATTATTCTGGAATTTACATTTCTGGCTACCCATATCCACATGAACGTATACACCCTCCTTTAATTTACGGTTTATCCATGCGTTAATTATCCGCTGTTGTTTTTTTCCAAGTGCCGCAGCCTGTATAAGCTGGTAGTCATCCTTCAGGTTTGCTTTATGGGGTTTCGACCTGCTTTTTAACATCACAATCCTGTATCCCCTTTTGGCATCAGGAGTACTGTATATTTCAGGGTCGGAAATATCGCCAGGATTCATGTTAATTGTGTAGGAGAGGTCTAACTCACCAAGCTGATTCATATCCCATTTAGTAAGTCCTGTTTGAGGGTTTGTAATCAGTCCCCCATTGTATTTTGAAGCTTTATCATCTGAGTATTTAGCGGCTGCATCGGAAAATGATATAGAATCTCTTTTAATATCTTTTTCAATACTATCCAGCTTTTCCCTGCCTTTTTCCATGTCCATGTCAGATACTTGAGGGATAATGAGTATGTGCCTAACATCAACCAATTCTCCATGCCTGTGAATTAACTTCATAAAGTGGTAGCCATATTGGGTTTCAAACACGGGAGAAATTTCACTATCCTTCAAGCTAAATGCTACCTTTTCAAATTCAGGAGCAAACTCACCTTTGCGCATATTCACATACTCTCCCTGGTTCTTAGCTGCTGCCGGATCGCCACTGTATAGTACAGCTAAAGCAGCCATATCTGCGCCTTTTATAACTTTTTGCCGCAACTCTTCGCAATGCTCCTTCGCTGCTTGTTTTTCTTCCGGAGTTAAACTGGCCAGCTTTACAATTTGTGCAATTTCTTCCTGTGCATTAATTCCGGGAATACTATCCTTGGGAATGTTTTCATAATATTTCCTTACATCTTCGGGGCTTATACTAAGTCCTTCCAGAACTTTGCTGCGCATTTGCTGAGCCATTAATAAATCCCTTACATCAGGTTTCAATTCCTCCTTATATTGTTCAACCGTTTTACCATACCACTTTTCAAACGCCGCTTTTGAACCAAATTCATTAACATAATAGTTTATTCTCTTATCAAATTCTTGTTCTACCTGGTCATCGCTTACTGTAATAGTAGAGTCTTTTTGAGCCTCAATAAGTAAAAGTTTTTCATACATCAGGTCTTCCAATACCTTACATGATATTCCAATTGTATCCTGCACTTTTTCATTTAGATACTCTTGAATACGCTCATTTACATCGGATTGCAATATGATTTTATCACCAATAATCGCCAATACTCTATCTATCATTTGCCCGGTTGGGGCAGAAACTTGTTCCTGCTGCGCATTTGTTATGCAAGGCAGTGAGAAAAGAAGGAAAAGAGAAAAACTAAACTGAAATACTTTATTCATTACAATACTTTTAACGGAAAGGCTGCAAATTTATTGAAATTGACGGGTTAAAGGGCTCTTTTTTTGTCCTTAACCTTTTTTAACGCTTTCCGTGGGCTATCCTTTTTTTATAACAGCGTTTACTATTCCAAGTATTGCAGTTTCAAGTTCCAGCGCTTGTTTTTCAATTTTTTCTGCGTCATCCAATAACGCTTGTATGGAACTTTTATCGCTTAAACCTCCGGCATTTATTTTAACATTCAGATGTGCGCCTAACACAGCAGAACGTGCACACAGAGCACCCACACCGGCATCGCTTACTGAATTCGGACTACCACTTTCTGCCATAGCTTTAATAAGTTGCATCGATTCGAGCGAGAGTTGCATTACTCTATAAGGTACTTCAATAGCGGCTATAGTAGCATTGTTGATAGCAACTTTTCTTGCTTTTTTTTCTTCATCCGTATTTTTGGGCAGACCAAAAGCAGCCATAATGCGATTAAAAGCAGCCGTATCTTCATCTATTGCTTTTAATAATTTCTCTTTGGTTAGCTGGCCTTTTTCAGCCCAATCAGAAAACTCATCTATGTGCGATTCCCAACCCTTTTTGGTAGCAGAAAGATTGGCAACCATGGTTCCAAGTGCAGCCCCCAAAGCACCGAGACAGGCAGCCACGGAACCTCCACCCGGAGCAAGGGATTCCGATGCCGTCATATCTACAAAAGCCTTTATTGTAAGATTTTGCAGGACACTATCGGAATCTTTCCTCATGCGGTATTCTATAATTTTTTTATCGGGATGAAACTCGCCCAAATCATCCAACCCCAGAGATTTAATAGCAATATGTATTAGTTCCTGTTCGGATACTCCGGCAGAACGTTTTTGTTTTTTTAAGAAGTATCTCCCCGCATTTAACATCGATTGCAGAGGAATGAGGCCCACAAGTTCTGAGCCTGTTACACGCATGCCCCTATTCAGGGCACTCTTGCATACTTCTTCAAAAGCAATATGAACCGGAGCTGTGTTTACATTGGTAAGATTCATGGAAACCTGTGCTTGTTGGTATTCTTCAATATACCAGCCGATGGCTTTTACATCTTTCAATGTTCCCGGAACATGCACATCGTTACCTTTTTCGTCTTTGATTACCCTACCCCTTTCTCTCACATCAAAAGCTACTGCATTAGCTCTGCGTACAGAAGTGGTATTCAGATTTACATTATAAGCCACCAAGAAATCACGCACACCTATAACGCTTGCGCCTGACCTAACAGGTAATTCCGAAGGTCCGTAGTCGGGTTTCCATTCAGGCTGTTTTATCTTTTTCGAAAATCCTTCATATTCGCCTTCACGGATAACGGATAGGTTATTTCTTTCTTTATTGGGTTGTGCATATTCGTATAAATAAACCGGTATGCCCAACTCCCTCCCTACTCTTTCCGCTAATTGATTTGCATATCGCACCGTTTCTTCTACTGTAATTCCCGAAAGGGGTATTAAAGGGCATACATCGGTAGCGCCCATACGGGGGTGCTCGCCCTTATGTTTACTCATATCAATCAATTCCGCCGCCCGCTTTATAGCATGAAAAGCAGCCTCTACAACAGCTTGTGGAGTTCCCACAAATGTAATAACCGTGCGGTTTGTAGCTTTTCCCGGGTCGACATCCAACAGCTTAACACCATCAATCTTTTCAATTTCTTCGGTAATGCTATTTATGATGATGCTATCCTTTCCTTCACTAAAGTTAGGTACACATTCTATGAGCTTTTCCATATTCCTTTTTTTGCAAAGATAATGGTTTACCTATCCTATCTTTCTATCTGCCTTTTGTTAAGATATTGACGGTACTTAGCAGCATATTTGTTTTGTTCGGCCAGCGTTGAACTAAAATGGTGTCTGCCCGATCCATCAGCTTCGGCTACCATATATAGGTAATTGCTTTTAGCGTAGTTTAATACAGCATCAATAGAAGATGGCTCCGGCATATTTATGGGCCCGGGTGGCAAACCGCTATGCTTGTAAGTATTATATGGTGAATCCTGTTCTTTATCTCCTTCCCTAACCCGCTCAATTGAAAAATCACCCCGTGCATAAACAAGTGTAGGATCACTTTGTAAGGGCATACCCATTCTAAGACGGTTGATATATAAACCTGCTATAATAGGTTTTTCATCTATGTATAGGCTTTGTTCTGATTGGACAATGGATGCTAATATGGTAACCTGTAAAGGGGTTAGCCCCCCATCGGCTGCCTTTCTCTTTCTCTCTTTTGTCCAGAATTTCTTATAGGCGGAATCCATTTGAGTAATGAACATTTCCGGACTATCGGTCCAGTACATTTTATAGGTGCCGGGTATAAATATTACCAATACGTTGGTGGGATTAACACCAAATTGCTTTAAAAATGGACCATTATTTAGACTTGCCATAACCTGGGTTGAATCAGATTCCATTTTAGACCCAACTATTCCCGCCAGGTCACCTTTAAATATAATATTATGCAGGCTAATACTTTCCTGCTCCTGTTTTCCGCTTAGCAACATGTTTACCAGCTCTGCATTGCTCATTCTATTTATTACGCGGTAACGGCCCGGCAATACGCTTTCATCATACTTCTTATACTTCGAGAATAGGTCAAATCCGATGGTATGTTCAATAATATGTTTTTCCTCCAGCATTTGCTTCACTTGCGCAAAATTCCAACCGGTGTGGATATAAATGAGTTTCGATTTTTCATCAAGCTTTATATTAGATGCAAAAAATAATTCATATCCAACCCCCGCTCCTACTGCTGATAGTAACAATATTCCGATAAATAACCTTTTCATGCGTATTTTGTAAGGTGGGCAAATTTAGGGAATAGTCCTTACGAAGGATTTTTCCTGATAATTCCTTCAACCTGTTTTTTATGCCGGTCAAAATGTGCTTGCATAAAGTCAAGCATTTGAAATATGTTTATTCTTCCAATAGCAGGTTGTTTGAAAACATTTTTGTACAATATCTCATCTGGGAGCGCATCCAACAGTTTTTCCAATTTATTACGGGTTTCTTTCCATTCGGTAATAACTTGCAGGTAATTGACTTCCGGGGGAACATCACCTAAAACATTTACCGGAGCTTTTAAACCCAATGGTAACCAAAACCGAATTTTCAGGCCTATCATTTTTAGTTGTTCCTTAAGTCCGGTCCTTTTTAGATTATGGATATCGAGTTGCTTTTTGCTCACGTAGAGAACAGATAACCTTTCTGCTCTATTTAGATGGTAAAAAATTTGAGAAACTGACCATTTGCCGGATAATGGAGGTGTTTCTAATTTTGAAGGAGCTATTTTATTTAGCTTTTCCAATAAGGAAAGACGGCTATTTTCCAGCTTCAAGAATTTACTGCTAATAAGATGATTCAAACTGGTATTATTTGAACAAAGATAATACTAAATAAGAAGTCCTGATGCGAGGGTATTACATCAGGACTTTTGATTTGGGGAACAGGAGAAAGCCTTAGTGGTTCTTGATTTCGTTACTTACGTGGTTTTCCTGGTTGTTGATGTGTTTTTGCTCAGCTTTGGTAATATGACCACCATTTGCCGATGCATCTCTTTTTTCTTCTTTATGGATAGATTTATCCTGTGCATGTAGCTTTGCAGCTTCGCCTTTTGACATTTTGCCGGCAGCAACCTTATTATCGATACGTGCATTTTGATTTTGTAGGCGGCTGTTCACCTCTTTTTTACGTGGGTGATTGTTTTGTGCAAATGCTGAAGTGGAAATTAATCCGAGGGCTATCAGGGCAGCAGCCAATAACTTGTTTGTTTTCATAATGATTAATTAATTAGTTATAACGCAATATTATTAATCAAAAATGAAGTATTTATGAAGGTGCTTGTAAGTTTTTTCTTACGGATCGCGGACTATTCTGAATCCAATATACCTATCTTTGTATGAAGGAAGAGAGGCGCTGCGCGATATTATCAGGCATCCCTCATCGAGGCTCGACCAGGTTCCGCCCCTTACCACTTTTCTATTGCCATCGGCAGGTCCTTGCGGGTTATCAGGAGGGCTGTCTTTATAGTAAAACATTCCATACCAGTCTGAACACCATTCCCATATATTGCCTGACATATCAGTTAAGCCAAGTTCATTTGCTTTTTTTTGCCCTACCGGGTGACTTTGACCATTTGAATTATCAACAAACCAGGCAACATTAGCTTCCTCATTATCGCCACTATAAGTAAAATGCCTGCTTTTATTTCCTCCTTGGGCGGCATATTCATATTCAGCTTCCGTAGGCAGCCGATAGTGCCCTTTGTGGAGAGCATTTAGCTTATTTATAAACGCTTGAGCATCATACCAGCTCACGTTTTCTATAGGACAGGTGTAACAGTTTTTATGAAAAGAAGGATTGGAATCCATTACTGAATACCATAATGCCTGTGTAACGGGAGTTTTAAGGATATAAAAGCTCTTTAATGTAACCTTATGCTGGGGTTTGGCAATCTCCCCTCCCTCTACTAACGAAGCATCCGGTAATCCCATTTGAAAGGTTCCACCTTGCACAAAAACAAAAGTTGAATCCAGGTTAAGTATACTTACTGCCATTAAGGAATCTCTCTCTCTTATTGATGTATTCAACTGAGCTTTACCAGCAGCCAGGAACAATAGGGTGGAAAATAATGCCGGGAATATCTTTTTATAAATCTTCACGTTGCTTGAGGAATATAGTCTGATTCATCTATTCTATTTTGCAAAGTTAAAAATAGAATAAGAGCGCTAAACAAGCTTATTGCAATTTCACAGTATCTTTGTGAATGATTCTGTTAATCACTATGCCATTACTGTTAAGCTTGCTTACTTTTTTATCAACTTTTTTAGGAGGATTGCTCGCAATCCGTTTTAAGGAGAAATTGGCTATCATAATCGGATTTAGTGCGGGGGCCGTAATAGGTGTTGTATTTTTTGATCTTTTGCCCGAAGCCTTTTCTATGGGCAGTAAACAATATGGCATACAGACCATCAGTTTAATTATTGTATCCGGTTTTTTGTTTTACATGCTCTTGGACAGATTATCGGTATTGCATACACACCAACATGAAAATACCCGAAAGGGCCGAATTGGGGCCGGAAGCCTTTCTATACATAGTTATTTGGATGGGGTTGCCATTGGTGTGGCTTTCCAGGTTTCTGCGTCCATGGGGATATTAATTGCTGTTGCAGTAATTACACATGATTTTGCCGATGGCATAAATACAGTAAGTGTTATCTTAAAGGAAGGCGGGGAAAATAAGATGGCCTATCGTTGGCTCATTGCCGATGCTGCTGCGCCTATAATAGGTGTAATTTCTACATTGTTTTTCAAGATACCTGGAAGTTTTTTCAGTATTCTACTATCTATCTTTTCAGGATTCTTCTTATATATCGGGGCCAGTGACCTTCTTCCGGAAAGCAGATCAAAACATCCTGGTTTTTTAGTTACAATTCTTACTATTTTGGGGGCATTACTAATGTATGTTGCTACAACAATAGCACAGGTATAAATTTTTATAGGCAATTGTAACTTATTGTTATAGTTATTCGTCCTGTGTCACGAAAGTTAAAACTATGTTAACAGACATACTAGTTAAAATAAAAAAATTACATTTGAAAAAAATATACTGATAAAAACAACACCTACCATGAAAAAAACACTCACACTTCTCACCCTCTTATTGGGTGTGTGCTCCATAGCTGCGGCCCAAACTGCAGATGATATTATTAGTAAAAATGTTACCGCTATGGGCGGGCTGGATAAACTCAATTCTATCAAAACTATATATGAAGAAGACAGCATATTTGCCGGCGGAGCAAAGCTTCCTTTAAAAACATGGATGGTTGACAAAAAAGCTATGCGTGCAGAGTTTTCTTTTAGCGGTATGACAGGTTTCTCTATTCTCCGGAATGATTCCGGCTGGAATTTTGCTCCTTTCCAAGGCCAAACAGCACCCGAACCAATTCCGGTAGATGAGGTGAAAAAAGGACAACAGGATTTGTCGCTTACAGACGCTTTTGTAAACTATAAAGAAAAGGGCTACAAGGTAACATACGAAGGTATGGACGATGCACAAGGTTCACAAGCATATAAGCTGAAAGTAACTATTACCGACAGCGTGAGTGAAACTTATTATATAGACCCTGATACCTATTACGTTATCCAAATAAAGTCTAAAGCTGCTGTAAACGGAAAGGTTCATGAAAGCACTGAAACCCGAAGTGATTATAAAAAGACTGCTGATGGCTATGTTTTTCCGATGGAATCCAATTCATCTGATTTTGGTGATATGAAAACATATAGCGTAAAGGTAAATTCACCCATTGATAACAATGTATTCAGCCCCTCTGTAAAAATTGCCGGGAAATAATTTTTTCAACTTACAATAAGCTATGAACTGATCTCACAGTTTTTAGCTTATTGTTTGTCTTACATACCAAATACCACCTACTATGAAAAAGAAATTTGCATTTTCATTCTTCATTCTCAGCGCTTCATTTTTATCTATTTGCCATGCCCAGCAAACTAATCCTGTTAATTCAGGAACTTTTGATGTGATGCAGGCACGGTGGCTAGGCCCCGGAACTATGAGCGGTCGTATCACCACTATTGAGGGATGTTCCAAAGATGGCAAAACAATTTATGTAGGATCTGCCGGTGGGGGTGTTTGGAAAACTACGAATGCAGGTGCATCTTTCAAATCTGTGTTCGATAAGTATTGCCAAAGTATTGGTGTAATAGCTATGGATCCGAATGATATTAATACAGTATACGTAGGCACCGGTGAAAGTAATATGCGTAATACGGTTAGTTATGGTAATGGATTGTATAAAACAACGGATGGCGGAGATAATTGGACCAAAATCGGATTGGATAGTACGGAGCATATAAGTAAGATAATTATTAACCCCGCTAATACCAACATTATTTATGTGGCTGCACCGGGTCCGCTATGGAGCGATAGTAAAAACCGGGGGTTATATAAATCGACGGATGGAGGCAATACCTGGCAAAAGGTTTTATATACGGATGAAAAAACAGGTTGTGCAGATATTGTAATGAATCCACAAAATCCGGATGAATTGCTTGCCACCATGTGGGAGTTCAGAAGAAAACCTTATGCATTTAGTTCGGGTGGCAAAGGAAGCGCCATTTATAAATCAATGGATGGAGGAAAAACATGGACTAAAATTACAAAAGGATTACCTGATGGAACATTAGGGCGCATAGCGCTTGCTCTTTCTCCATCAAACCCTAAACATATTTTGGCAATTGTTGAAGCAAAAGAAACAAAACTATACGCAAGTACGGATGGAGGAGAAAGCTGGAGTAAACTGGCATCTACCCAAAATGTAGAAGCCCGTCCTTTTTATTTCAGTACGCTTGCCTTTGATCCAAAAGACGATAAACGCGTATATCGCCCTGCCTTTGAATTATCCATAAGCGACGATGGTGGATATTCATTTACCGACGCAAGCAATGAAGGTGGATGGGTGCATAGCGATCATCATGCTATTTGGGTAAATCCACTGTATACAAACCAAGTGTGGATAGGAACAGATGGGGGCGTATTTCTTAGCAATGACAGGGGACTAACATTTACATTCATTCAAAATATTCCTGTAGGACAATTTTACCATGTTCAATACGATATGAAAGAACCTTACAATGTATATGGAGGTTTGCAGGATAATGGTACCTGGATGGGCCCATCGCAATATTATGGAGGCATTAGTAATGGCAGATGGCGGGCATTGTATGGTGGAGATGGATTTTGGGCTCAACCCGATCCCATCGATTCCAATTCGATGTATGCCGAAGCGCAAGGCGGAGAGGCAGGCAGGGTTGATTTAGCGACGGGACTTACTGTTAGCATCCAACCGTCTCAAACAAAAAATGACGATAAACTGCGGTGGAACTGGAATAGCCCCATATATATAGGCGCAGCAAATCCACACGACTTATACATGAGTGCGCAATATTTATATAAATCTACCAACCAGGGAAGAGATTGGACTCGTATTTCGCCCGATCTTACTACCAACGATAAGAATAAGGAAAAGCAGGAGGAGTCTGGTGGATTGAGTGCCGATAATACTTCTGCCGAAAACCATTGTACTATCTTTACAGTAGCAGAAAGTCCGCTGGATGCTAATTACATTTTTGCAGGAACGGATGATGGCAACCTGCAAATTACTACCGATGGTGGAAAAACCTGGACAAATGTTTCGTCCGGTATAAAGCTATGTGGTATTCCTGCACAAACATGGGTTAGCAGCGTAGAACCTTCCCGCTTCGATAAGAATATCTTATATGCCACATTTGATAACCACATGTATGGCGATTTTAACACGTATCTCGCCAAGTCAACAGATTTAGGTAAAACCTGGACTCGTATCAACAGTACCGAATTTACCGGTTTTGCCCATAAAATTAAAGTGGATTTGAAGAACCAAAACCTATTGTTCTTAGGTACCGAAAGAGGATTATTTTGCAGTATAAATGGAGGAGCCGACTGGTTCCGAATGAAAAACCATATACCCGACTATTGTCCTGTGCGTGATATTCAAATTCACCCGCGTACAAACGACCTCATCTTAGGAACATACGGCAGAGGTATTATGATTGTGGATGACATTACCCCGATGAGGAATATGACGCAACAGGTAGCCACTAAAAATGTATACCTCTACCCTATTGATAAGATGGAGCTTAATTATGGAAAATATGAAGGTGGATTTCCCGAACACGATGGCTGGGTTTGCTATAACTCGGACGAAATTCCTCCTATACAGTACTACTTGAAGAAACGCATTATGACGGGTGATGTGTCCATTAAAATTTTTGATGCAGAAGGTAAAATGCTTAAGGACATTCCTGCTACAAAGCGGAAAGGATTGAATAAAGTGTATTGGGATTTGCGTGGTAAGGGTCCGAAAACGGCAACCGGGGGAACTAAATCTGACCCGGGCAGTTTTATTGGGGCTATGGTACTGCCGGGTGTTTATACGATAAAACTTTACGTGGGCGATTCAACCTATAGTGAAAATATAAATGTAGTGCCCAATCATAATGGCAAGATGACAGATGATGACCGTAATGCCCAATATGCTGCTGCGCAAAAATGCATGCAATTACATGAAGCACTTGCATCGGTTGCCGATAGCATAAATGCCACTATAGATGCTGTTAACACAATGATTTCAATTGATAAATCAAATAAGAAACTACAGGTGTTTGCAGATACACTAAAGGCTTTTAAAGGCAGACTGATGGCAACAAAGCAAACTTCCATATTTGCTGACGAAGAACGATTGAGAGAAAAGATTACGAAGGTATATGGTGCAGTTTGTTATCAAGAGGCTCGTCCGACAAACCTGCAAATGGAGAATATACAATTACTGACTTCTGATGTGGATAAAGCACAAGTGAAGACTAAAGAAGTGATGCTTGAGTACAATAAAAAATGGAAAACCAAGAAGGTTATACCCCTTCAACCAAAGGGATAATATTATTGTCCCCCAAAATCCATTATAAAATTGTATTGAAATTTTTTATGGGGTTGTTCGGAAACGCCTATAGATGTAAAGGCTGGATCTAAAAGGTTTTTACGGTGCCCCAGGTTTACAGGATCACTTTTGTCAATCAATAAATGCATAAAGGCATCCAAGCCTATTGCGTTTCCGTAATCACAATTTTCTCCTATCCTATTGTATTTTGCCATAACAGGTTTCATACGGGTTTGAAAATCAGCGTGACCTGTTTTTCCTTGCTCCCCCATTTTTTTTGCAAAGTTTTTTGCTATCTCACATAATTGTTGATCAGGAACCAAAGCTTCACAAGGTTTTGTGGTAGATAATTGATTTTTAAGATTGTTTAAAAAACTTTGTTCTACTTGCTGGTCAGGATTATTTTTCAAGTAATCGGTAAGCACAGTCTGGCAGAATAATTTCGGGTTCAGCCGACATAGGTTTGTATAGAATATGAGTTTTTTTTCTTCATCGGACAAATAAGTAATTCCGGCAGCTGTATTAGCTTGCTTTAAAACATTTTTATCCCACCCCGATAAAGAGCTATTGTTAGCTTGGATAGATGAATTATTAAAAGCACTGATCAAGATAAATGCCGGCAAAACAGCTGCTAAAACAAATATAGATTTCATGAAGATTCTTTTATAGGCAAATATCTGTTTTTTATAACAAATACCCCCGGCTTGATTCGCCGGGGGTATCCTTTTATGTTTATTGTAGTTTAAAATGGATAGGTACAACGTATTGCACCCTTACCGGGTGTCCATTCTGGTTACCTGGTATCCATTTAGGCATTCCCGATAATACTCTCAAGGCCTCCTGGTTCAATTCCTCACCACTGTTTATTCCTCTTAATAATTTCACACTACTTACTGAACCGTCGCGTTCAATTATAAAGGATGCGTAAACGGTGCCTTGTATGCCTGATTTGGCTTCGTCAGCAGGATATTGAAGTTGCTGGGCAAGATAATCATCTATCTTTCCCCCGGGGAATTTTGGCATGGTGCTT